>JADHEF010000191.1_pt1 | contig 74574 bp, 67 predicted proteins | sample 8952391 | NCBI WGS metagenome assembly JADHEF01 (sample SAMN16124439, study PRJNA663245) | bioreactor sludge metagenome | isolation source: sludge (nitrite) | place: India:Bengaluru | collected 2019-02-28
CACGGCAAACACCTCAAACCCTCACGTTCTTACACCACTTGGCGGGACACCGCCTCTTTGATGCTGCAAGCGGCCGTTGATGGGCAGGGAATTGGTCTGGCGCGCCAATCGGTTGTGAGTGACTCCATCGCTTCAGGGAAATTGATCCGACCATTTTCTGCGTATGCTGAGACGCCACATTCGTACTATTTTGTGTGCCGCAAGGAGATGACCGATATTCCCTCGGTCGCGCGTTTTCGTGAGTGGCTGGACTGCCAGATTTCAGCATCAAGGTTGCCGATGAACTCAATCGAGTAGCCGCCACGAAGGTCGGCTCCAGTCAGAATCCCGTCATAGAACCTCGGGCAAGCTATCTGACAGCTCAGGGTCGAACTGAGACGTACAAGATAGCTGTCCACACTGGAACGGGTTTTTGATTCAGGCAAGTCCTAATCTCAAATTAGGCTCGGTCCCCCCAATAATCCGGAAACCCATCTGAGCAAAGAGGCGCGCATGCAAGACTCGCCACGAAGTCCCAGCTTGAGAGGGAAGGCATATGCCCCTCCGACTAGACCGGAGCCTGCGCATAGGCCGAAAAGAAAAAGCGCCGACTTTACCGTCGGCGCTTGAAAGTTACGATGTATTGCGATGTATTTCTACATCGCAAATCGTTGGCCACTTAAAGCCCTTGAATGCTGGGATGCAACGCCGCTCACTCACGAACTATGTACCGTTAAGGTATAAGTCAGTCGATGGGGCTTTGTTGTTTTCAACTGCCTGATCTTGGAGAATGCTAAACGGGTAACGCCATCATTTTGGCTGACCGGCAACTATTCCTCAACACTCTGGTACAAGTCATGCGCATTGAAGGCACCTTGAAGTCTTGGAACGATGAGAGAGGATTTGGCTTCATCGAACCAACCCTTGGCGGGCAAGAAGTCTTTGTTCATGTCAAGGCGTTTGATGTTCGTCTGGGTCGGCCCCAAATTGGACAGCGACTCACCTTCGAGATTGAGATGAGCGCGGAAGGAAAGAAACGAGCCAAGCACGTTCAACCCCTGCGTGTGGTGCGTTCGGGTAATCGTCGGACTAAGGATTCACCCGCGCAGTGGGGTACGGCGAGCTACTTCACAATCCCCTTGTTTCTTGCGCTATACGTCGTGGTCTCTGTCGCTTGGCACGTGCCGAAGTGGGTCGCTGGTCTGTACTTCGCGGCGAGTCTGGTGTGCTTTATTGCGTATGCCGTCGACAAATCCGCAGCACGGGCGAATCGCTGGAGAGTGTCAGAAGATACGCTTATCTTTTTGGGTCTCGCGGGTGGTTGGCCCGGTGCTATCGTGGCGCAACAGGTTCTGCGCCATAAGTCGAACAAGAGGTCGTTTCGTTCAGCGTTTTGGGGAAGCGTAGTTATGAACGTTGTTGGATTCTTGGCGCTGAGCTCCCCTCTATTCGATCTTTACCATTCTTGAAGACTTCAGCTTGATTTGGCAGCAACAGCGATTTTGCCTTCGAAATGACAAAGGCCACGGATGAACCGTGGCCTTTGTTCATGGAAGACGAACTGACTTCTTACTTGTCCTTCGGCTCGCTGCTCGACAGCAACGGGATACTGCCGTCCGACTGGTTACCGAGCAGGCCGGCGCCGGTGTAGATGCCGAGTTTCTGGCGCGTGTCGATGATGTCGAGGTTGCGCATGGTGAGCTGGCCGATGCGGTCGGCCGGGGTGAAGGCGGCGTTTTCGACCTTTTCCATCGACAGGCGCTCGGGCGCGTAGGTGAGATTCGGGCTCGATGTGTCGAGGATCGAGAAGTCGTTGCCGCGACGCAGTTCGAGCGTGACTTCACCGGTGATCGCGCGCGCCACCCAGCGCTGTGCCGTTTCGCGCAGCATCAGCGTCTGCGGGTCGAACCAGCGGCCCTGGTAGAGCAGGCGTCCGAGACGCAGGCCGTTGATGCGGTACTGTTCGATCGTGTCCTCGTTGTGGATGCCGGTGACCAGGCGCTCGTAAACCGTGTGCAGCAGCGCCATGCCCGGGGCTTCGTAGATGCCGCGGCTCTTGGCTTCGATGATGCGGTTCTCGATCTGGTCGCACATGCCGAGGCCGTGACGGCCGCCGATGACGTTGGCCTCATTGAACAGCTCGACGGCGTTGGCGAAGGTGCGGCCGTTGATCGACACCGGCACGCCTTCTTCAAAACGCACCGTGACCGTTTCCGGCTTGACGACGACGTCCTCGCGCCAGAAGGCGACGCCCATGATCGGCTTGACGATGTTGACGCCGGCGTTGAGGAACTCGAGATCCTTGGCTTCGTGCGTGGCGCCGAGCATGTTGGAGTCGGTCGAGTAGGCCTTCTCGACGCTCATCTTGTAGTCGAAGCCGTGCTTGATGAGGTACTCGCTCATCTCCTTGCGGCCGCCGAGTTCGTCGATGAAGCTCTGGTCGAGCCACGGCTTGTAGATGCGCAGCGCCGGGTTGGCCAGCAGGCCGTAGCGGTAGAAGCGCTCGATGTCGTTGCCCTTGTAGGTCGAGCCGTCACCCCAGATGTTGACGTTGTCTTCCTTCATCGCGACGACCAGCGCGGTGCCGGTGACGGCGCGGCCAAGCGGTGTGGTGTTGTAGTAGGTCGTGCCGCCGGTCTTGATGTGGAATGCGCCGCACTGGATGGCGGCGATGCCTTCGGCGACGAGCTGCGGGCGGCAATCGATCAGGCGGGCGATCTCGGCACCGTAGTTCTTGGCCTGGCGCGGGATGGCGTCGTAGTCGCTCTCGTCGGGCTGGCCGAGGTGGGCGGTGTAGGCGCAGGGGATGGCGCCCTTGCCGCGCATCCAATGCACGGCCGCGCTCGTGTCGAGGCCGCCGGAGAAGGCGATGCCGACGCGCTCGCCGGCGGGGATGCTTTGCAGAATGGTAGCTGTCACGGGAAGGTCTCTGGCAGATTGGACAAGCCGCTATTGTACCGCGTCACCTTCCATGTGCAGCGGGCCGATGGCCGCGCAGTTACTCGCTCTGGCAGGCGATCGACCAGAGCTTTTCTTCCATCGAACCGTCGGAGATCGTGTACCACTTGTCAGCCTCGTTCTCGTCGCTGACGACGACGTCGCCGTTGCCCATCGGGCCGGCGTAGGAAACCGAGCCGAGGTAGCGTTCGAGCTTGTTCGCGCAGTCGTAGCGGGTGCGTACGATGGTCGAAAGATAGACGGCGTCCTCGTCGCTCTTCTGCGGCTCGCCCCAGCGGACGAGATGGCTGACGACGGCGATTTCGTCAATGCGCTCGACCGTCCCGGTGTTGACGAAGACGCGCATGCCATCGTCAAATCTGGAAATCTCGTTCCAGTCGGCGAATGCGGTGAGTGGAAGAATGGCGAACAACGTCGCCAGCCAGAAGCGCGGTGTCGTTTTCATGGGGCGCGATTTTAGCGCCGAACGTGGCGCGGTTGAGCCGCTCGTTGCGCACAGCGTTTGACCGTCCGCAAACGCCCGAGGATACTTCGCGCTGGTGCTTTCAACGATCCCAAGGACAAGTTCAAATGGATATAACCACGCTTGGCGAACCTCTCTTCGACTCCCCGCTTAATTCGCATGTCAGTGACAAGGCGCGCGTACTGTTCAACGTCGTGGTCGATCCCGACCAGCCGCCGTCGGAGGAATTCCTGTTCGAACTGGCCGGGCCGCGCGAGAAGATCTTTTTCGATCCGAAGAAAACGCGCGCCGGCATCGTCACCTGCGGCGGCTTGTGTCCCGGGCTCAACAACGTCATCCGCTCGCTCGTTCTCGAACTGCATCACGGCTACGGCGTGCGCGAGATTCTCGGCTTCGTCGACGGCTACCAGGGTCTCGATCCGTGGCGTGGTTCCGAGCCGATTCCGCTGACGCCCGAGACCGTCGAAGACATTCACAAGGAGGGCGGCTCGATTCTCAACACCTCGCGCGGCCCGGTCGATGTCAGCGTGGCGGTCGACAACCTGATCCGGCGCAAGGTCAATATCCTGTTCGTCGTCGGCGGCGACGGCACGCAGCGCGGCGGCGCGGCGATCTACAAGGAAGCCTCGCAACGCGGCCATGCGCTGGCCGTCGTCGGTGTGCCGAAGACGATCGACAACGACGTCGCCTTCGTTTCGCGTACTTTCGGTTATCTCACCGCCGTCGAGGAGGCGACCAAGGTAATCGACTGCGCGCACACCGAAGCACACAGCGTGCATAACGGAATTTCGATCGTGAAGATCATGGGCCGCCACGCAGGCTTCATCGCGGCCGGCGCGACGGTCGCCAGCCAGGACGTGAACTTCACGCTGGTGCCCGAGGTGCCGTTCGTGCTCGACGGCGAAGATGGTTTCCTGGCCGCGCTGGAAAAGCGCGTGGTCGATCGCGCGCATGCGGTGGTGCTCGTCGCCGAGGGCGCGGGACAGCACTTGCTGGAGGGTAATTCCGACGAGCGCGACGCGTCCGGCAACATCAAGTTGAAGGACATCGGTCAATTCATGCGCGACAAGATCGATGCCCACTTCAAGGCGAAGGAAATTCCTTTCTCCATCCGCTACATCGACCCGAGCTATCTCGTGCGCAGTGTTCCGGCGAGCGCCGAGGACGCCATTCTCTGCGACTTCTTCGCGCGCAACGCGGTTCATGCGGCGATGGCCGGCAAGACCGGACTGGTGATCGGTTACCAGCACGGCAAGTTCACTCACGTTCCGGTCGAGTTGCTAACCAAGAAGCAGAAGACGCTCGACCTCAATAGTCCGGCCTGGCTCGGCGTACTCGCGTCAACCGGGCAGAACTTCGCGCAGTTCGCGATTTAGCCCTGATACGCAGGCAAAAAAAGGCGAGTCGCCGAAACGACTCGCCCTTTTTGTTTGCGCCTGTTTCGCTTACTTCTTGGCCGGACCCTTGCGGATGAAGCCGAACGGCGCGCCGAGCGGCACCAGCACGCGGCCGAAGTAGCTGTTGAGGAAGATCGCGCCGGCGGCGTAGAAGCCGAGCAGCGAGATCAGCAGTTCCGACCAAGCGGCGAGCGGCGAGAACAGCTCGTGGTTGATGCCGAGGATCGAGAAGCCGAGCGACGGCAACAGGACGTTGATCAGCACGAGGATCGCGGCGAACACCTTGTTCGCTTCAAACGCGGCGACCATGATGAACAGCGAGAAGAAGGTGTAGCCGAAGCAGGCGTACGCGAGTTGGCGCGGGTCCGACTTGGCTGCGTCGACGGCGCCGAACCAGCCCTGCGTGATCGCCCAGTGCATGGCGACGGCGGCCCAGAAAAGGCCATAGACGCCGAGCACGATCGAGCCGAAGTAGTTGTTCTTCTTGAAGTCGATGGTCGACGCCCAGATCTGTGCGGCCGAGCCGAGGAACAACGCCCACGGGATGATGAAGGTCGAACCGGTCGTCCAGCCCATTTTCTGCGAGGCGGCGACGAAGGTGACCATGGCCAGCCCGAAGACGCCGAGCGCCGTCGGGTCGGAGAGCATGATCTTGGTTTCGGTAACGGTAGGTTGCTGCGGTGCGCTCATGGCGTGTTCCCTTTATTCCCTAATGGTTGAGTTGATTGGATGGATGAAATCTGGACCGTTGCGGTATCGGGCAGTGGTGCATCGCGTTGCCGGTTTTGCGTTCTTCTTCGATCGGCCGTGATGCGATATTCGAATGTTCTTGGGCTTCCGTGTCATTGCCGGCCCGCCGCACACACGGCCGGGCACAAAGCCCGCAATTCTGCCACGAGGGGCGGAAATTTTCAATTTTTTCAATCGTTTGCGGGACTCTTCGGCAGCTTCTGGCGGCGCGGCGGATGGCAATTCGGTGCGTGTATGCGCGCCTGCTAGAATGCCAATTTTTCTGAAAGGCTCCCCGTGGACCCGATGCTCCTGCTCAAGGCCCTGATTCTCGGCATCGTCGAAGGGCTTACCGAGTTCCTGCCGATCTCGTCGACCGGGCACCTGATTCTCGCCGGCGACCTGCTCGGCTTCAACACGGAACGCGGCAAGCTGTTCGAGATCGTCATCCAGTCGGGCGCCATCCTCGCCGTCGTCTGGGAGTACCGCGAGCGCTTCACGCGCGTCGTCTGCGGCCTCGGGCGCGATCCGCTGGCCAACCGGCTGGCCATCAACCTGGCGATCGCCTTCGTGCCGCTTGCAGTCACGGGCCTGTTGTTCAAGAAGGTGATCGAAGCGCATCTCTTCCAGCCGGTACCGGTGGCCATCGCCTTTATCGTTGGCGCCTTCGTGATCCTCTGGGCCGAGCGCCGCGAGCATACGATACGGATTCACTCGGTAGATGACATGACGGCGCTCGATGCCTTGAAACTCGGTCTGGCGCAGATGATGGCGCTTATTCCCGGCACCTCGCGTTCCGGCGCGACGATCATCGGAGGGCTGTTCTTCGGCCTGTCGCGCAAGGCGGCGACCGAGTTCTCCTTCTTCCTCGCCGTGCCGACGCTGTTCGCCGCGACGATCTACAGTCTGTACAAGGATCGCGCCTTGCTCTCGTTCGACGATATCGGTATGTGGGTCGTCGGCTTCGTCTCGGCGTTCGTCTCGGCCTTCCTCTGCGTGCGCTGGCTGCTGCGCTTCATCTCCAGCCACGACTTCACGCCGTTCGCCTGGTACCGCATCGCCTTCGGCATTATCGTGCTGGCCACCTGGCAACTCGATCTCGTTGCCTGGACGCACGGGTGAGCGCGATGAACGCCGCAATCCTCTATCTGCACGGCTTTTGCTCGTCGCCCGAGTCGTGGAAGGCGAAAGTGCTGGGCGACGCGATGCGCGCACGCGGGTTGAGCGAGCGCTTCTTCTGCCCGGCGCTGTCGCCGGTGCCGAATGAGGCGATCGCGCAGGCCGAGGCGATCATCGCTGCGCACAAGGGCGAACTGACGCTGGTCGGCAGTTCGCTCGGCGGTTACTACGCGACCTATCTGGCCGAGAAGCACGACCTGCGCGCCGCGCTGGTCAACCCGGCCGTCGTCGCACCGCTCTCACTCAACGCCTACGTCGGGACGCAGAAGAACCTGCATACCGGCGAGACCTTCGAGTTCACCACCGGCCATATCGACCAGCTGCGCGCGCTCGAATGCGCGGCGATCACGCCGGCGCGCTACCTACTGCTGGTGGAGACCGGCGACGAGGTGCTGGACTACCGCGATGCCGTCCGGCGCTACGCGGGAAGCCGGCATGAAGTCTTTCCCGGCGGCGATCACAGCTTCACGCGCTTTCCCGATTTGTTGCCGCAACTCTTTGAATTTTGCCGGTTATAATCCCGCCGATGTATGTTCTGTTCGAAGAAGACGGCGCCTTCAAAACCGCCACCGTCCTGACCGACAACGACGCGTCGTTGCAGGTCGAAACCGCCTCCGGCAAGCGTTCCAAGATCAAGTCGGCCAATGTGCTGCTGCGCTACAAGGAACCGGCGCCGGGCGAATTGTTGGCCCGTTGCGAACCGCTTGTTGCGGAGATCGAAGCGGAGTTCCTGTGGGAGTGTGCGAGCGATGGCGAGTTTCATTTTTGTGATTTTGCCGACGAGTACTTCGGACACAAGGCCAGCGCGGTCGAAGCGGCTGCGCTGCTGCAAGCCCTGCATTCAGCGCCCGTCTACTTCCATCGCAAGGGCAAGGGGCGTTACCGCAAGGCCCCTGCCGACATTCTCGCAGCCGCTCTGGCCGGTCTTGAAAAGAAGCGTCAGCAAGCGCTAGCGATCGAACGCATGGTCGGCGAGCTGAAGGCCTTCAGTTTGCCGCCGGAGTTCGAGCCGCTGCTCAACCAACTGCTATACAAGCCCGACCGCAACCGTTTCGAGACCAAGGCACTCGAAGCCGCGTGCAGCGAGCTGGGACTTACCGCGCTGCACCTGCTCGACCGCTGCGGCGCGATCCGTTCGGCGCACGACTACCACTTCCAGCGCTTCCTCAACGAGTATTTCCCGGCCGGAACCGGTTTCCCGGAAATCGAGTTTCCCGCGCCGCCCGAGGGCCTGCCGCGCGCCGACGTCGCCGCCTTCTCGATCGACGACGCGGCGACGACCGAGATCGACGACGCCTTCTCGCTGCAGGCGCTGCCCGGCATCGGCTGGCGCGTCGGCATCCACATCGCGGCGCCGGGACTCGGCATCGTTCCCGGCTCGCCACTCGACGCCATCGCGCGCGACCGGCTGTCGACGGTCTATATGCCGGGTAACAAGATCACCATGCTGCCCGACGCGGCGGTCGAGCGCTTCACCCTCGCCGCCGGCCGCGATTGCCCGGCCGTATCGCTGTACCTCACGGTGACGCCGGAATTCGAGATCACCGCGCACGAGTCACGCGTCGAGATCGTTCCCGTCGTCGCCAACCTGCGCCATCACGACGTCGAGCCCTGGTTCAACGCGCAGACCGTCGTCGACGGCCTCGCCGACTTCCCCTTCCGCGACGAGCTGAAGACGCTGTGGGATCTGGCCAACGCCTGCGAAGGCCGGCGCGGCAAGCCGTCGGCGATGCAGGGCAACAACGACTACAACTTCTCGATTGAAGGCGACCTAGCCGATCCCGAGAACTGCCGCGTCGTGATCAGCGAACGCAAGCGCGGCAGCCCGCTCGACAAGCTCGTCGCCGAGCTGATGATCGTCGCCAACAGCACCTGGGGCGGCCTCTTGGCCGAGAAGGGGATTCCCGCGATTTATCGCGCGCAGACCGGTGGCAAGGTGCGCATGACGACGTCGCCGCAGCCGCACGACGGTCTCGGTGTTGCTCAATACGCATGGTCTTCGTCGCCGCTGCGCCGCTATGTGGACCTCGTCAATCAATGGCAGCTGCTGGCCTGCGTCAAGGGCGAGGTGCCGTACTTCAAGCCGAAGTCCGACGCGCTTTTCGCCGCGATGCGCGACTTCGACCTCACCTACGCCGCCTACGCCGAATTCCAGCGCGGCATGGAGCGTTACTGGAGCCTGCGCTGGTTGAAGCAGGAAGGATTGGAAACAATCGACGCGACCGTGCGCCGCGAAGATCTCGTCAAGTTCGACCACCTGCCGCTGCTGCAACGCGTGCCGTCGGTCACCGCCGCAAAACCGGGCCAGCGCGTCCGCCTGAAAATCGAAGCGATCGACTTGCTGACGCTTGGTTTCTCGTGCCGCTACCTTGAAACACTCGGCGAAGCGCTGGTGGCGGTCGACGATCTGGACGATGAGTCCGAGCTTGAATTCATTGCCACGGAGGCAAGCACCGATGTCGCGGAAGCCGAAGCAGCGGCAGACAACGGCGAAGCCGCAACATCCAACAGCGCGGCCGCCTGACGTGAGCGCCGTCGCCATCGATCCGTCGTTCGTGGCGCCGAAGGTCAACCGCAACCTCTGGTTCGGTATCGGTGTATCGCTGGCCGTGCATGCGCTCGTGCTGTCGCTGCAGTTCCAGTTCCCTGACGCAACGCGCGCCTTCAAGGAGAAGGCGCTGGACATCATCCTGGTCAACAGCAAGTCGGCGCACAAGCCGACGGAAGCGCAGGCGTTGGCCCAGACCAATCTCGACGGCGGCGGCAATGTCGACGAAGACCGCCGCGCCACGACGCCCCTGCCGCCATCGACGCAGCAGAAGAGCGGCACCGAGCTTGAACAGGCGCAGAAGCGCGTGCAGGCGCTCGAGGAAAAACAGCAGCGTCTGCTGGCGCAAGCCAAGGCGAAGAAGAGCGTCAAGCCGCAAAAGGAGGCCGAGGAGCAGCCCGAACAGGTGGAATCGCCAAGCGGCCGCGATCTGGCGAGCAACGCGCTGGCGATGGCGCGACTGGAAGGCGAAATCGCCAAGAACATCGACGAGTACAACAAGCGCCCGCGCAAGAAGAACATTGGCACAAGAACAGACGAGTATCGCTTCGCCCAGTATGTCGAGAACTGGCGGCAGAAGGTCGAGCGCGTCGGAACGCTCAACTATCCGGAAGCGGCCAAGGGCAAGCTCTACGGTCAACTCGTGTTGACCCTGACGATCAGGAGCGACGGCTCGGTCGACCGGATCGAGGTCAATCGCTCGTCCGGGCACAAGATTCTCGATGATGCGGCGCGGCGGATCGTCATGATGGCCGGTCCCTATGCGGCCTTCCCGCCCGAAATCGCGCGCGACACCGACATCCTCGAGATCACGCGCAGCTGGCGCTTCACCAGCAGCAACGCACTCGAAACGAAGTAGTTAACACCTGCCATGACCGACCACTACGCCGTCTTCGGCAACCCCATCGCGCACAGCAAGTCGCCGCTCATCCACGCCGCCTTCGCGCGGCAGACCGGGCAGGATCTCGACTACCGCGCGATCCTCGCGCCGACCGACGGCTTCGCCCAGACCTTGCGCCAGTTCATCGCCGCCGGCGGGCGCGGCGCCAACGTCACCGTGCCGTTCAAGGAGGAGGCGTTCCGCCTAGCGACGCGGCTTACGCCGCGCGCCGAACTGGCCGGCGCGGTCAATGCGCTGGTCTTCTCCGGCGACGAAATCCTCGGCGACAACACCGACGGCGTCGGCATGATGCGCGACATCACGATCAATCTCGGCTGCCCGGTCGAAGGGCGGCGCGTACTCTTGCTCGGAGCCGGCGGAGCGGCGCGCGGCGTGATCGGGCCGCTGCTCGAAGCGCGGCCACACGCACTCGTTGTCGCCAACCGCACGGAAGCCAAGGCACAAGCACTGGCCGACGTCTTCGGCCAGTGCGGACCGATCTCGGGTTGCGGCTTTGCGCAACTCGCCGGCCAGTCCTTCGACGTCGTCATCGACGCAACTTCCGCCGCTCTGGGCGGCGATCTTCCACCGTTGCCGCACGGCATCTTCGCAGGGGGCTGCCTCGCCTACTCGATGATGTACGGCAAGGGCGAGACGGCGTTCCAGCGCTTCGCCAGGAACGAGGGTGCGGCGCACATCGCCGAGGGGCTGGGCATGCTGGTCGAACAGGCGGCCGAGGCCTTTTTCCTGTGGCGCGGCGTACGGCCTGACGTTGCGCCGGTGATGGACCTGCTGCGCGGGGCATGACCGGCACGCCGGTATCGAAGCGCCTCTGGCGCGGCGTCAAACGCCTGTTGCTCGGGCTCTTCGTCCTGCTTCTCCTCTACCAGTTGTGGCTGTTCGGCTGGGTGTTGTGGTGGGGACAGGTGAATCCCGATCACACCCGATTCATGACCATCAGGCTGACCGAATTGCGCAGCAAGGATCCGGCAGCGCAACTGAAGAAACAGTGGGTCGCCTACGAGCTGATTTCGCCCAATCTCAAGCGGGCGGTTGTCGCGGCCGAAGACGACCTGTTCGTGCAGCACGACGGCTTCGATTGGGAAGGCATCCAGCGGGCAATCGCAAAGAACCAGCGACGCGGGAAGATTGTCGCCGGCGGCTCGACCATTTCGCAGCAGCTGGCCAAGAACCTCTTTCTCTCGCCCGATAAAACGCCCTGGCGCAAGGGACAGGAAGCCATTCTGACGCTGATGCTCGAAACCTTCTGGAGCAAGCGGCGGATTCTCGAGGTGTACCTGAACGTCATCGAATGGGGCGTCGGCGTATTCGGTGCCGAAGCGGCGGCGCGCCACTACTACGGAAGCAGCGCAGGCAGCTTGTCGGCGGATCAGGCAGCCCGGCTGGCCGGCATGGTGCCGAGTCCGCGTTACTACGATCGCAACCGCAACGCGCCGGGACTGAGCAGCCGTGCTGCGTCGATTCGGCGGCGCATGGCGGCAGCGCAGATTCCCTGACGGGTCGAGGAAAGCGGCGTGGTCGTCGGCCGACGGTGCTAGAATCCACGCCTGTTTCAAGCGCGGTAGTTCAAGGGAGGCTTGCCCGATGAGTGAAGAAAACAATACCCCGGATCACCTGGCCGCCGTGCGCGAGTTGCTCGCCAAGCACAAGCTGGTCGAGGACCTCGTTCATCGCCAGGATATGCCGCGGCACGATCTCGTCGAGGACGTGGTGCACAAGCAGCATCTGACCGGCATGCGTTCGCTGCTTGAGCGGATTCCGCTTGCCGAGATCGCCCAGATCCTCGAGGTGCTCGATCCGGAAGACCGGCTGATCGTCTGGTACGAAGTGCGCGAGGAGCGCGGCGAGGCGATCCTCGAGATCCTGAGCGACGAGGTTCGGCAGGAACTGATCGGCGACAGCCACCACCGGAACGAAAAGACAACAGTCAGCGCCTTCGAACTGCGCAACGGCCGCCTGAGCCAGATTACCGTCAATACGCCGCTCGACCTGAAGTGTCTGAAACCAATCTGGGTCGATCTGGTGGCGCCGACACCCGAGATCCGATCGTGGGTCGGGCGTTTCTTCGACGTGCAGCTACCGAACCCGAGCAACCTGACCGACCTGGAGGCCAGCGCGCGCTTCTACGTCGAGGACAACGGCGAGATTCACCTTCACTCCGACTTCCTGCTCGATACCAAGGAAGGATCGCGCAACGTGGCGGTGGCACTGATTCTGCACCGCGACGTGCTATTCACGGTGCGTACCGAGGAACTCCCGGTCTTCCGCCTGCAGCGCCTGCGCGCGCGCACGCAGCCGGGCTACGTCACGGACGGCAAGGACGTGCTGCTCGACTTGTACGCCGCCGACGCCGAGTACTCGGCCGATGCGCTCGAAGACGTCTACGCCGCACTGGAGGAAGTGTCCAAGCACGTGCTCGGCACCGAGGTAACCGATGCGGAAGCCGCCAAGATCCTGGCCGACATCGCGCGCGAGGAAGACCTGAATGGACGTATCCGGCGCAACGTGCACGACACGCGGCGTGCCGTTTCCTTCCTGACGCGCGGCAAGTTCCTCAACTCCACCCAGCTGGAAGACGCAAGGCAGATCCTGCGCGACATCGAGTCGCTCGACGGCCACACGTCCTTCCTCTTCGGGAAGATCAACTTCCTGATGGATTCGACGGTCGGCTTCATCAACATCAACCAGAACAAGATCATCAAGATCTTCTCCGTGGCCTCGGTCGCCATGCTGCCGCCGACCTTGATCGCGAGCGTCTACGGGATGAACTTCCAGGGTTGGTTCCCGGAGATTCACTGGGAGTACGGCTACCCGTTCTCGCTGGCCTTGATGCTCTTCTCGGTCGCCGTGCCCTTCTGGTTCTTCTACAAGAAGGGCTGGCTGCGCTGATCCGCGCCTAACGCCAGGACTGGAAGACAGCCTCGGCCGCAGCGACGGTCGCCGCGATATCGTCGGCGCTATGCGCGGTGGAGACAAAGCCGGCCTCGAACGCCGATGGCGCCAGGTAATGGCCGGCGTCGAGCATGGCGTGGAAGAAGCGGTTGAAGGCGTCCTTGTCGCACTCCATGACCTCGGCGTAGCTCGTCGGACAACTCGCGCGGAAGTAGATCCCGAACATGCCGCCGACCGACTGCGCCGAGAACGGCACGCCGTGGCGCTTGGCGGCGGCGCTGAGTCCTTCGCACAGGGCACGCGTCGAGGCTGCCAGCGTTTCGTAGAAGCCCGGCGCCTGGATCAGGCGCAGCGTCGCCAGGCCTGCGGCTACCGCGACCGGGTTCCCGGACAGCGTGCCGGCCTGGTAGACCGGGCCGAGTGGCGCGATTTTCTCCATGATCTCGCGCTTGCCGCCAAAGGCGCCGACCGGCATACCGCCGCCGATCACCTTGCCGAGCGTCGTGAGGTCCGGCGTGATTCCGTAGTAACCCTGCGCGCATTGCGGCCCGACGCGGAAACCGGTCATCACTTCGTCGAAGATCAGCACCGCGCCGTGCTGCGTGCACAGCGTACGCATGGCGTCGAGGAAGGCTCGCTGCGGTGCGATCAGGTTCATGTTGCCGGCGACCGGTTCGACGATCACCGCCGCGATACGCGCGCCGTGTTCGGCAAAGGCGGCTTCGAGTTGGCCGACATCGTTGTAGTCGAGCACCATCGTGTGCTGTGCCACGTCCGCCGGCACGCCGCCGGAACTCGGGTTGCCGAAGGTCAGCAGACCGGAGCCTGCCTTGACCAGGAGGCCGTCCGAATGCCCGTGATAGCAGCCCTCGAACTTGATCAGAAGATCACGCCCGGTAGAACCCCGCGCGAGACGGATCGCGCTCATCGTCGCCTCGGTACCGGAACTGACCAGGCGCACCATGTCGAGCGACGGCAACATGGCGCAGAGCAGTTCGGCCATCTCGACTTCGCGCTCGGTCGGCGCGCCGAAGGACAAGCCATCCACCGCCGCGTCCTGCACCGCCTTGACGACCTCTGGATGCGCGTGGCCGAGGATCAGCGGCCCCCACGAACCGACGTAGTCGAGATAGGTCTTGCCGTCGGCGTCGGTGACGCGCGCGCCTGCGCCCTTTGCGAAAAAGCGCGGTGTGCCGCCGACCGAGCGGAAGGCGCGCACCGGCGAGTTCACGCCACCGGGGATATGCTTCTGCGCACGTTCGAACAGCTGTTGATTGCCTTGGCTCACGCCGATTCTCCTCTTGCTCTTACTCGACCGTGACCGACTTCGCCAGATTGCGCGGCTTGTCGACGTCGGTGCCGCGCACCAGCGCCGCGTGGTAGGCGAGCAGCTGCAGCGGAACGACGTGCAGCAGCGCGGAGAGCTGGCCGTAGTGCTCGGGGAGCTGGATGACGTGGACGCCGTCCGAGGAGCGCATGTCGCTGTCCGCATCGGCGAAGACGTACAGTTCGCCGCCGCGCGCGCGCACTTCCTGCAGGTTGGACTTCAGTTTCTCCAACAGAATGTCGTTCGGGGCGACGGCAATGACCGGCATTTCCTTATCGACGAGCGCCAGCGGACCGTGCTTCAGCTCGCCCGCCGGATAGGCTTCGGCGTGGATATACGAAATCTCCTTGAGCTTCAGCGCGCCTTCCATGGCGATCGGATAGTGGCGGCCGCGACCGAGGAACAGGGCGTCCGGCTTCATGGCGAAACGCTCGGCCCATTCGCGGATCTGCGGTTCGAGTTCGAGCACGTCGCTGACGGCCGCCGGCAGGTGGCGCAACGCACTTAGTTCCTTGGCCTCCATCGCTTCGGTCAATCGTCCGCGCAGCTTGGCGATAATCAGCATGAGCAGATAGAGCGAAGCGAGTTGCGTGGTGAAGGCCTTGGTCGACGCGACGCCGATTTCCGGACCGGCGCGGGTGATAAAGCGCAAGGCGTTGGCACGGACCAGCGACGACTCGGGCACGTTGCAGATGCACAGCGTCTTGTTCATGCCGAGCGACTTGGCGTGTTCCAGTGCCGCCAGCGTATCGGCCGTTTCACCCGATTGCGAGAGGGTGACGACCAGCGTCTTCGGGTCGGGTACGGTTTCGCGGTAGCGGTACTCGCTGGCGACTTCGACGTTGCACGGGACGCCGGCCATCGCTTCGATCCAGTAGCGGGCAACCATGCCGGCGTGATAGCTGGTGCCGCAGGCGATGATCAGCACCTGGCTGATGTCCTTGAGCAGCTCCTCGGTGCTCGCGCCGAACAGGCCGGGCTGGATGCTGCGCGCGGTGCCGAGCATTTCCAGCGTGTTCGAGATGGCCACCGGCTGCTCGAACATCTCCTTCTGCATGTAGTGGCGATACTGGCCGAGTTCGACCGCATCGGCGGAGAGTTGCGACTCGGTTTCCGGATGTTCGACCGGCGTACCGTCGAAGCGGGTGATCCGGTAGCCGGTGCGCGTCAGTTCGGCGCAATCGCCGTTTTCCAGATAGACGATACGGCGCGTGACCTGCAGCAGCGCGGAAACGTCGGACGCCGCGTAGTTGGCGTCGTCAGCCAGTCCGAGGAGCAGCGGCGCACCTTCGCGCGCGACGATGACGTGTCCGGGATTCGCTTCGCGCAGCACGGCGATGGCGTAGGCGCCCTGCAACTGCGAGATGGCGTTGCGCGTCGCGGCGAAGAAGTCGGGGCACGTCTTCAGTTCCGAAGCAATCAGGTGCGCGACGACTTCGGTGTCGGTATCGGAATCGAAGACGTAGCCCTCGGTGCGCAGGCGTGCGCGCAGGACTTCGTGGTTCTCGATGATGCCGTTGTGCACGACGGCCAAGCCGCCGGAAATATGTGGGTGCGCGTTACGCTCACAGGGGACGCCGTGTGTCGCCCAGCGCGTATGCGAGATGCCGGTCGTACCGGCGGCGCCGGTCTCGTCGACCTGCGCGGACAGTTCGGCAACGCGGCCGACGGCGCGCAAGCGTTGCAGCCCGGCGTCGTTGATCAGGGCCAGACCGGCCGAGTCGTAACCCCGGTATTCGAGTTTGCGCAGACCTTCAATGAGGACAGGGACGATGTTGCGGTCAGCGACCGCGGCGACGATTCCACACATGATTCAACTCACTTCTTGATTTTGACCGGACGTTTCCAGCCGGGGATGGAAAGCTGCTTGGCGCGCGAAATGGTCAGCGTATCGGGCGGCGCGTCCTTGGTCAGAGTCGTTCCCGCGCCAAGAGTTGCACCACGCCCGACTGTTACCGGCGCGACCAGTTGCGTGTCCGAGCCGATGAAGGCGTCGTCCTCGATAATCGTCTGGAATTTGTTGGCTCCGTCGTAGTTGCAGGTGATCGTCCCGGCGCCGACATTCACCCGACTGCCGATGATTGCGTCGCCGATGTAGGCCAGGTGGTTCGCCTTCGAGTGCGCGGCGACCGTACTCTTCTTGATCTCGACGAAGTTGCCTACATGCACGTCCTCGGCCAGTTCGGTGCCCGGACGCAGCCGTGCGAACGGCCCGATGCGCCCGTCCGGACCGACGATGGCGTCCTCGATGTGCGTGTAGGCAGCAAGCCGTGTCCCGGCGCCGATGCGGGCGTTCTTGATGAAGCAGTTGGGGCCGACTTCGACGGCCTCGTCGAGCACGACCTTGCCCTCGAACACGCAGTTCACATCGATGAACACATCACGCCCGCAAACGAGTTCGCCGCGTACGTCGAAGCGCGCCGGGTCGGCCATGCGGACACCAGACTCCATCAGCTGTTCGGCCGCGTTGCGCTGGACGACGCGTTCGAGTTCGGCGAGTTGCACCTTGCTGTTGACGCCGAGCACTTCCCATTCGTGCTTCGGATTCGCCGTATGGATCGGCAGCCCCTCGGCGACCGCCATGCCGACGATGTCGGTGAGGTAGTACTCCTTTTGCGCGTTGTTGTTCGACAACCGGCTGAGCCATTCACCGAGGCGCGCGGTCGGCATGGCCATGATGCCGGTGTTGATCTCGCAGATGGCGCGCTCCTCGGGCGTCGAGTCCTTTTGTTCGACGATGCGCACGACCTCGCCCTTGACGTTGCGCACGATGCGCCCGTAGCCGCTCGGGTCGGCGAGTTCGACGGTGAGGATCGCCAGCGCGTCCTGTGCTGCCTGGAGCAGGCGCTTCAGTGTCTCGGCCTGGATCAGCGGCACGTCGCCGTAGAGGACGAGCGTCGTGCCGCCGTTCTCAAGGTGCGGCAGCGCCTGCTGCACGGCGTGCCCGGTCCCCAGTTGCGGTTCCTGCAGCGCCCAGGACAGATCGGGGGCGGCCAGCGTCGTGCGCACGGCGTCGCCGCCATGGCCATAGACGAGGCACAGGGTTTGCGGCGACAGGCTGCGCGCCGTTTCGATGACGTGCGAGACGAGCGCCTTGCCGGCAATCGGATGGAGAACCTTGGGCAGGTTGGAATGCATGCGCTTCCCCTGCCCGGCGGCGAGAATGACGATATTCATGGGTTCTGGTACCTGGTGAAGCGGACAGTCGAATCGGCGTAGTCAGCGCGGTCAGCGATCTTCCTGTCCGGAGAGGATATCGCCCAGCATTTGCTTGCCTTTCGGCGAAACAAACCAGTGCAGGACGTTCTTGTCGTTGATGCGGGTTTCGATGATGCCGAGCGATTTGAGCACGGTCAGGCGCGAACTCACGAGATCGCGCGCCAAACCGGTCTTGTCGGTCAGGCCGGCAAGGTTGCCGTACACGTAGCTGTCTTCGGACAGCGCACGCAGGATTTCGATATCGTTGTAGGACAACGATTCCTTGATGACTTCGGGCTTGACCGCAGGCAGCGGTGTATCGGCGGCCACCGACGGCTCTTCGCGAAATGCGGACGGCGCGATTTCCGTTCGCTGCTGCTTGATCTGTACCATTTCACGCTTCATCTGGTCCATCTGGCCGAGCAACTTGTTCGCGGCGTTCTCAAAGACGCGGCGCGACGCGACGACGTAGATCAGGCAGAAGCCGGCGAAAACGAAGAAGTCCACCGGACGGGTGCGCGCGGCTTCCAGCAAGTTGCTGGAGATCATGTTGAGAAACAGGGGAACGGTCAGGGCAGCGATGACGCCAAGGATGGAATACTTGGCCCAGTCTTGCGGGCTCGCTTCCTGCTGACGGTCCCGCAAGAAGTAGTTCGCAACGCCGCCGAGGATGCCGGCCGCGACCATGATCAACAGGATGATCAGCATATAGCCATCCAGAGACCCGGACAGCGTGGTGACCTGCAAGGATTTCTGCAACTCCGGATTCATCGCCCACTCCCTGTTTTGTGCACCGCGCTACTATGCCATAGCCTTGGTCCAAGCCAAAGAAAAACCCCGTCAAAGCTGGGCTTGACGGGGTTTTGCCGACGACCGGAAACGGTGCGCTTGCGCAAGAACTAGCGCGGCAACGCGGTGCTTCCCATCAGGAAGAGATCGACTTCACGCGCACACTGGCGGCCTTCGCGGATCGCCCAGACGACCAGCGACTGCCCGCGCCGCGTGTCGCCTGCCGCAAACACCTTGGCCGTGCTGGTGGCGTAGCATCCTTCGCCGTCGGTGGTCGCCTTGGCGTTGCCGCGCGCATCCTTCTCGACACCGAAGGCTTCGAGCACGCCGCCGACCGGGCTGACGAAGCCCATCGCCAGAAAGACCAGGTCGGCCGGAATGACCTTCTCGCTGCCGGCGACTTCGCTCATCTTGCCGCCCTTCCATTCGAGTTCGACTGTCTTCAGGGCCTTGAGCACGCCCTTCTCGCCGATGAACTCCTTGGTCGCGATCGAGAACTTGCGTTGCGTGTCGCCTTCCAGGTGCGAGGACGAAGTACGCATCTTGAGCGGCCAGTACGGCCAGGTCAGCGGTTTGTCTTCCTGTTCCGGCGGTTGTGGCATCAGCTCGAGCTGCGTCACCGACGCGGCGCCGTGACGATAGCTGGTGCCGACGCAGTCGGAGCCGGTGTCGCCGCCGCCGATCACGATGACATGCTTGCCCTTGGCGTGAATCGGGTTGGCCTTGCCGCCGCTCACCTGCTTGTTCTGCGGAATGAGGAACTGCAGCGCCGGATAGATGCCCTTCAGCTCACGGCCGGGGATCGGCAGGTCGCGCGGCACTTCCGAGCCGGTCGCCAGGATCACCGCGTCGAACTCGCTCTGGATCTGCTCGGCCGAGACGAACTCTTTGGCATCGCAGACGATACCCGCCGGCAACTCCTTGCTGCCGACGATCACGCGATTGCGGAAGGTAACGCCTTCCGCCTGCATCTGCTTGACGCGCCGCTCGATCAAGGACTTGTCGAGCTTGAAGTCCGGGATGCCGTAACCGAGCAAGCCGCCCGGACGGTCGTTCTTCTCGAACACCGTCACATCGTGACCGACGCGGGCCAACTGCTGCGCGGCGGCGAGGCCGGCCGGGCCGGAACCGATCACGGCAACCTTCTTGCCCGTCTTCGCCTTGGGTGGCTGCGGCACGATCCAGCCCATCTGCCAGCCCTTGTCGACAATCGCGTGCTCGATCGACTTGATGCCGACGGCTTCGTTGTTGATGTTGAGGGTACACGCCGCTTCGCACGGCGCCGGACAGATCCTGCCCGTGAAGTCCGGGAAGTTGTTGGTCGAGTGCAGGACGGTAAGCGCCTCCTTCCACTTGCCGCGATAAACGAGATCGTTCCAGTCCGGGATGATGTTATTCACCGGGCAGCCGGTGTTGCAGAACGGAATGCCGCAGTCCATGCAACGGGAACCCTGGACGCTCGCTTGCTCGTCGTTGAGCGTCGCGACAAATTCACGATAGTGCTTCAGACGGGCTTCCGCAGGCTCATACGCCTCCGACAAACGCTGACGCTCCATGAAGCCGGTTGGCTTTCCCATTTACGCTGCCTCCTGTTGCTGATCTTCGGCCTGCTTGGCGGCCATTTCCGTTAGCGCGCGACGATACTCGTGCGGCATGACCTTGACGAAACGCGCCCGGTAGTTCGCCCAGTCGGCGAGTATCCGCGCCGCCTGTTTGCTGCCGGTCGCCTTGGCGTGCTTCTCGACGAGGCCCTTGAGCAGGACTTCGTCGGGCAATCCGAGGTGGCGCACGTCGACCTTGCCCGGGCTTTCCAGGTCGTCGCCCGACTCGGAGCCCTTGCGCGCGGCGATTTCCTCTTCGACCGGTTCAAGCGCGACCTGCGTCATGTTGCAACGCGAGGCGAAAGTACCGTCTTCGTCGAGAACGTAAGCGACGCCGCCCGACATACCGGCAGCGAAGTTGCGCCCGGTCATGCCGAGGACGACGACTGTGCCACCCGTCATGTACTCGCAGCCATGGTCGCCGACGCCTTCGACGACGACGGTCGCCCCCGAATTACGCACAGCGAAACGCTCGCCAGCAACGCCGGAGAAGAAGCACTCGCCTTCGATCGCGCCATAAAGGACGGTATTGCCGACGATGATGTTGCTCGTCGTATCGCCCTTGAACTCCGGTGCCGGACGCACGATGATGCGCCCGCCCGAGAGCCCCTTGCCGACGTAGTCGTTGCCTTCGCCGACGAGATCGACCGTCACGCCCTTGGCAAGGAAGGCGCCGAAGCTCTGTCCCGCAGTGCCAGTCAGCTTGATCTGGATGGTGTTGTCCGGCAAACCGGCGTAACCGTACTTCTCGGCCACGCGGCTGGAAAGCATGGCGCCGACCGTGCGGTTAACGTTCCGCACCGGGAGATCGATCTTCACCGCCTTGCCCTTGTCAAGCGCCGGTTTGGCCAGTTCGATCAACTGGTTGTCGAGCGCCTTCTCCAGGCCGTGATCCTGCGTGCTGCTCTGGTAGACGGTCTCGCCCGAGGTGTTGTCCGCGACGTGGAAGATGCTGCTGTAATCCAGACCACGCGCCTTCCAGTGCTCGATCCCCTTCTTTACGTCGAGCAGGTCGGCACGGCCGATCAAGTCGTCGAACTTGCGGATGCCGATCTGTGCCATCAGCTCGCGCAGTTCCTCAGCGACGAAGAAGAAGTAATTCACCACGTGCTCCGGCTGGCCGGAGAACTTGCGGCGCAACTCCGGATCCTGCGTGGCAACGCCGACCGGACAGGTGTTGAGGTGGCACTTGCGCATCATGATGCAGCCCTCGACGACGAGCGGCGCCGTGGCGAAGCCGAACTCGTCGGCGCCGAGCAACGCACCGATCAGCACGTCGCGGCCGGTCTTCATCTGGCCGTCGGCCTGAACGCGCACGCGGCTGCGCAGGCGATTGAGCACCAGCGTTTGCTGCGTTTCGGCGAGTCCCAGCTCCCACGGCGAACCGGCGTACTTGATCGACGACAGCGGGCTGGCACCGGTGCCGCCGTCATGGCCGGCGATCACCAGGTGGTCGGCCTTGGCCTTGGTCACGCCGGCGGCAATCGTGCCGACGCCGACTTCGGATACGAGCTTGACGCTGATCGAGGCCTTGGAGTTGGCGTTCTTCAGGTCGTGGATGAGCTGCGCCAGGTCTTCGATCGAGTAGATGTCGTGGTGCGGAGGTGGCGAAATCAGACCGACGCCCGGCACCGAGTGGCGCAGGAAGCCGATGTACTCGGACACCTTGTGTCCCGGCAGCTGGCCGCCTTCGCCCGGTTTGGCGCCTTGCGCCATCTTGATCTGGATCTGGTCGGCATTGACCAGGTATTCGCCGGTGACGCCAAAGCGACCCGAGGCGACCTGCTTGATCGCCGAACGCAGGCTGTCGCCTTCCTTCAGCTTCAGGTCGCGTTCGATACGGCTCTTGCCGACGATGTCGGAGACCATCTGGCCCGCCTTGACCGGCTTGAAACGCGCCGGATCCTCGCCGCCCTCACCGGTGTTCGACTTGCCGCCGATGCGGTTCATGGCGATGGCCAGTGTGCTGTGCGCTTCGGTCGAGATCGAGCCGAGCGACATGGCGCCGGTCGCGAAGCGCTTGACGATCTCCTTGGCCGGTTCGACTTCGGCCAGCGGTACGACCGGGCCCGCCGACTTGATCTCGAACAGGCCGCGCAGCGTCAGATGCCGCTTCGACTGGTCGTTGATGATGCGCGCGTACTCCTTGTAGGTGTCGTACTTGCCCGAGCGCGTCGAGTGCTGCAGCTTGGCGATGGCGTCCGGCGTCCACATGTGGTCTTCGCCGCGGATGCGATAGGCGTACTCGCCGCCGGCGTCGAGCGCGTTCTCGAGCGTCTGGTCGTTGCCAAATGCCAGCTTGTGCTGGCGGATCGCCTCTTCCATCACCTCGAAGACGCCGATGCCTTCGACCTGCGTCGAGGTGCCGGTGAAGTACTTGTCGACCATCTTCTTCTGCAGGCCGATCGCCTCGAAGATCTGCGCACCGGTGTAGGACATGTAGGTCGAAATGCCCATCTTGGACATGACCTTGAGCAGGCCCTTGCCGACGCCCTTGACGAAGTGCTTGATCGCTTTCTCGGCCGCGGCCTTGTCGCCACCGACCATCTGCTCGATCGTTTCGAGCGCGAGATAGGGGTGAACCGCTTCGGCGCCGTAGCCGGCGAGCAATGCAAAGTGGTGCGTTTCGCGCGCCGAACCGGTTTCGACGACGAGGCCGGCGCGCGTGCGCAGGCCGCGTGTCACCAGATGCTGATGCACGGCAGACGTGGCAAGGAGCGCCGGGATGGCGACGTGATCCTTGTCGAGCTTGCGGTCGGAAACGATCAACAGGCCGCAACCGTTCTGAACCGCATCCTCCGCTTCAGCGCAGAGCGATGCCAGGCGTGCTTCGACACCTTCCTTGCCCCACGCCAGCGGGTAGCAGATGTCGAGTTCGGCCGAGTGGAAACGGTCGTCGGTCGAGGCAGCGATGTTGCGCAGCTTCGCCATGTCGGCGAAGGTCAGCACCGGCTGCGTGACTTCCAGGCGATACGGGGGGTTGATTTCGTTGATGCCGAGCAGGTTCGGCTTCGGCCCGATGAAGGAGACGAGCGACATGACCATCTGCTCGCGGATCGGGTCGATCGGCGGATTGGTCACCTGCGCGAACAATTGGCGGAAGTAGTTGTAGAGCGGCTTGTTCTTGCTCGACAACACCGCGAGCGGCGTGTCGTTGCCCATCGAGCCGGTGGCTTCCTCGCCGGTCTTCGACATCGGCTCAAGGATGAACTTGATGTCTTCCTGGCTGAAGCCAAAGGCCTGCTGGCGGTCGAGCAGCGAGGCGGCGCACTCTGGGGCCTTCGCGCCGGCAGGTGCGGCCAGGCTGTCGAGCTTGATGTTGATGCGGTCGACCCAGTCTTGATACGGCTTCTGGCGCGACAGCGTTTCCTTCAGTTCGGTGTCGTCGATGATGCGGCCCTGGTCGAGGTCGATCAGGAACATCTTGCCGGGCTGCAGGCGCCACTTCTTGACGATTTTCTCGGCCGGGATCGGTAGCACGCCGGATTCCGAGGACATGACCACGAGGTCATCGTCGGTGACCAGATAGCGCGCCGGACGCAGACCGTTACGGTCGAGCGTCGCACCGATCTGGCGACCATCGGTGAAGGCCACCGCCGCCGGACCGTCCCACGGCTCCATCATCGCGGCGTGATATTCGTAGAAAGCGCGGCGCTTTTCGTCCATCAGCGTGTGCGATTCCCAGGCTTCGGGAATCAGCATCATCATCGCGTGCGCCAGCGAGTAGCCGCCCATGACGAGCAGTTCGAGCGCGTTGTCGAAAGAGGCCGTATCGGACTGGTTCGGATAGATCAGCGGCCAGATCTTCTCGAGGTCGGCGCCGAGCAGCGGCGACGACGTGCCCTTTTCGCGCGCGCGCATCCAGTTGTAGTTGCCGCGCAGCGTGTTGATCTCACCGTTGTGCGCGATCATGCGGAACGGATGCGCCAGCGGCCAGGTCGGGAAGGTGTTGGTTGAGAAGCGCTGGTGCACCAGCGCCAGCGCCGAAACGCAACGCGGATCCTTGAGGTCGAGGTAATACTCGCCAACCTGATCGGCGAGCAGCAAGCCCTTGTAGACGATCGTCCGCGCCGACATCGACGGCTGGTAGAACTCCTTGCTGTGCTCGAGGCCGAGACCGCGGATTGCGTTCGCGGCGCGGCGGCGGATGACATAGAGCTTGCGCTCGAGTGCGTCGGTCACCATCATGTCCGGACCGCGCCCGATGAAGACCTGGCGGATGATCGGCTCGCGCTCGCGCACGGCGGGCGACATCGGCATCGTGTGATTGACCGGCACGTCGCGCCAGCCGAGGACGACCTGGCCCTCGGCACGCACGGCGCGTTCGATTTCTTCCTGGCAGGCGAGGCGCGAGGCGCATTCCTTGGGCAGAAATACCATGCCGACGCCATAGTCGCCGGCGCGCGGCAGGGTGACGCCCTGCGCCGCCATGACTTCCTGGAAATAGTCGTGCGGAATCTGAATCAGAATCCCCGCACCGTCGCCCATCAGCGGATCTGCGCCAACGGCACCGCGGTGATCGAGATTCTTCAGAATCTGCAACCCCTGCTCGATGATCGAATGGCTTTTAGTGCCCTTGATGTGCGCTACAAAACCGACACCGCAGGCGTCGTGCTCGTTGGCGGGGTTATAAAGCCCCTGCCGCTCAGGTAAAGCCGAATCCATCACTCTCGAATCCTCACAAAACGATGACATAACAGAGGCTGTCCATCCACCAAACGTCAAAAAAGCCGGCCTAAGCCGGCTTACGGGTCCGATGGACGACCCCTGATTGTATCGTCAAACCTCTGATAATCAAAGCCTTAGCGCAGGCTCGTTTTGCACCATTACGGTGCGTTTTAGTGGACACGCTCAGTGTTCAATTGGTTCCCTTTCGCAAAGTCTGTGCGTAGCTCCAAAAACACACCTCGCCGGGCATGCAAACGCTCCCGGACATCGCCTTCCTTTATCCGCAGTCTTCATTCGCTTGGGTGCCCATGATAGAGTTAGCCGGTCTTGTCAAAGGATTCGGCGCCGTGCGTTCTTGTGCCGAATTCGATTCGCGGCTCAAAGAACAGCGCGTTCGCTTCCCGTTGTCATGACGGGCAACCGACGCCGATAAGCCGGAGACTGCCACATCTCAAGAGCAGGGGCGGTTTCGCGAAAAGCGAGCCGCACTTTTTTCACTTACGAATCGAGCGATGGAGAACTGAATGCCACTGACTATCGGAATTCCGAAAGAGGTCTTTGCCGGCGAAAAACGCGTTGCGACCGTTCCTGACGTTGTTGAGAAACTGATCAAACTGGGCTTCAAGGTTGCCGTTGAGTCGGGCGCTGGTGCCGCGGCCAATTTCGGTGACGATACCTACCAGGCCGCCGGGGCCGAAATCGTGGGCGATGCGCCGACGCTGTGGGCGATGTCGGACGTGGTGTTCAAGGTGCGTGGTCCGAGCAGTGAGGAAGTCGGATTGCTGCGCGAGGGCGGGACGCTCATTTCATTCATCTGGCCGGCACAGAATCCTGAGCTGATGCAGCAGCTCGCTGCCAAGAAGGCGACCGTGCTGGCCATCGACTCGCTGCCGCGCACGCTCTCGCGCGCGCAGAAGATGGACGCCCTGACCTCGCAGGCCGGCGTCGCCGGCTACCGTGCGGTGATCGAGGCGGCCAATGCGTTTGGCCGCTTCTTCAATGGCCAGATTACTGCCGCCGGCAAAGTGCCGCCGGCCAAGGTATTCATCGCCGGTGCCGGCGTCGCCGGTCTGGCGGCAATCGGTACGGCAGCCAACCTTGGTGCCATCGTGCGCGCCAACGATACGCGTGCCGAAGTGGCCGACCAGGTCGTGTCGCTCGGCGGAGAATTCGTCAAGGTCGATTACGAGGAAGAAGGCTCGGGCGGCGGCGGCTACGCCAAGGTGATGAGCGAGGGTTTCCAGGCTGCGCAACGCGAGATGTACGCGAAGCAGGCGCGCGAGGTCGACATCATCATCACGACGGCGTTGATTCCCGGCAAGCCGGCACCCAAGCTGATCACCGCCGAGATGGTCAAGAGCATGAAGCCGGGCAGCGTGATCGTCGACATGGCGGCCGAGCAGGGCGGCAACTGCGAGCTGACCGAACCGGGGCAGGCCGTCGTCAAGCACGGCGTGACCATCGTCGGCTACACCGACCTGGTCAGCCGATTGGCCAAGCAGTCGGCGACGTTGTACGCGAACAACCTGCTGCGCCTGACCGAGGAACTGTGCAAGACCAAGGACGGCAACATCAACGTCAACATGGAAGACGACGCCATCCGCGGCCTGACGGTCGTTAAGGACGGCAACATCACGTGGCCGCCACCGGCGCTCAAGCCGGCCGCGCCACCGGCGCCGAAAGCGGCGATGCCGCCTCCACCACCGGCACACGGCCACGGTGCCGGCGCACCGGCGTCGGCGACCAAGGTAGCGGTACTCTTCGGCGTCGGTGCATTGCTCTTCCTGCTCATGGGCATAGGTGCGCCACCCGCCTTCCTCTCGCACTTCACGGTCTTCGTGCTCGCCTGCTTCGTTGGCTACATGGTCGTCTGGAACGTAACCCCGGCCTTGCACACGCCGCTGATGAGCGTAACCAACGCGATCTCGTCGATCATCTGCATCGGCGCGCTGGTGCAGATCGCGCCGCCACTGGCCGAAGGTGTCTCGCGGCCGGAGGGGTTGATTCAAGGCCTGGCTGCCGTCAGCATCGCGCTCACCGCGGTCAATATGTTCGGCGGCTTCGCCGTCACCCGCCGCATGCTCGACATGTTCCGCAAGTAAACCAAGGAGACACGACATGAATGCAAGTCTCGCTACTGTCTCCTACATCGGAGCCACCATCCTCTTCGTCCTAAGCCTCGGCGGCCTTTCCAGCCCTGAGACGGCGCGGCGCGGCAACGTCTACGGCATGATCGGCATGGCGATCGCCGTGCTGGCCACCGTTTTCGGCCCACGCGTGACCGCCGGCGGTTTCGGCTGGATCGTAGGCACCATGGTCGTCGGCGGTGCCATCGGCCTTTATGCAGCGCGCGCCGTCAAGATGACGCAGATGCCCGAACTGGTCGCGTTGATGCACAGCCTGGTCGGTCTCGCCGCTTGTCTCGTCGGCTTCGCCACCTACATCGACCCGTCGGTGCAGTTCGAAGGCGCCGAGAAGACGATCCACGAAATCGAGATCTACGTCGGCATCCTGATCGGTGCGATCACTTTCTCCGGCTCGCTGATCGCCTTTGGCAAGCTGTCGGCACGCATCGGCGGCAAGCCGCTGTTGCTGCCGGGGCGTCATGCCATCAATCTGATCGGCCTGCTAATCGTGATCTGGTTCGGCCACGAGTTCCTGAACGTGCATGCGACGACCGACGGCATGCTGCCGCTCATCGTGATGACCGTGATCGCGCTGCTCTTCGGCGTCCACATGGTCATGGCCATCGGCGGGGCCGACATGCCGGTCGTGGTGTCCATGCTCAACAGCTACTCGGGCTGGGCGGCGTCCGCCACGGGCTTCATGCTCAACAACGACCTCTTGATCGTCGTCGGCGCGCTGGTCGGTTCGTCCGGTGCGATCCTCTCCTACATCATGTGCCGCGCGATGAACCGCAACTTCGTCAGCGTGATTGCCGGTGGCTTCGGGACTGGTGGCGGCGCTCCGGCCGCCAAGGCGAACGAAGCGCCGACCGGTGAAGTGGTCGCCGTTTCGGCGACGGAGACTGCCGAGATGCTGCGCGAAGCAAAAAACGTGATCATCGTTCCGGGCTACGGCATGGCAGTCGCGCAGGCACAACATACGGTGTTCGAGATTACCCAGCACCTGCGCGCGAACGGCGTCAATGTGCGCTTCGGCATCCACCCGGTCGCTGGCCGCATGCCGGGGCACATGAACGTGCTGCTCGCGGAAGCCAAGGTGCCGTACGACATCGTGATGGAGATGGACGAGATCAACGAGGACTTCCCGGACACCGATATCGCCATGGTCATCGGTGCCAACGACATCGTGAATCCGGCCGCGCAGGAAGACCCGGGCAGTCCGATCGCCGGCATGCCGGTGCTCGAAGTCTGGAAGGCCAAGACCTCGATCGTCATGAAGCGCTCGATGGCCTCCGGTTACGCAGGCGTCGACAACCCGTTGTTCTACAAAGAGAACAACCGCATGTTGTTCGGCGATGCGAAGAAGATGCTCGACGAAGTCCTCGTCGCGCTGAAGAGTTGACACTGGCGCCCGGTCGGCGGTGCGCTGCCGACCGGGCCGGTTTGCGTTGATTTGCACTGACTGGAGTGAAGCATGGAGGTCAGGGAAGTACTGAAGGTCAAGGATTCGGCGCTGTTTACCGCGCATCCGAACACGCTGCTCTCCGAGGCCGTCATCATGATGGCCGAGAACGATATCGGCGCGGTCGTCGTCATGGAGGCCGGCAAGCTGGTCGGCATGCTGACTTTCCGTGAAGTGTTGCGCATCCTCGCCAAGCGGCAAACGGAACGGCGTGTCGGGCCGACGCCGCCGATCGCCGAGATCCTCGTCGGCGAGGCGATGCAGTCCGATCCGCCGATCACGTCGCCCGACATGGACGTTGACGAGTTGCGCCGCCTGATGGTGACGACGCACACGCGCTACCTGCCGGTGATGGACGGCGACACCCTGATGTGCGTCATCTCGTTTCACGATGTCGCCAAGGCCGTGCTCGAAGAACGCAGCTTCGAGAACAAGCTGCTCAAGGCCTACATCAAGGACTGGCCCGCCGAGGCGAAGTAGTCGCATCGATCGCCGCCAGCATCGGTGTCATGGGCTGGCAACTGCCGCCAAGCAGTATCAAGCCGTTCAAGCGAGTATGTCATGTTGATTCATCCCCAGTTCGACCCCGTCGCCATATCCGTCGGGCCGCTTGCCATCCACTGGTACGGCCTGATGTATCTCCTGGCTTTCTTCCAGTTCTGGTGGCTGGGCAAGCACCGCATCCAGACGCATCCGCAGCTGGCGCAGAACGGTTGGACGGTGCAACAACTCGACGATCTGCTCTTCTACGGCGTGCTCGGCGTCATCCTCGGCGGCCGCCTCGGGCAGGTTCTCTTCTACGAGCCCGGCTATTATTCTTCGCATCCGGCGCAGATTCTCGCGATCTGGCAAGGCGGCATGTCCTTCCACGGCGGTTTCATCGGCGTCCTGCTGGCCATGGCGTTCTGTGCGCACAAGTGGCAGCGCGCGTGGCTGGACATCACCGACTTCATCGCACCGCTCGTGCCACTCGGTCTCGCCGCTGGCCGCATCGGCAACTTCATCAATGGCGAGCTGTGGGGGCGCGTCGCCGACGCGAACCTGCCGTGGGCGATGGTCTTCCCGCGCGTCGACGACCTGCCGCGCCATCCGTCGCAGCTCTATCAGGCGGGTCTGGAAGGGCTGCTGCTGTTCGTCCTGCTGTGGGCCTATTCCGGTAAGACGCGGCCACGCGGCGCCGTTTCCGGCGCCTTTCTCGTCGGCTACGGCTGTTTCCGCTTTCTCGCCGAGTACTTCCGCACGCCCGACGACGGCATTTTCGGACTCTCCGAGGTGATCAGCATGGGGCAATGGCTGTCGCTGCCGATGATCGCGATCGGCGTGCTGATGCTGGCGGCCGCCCACCGGCGCAAGGTCTAGACTGGAGACTGTCGAACACCATTCACTGATCGAGGAGAAGGCAAATGGCTGACGGAATCGTTGCAAGAGGTCTGAAGAAGGTACGCAAGATGCTCGCCGAGCATGCGCCGGCGGGCAAGGTCAGCGAGCGCCAGTTGAGCCAGATCCGCGATCAGCTCAAGGAATGCGCGGCCGGTTTGGGCGGCGAAGTGTCGGTGCGGCAGCGCGCGGCGCGCCTGGCCGAGACGTATCTGAACCTTGGCGACGAAGGGCGGGCGGCGTTCCTGCGCGTCGTCGCCACCGAGTTCGGGCCGGACCCGGAGGCCGTCGAAAAGGCGCACGCCCAGTATCAGGCGGCGATCGGCAGTGATGGGCAGTGGGCGGCCGAATCGGCCTTGCGCGGCGCGATGCGCTCGGCGCGCCTGCGCATCCTCACCCAGTTCAACGCCATCCCGCAGGGCGTCAAGTTCCTCGTCGACCTGCGCGCCGACCTGCTGCGCTTCCTCGAACACGATCCGGCGCTGCGCTCGCTCGACCGCGAGCTTGAAACGCGTCTCGGTGCCTGGTTCGATGTCGGCTTTCTCGAACTGCACCGCATCTCGTGGAATTCACCGGCGCTGCTTCTGGAAAAGCTGATCGAGTACGAGGCGGTGCACGAGATCCGTTCGTGGAGCGACCTGAAGAACCGCCTCGATTCCGACCGCCGCTGCTACGCCTTCTTCCACCCGCGCATGCCGATGGAGCCGTTGATCTTCGTCGAGGTCGCGCTGGTCGACGAACTGGCCGACAACGTGCAGGCGCTGCTCGACGAGCATGCGCCGGTGTTCGACGCCGAGCGCGCCAAGACGGCGATCTTCTATTCGATCTCGAACACGCAGACGGGATTGCGCGGCGTCTCGTTCGGCAACTTCCTGCTCAAGCGCGTCGTCGAAGATTTGAAGCGCGATTTCCCGCGCTTGACGACCTTTGCGACGCTGTCGCCGATCCCGACGCTGCGCCGCTGGGTGGACAAGAACCCCGACGTCTGGGCGCAGGTTTTCACCGACGATCTGATCGCGCGCGTGGCGCGGATGGTCGGCAGCAAGGGACCGGCTGTCCAGTCGGCCGACGATATCCGCAAGCTGTTGGCCGACGACGCCTGGGTCGGCAACGCGCGCCTCGCACGCGCGCTGCAACCCGGCCTGACGCGGCTCGCCGCGCGCTACTTCCTCAGCGCCAAGTCCGGCGCACGGCCGTACGACCCGGTTTCACGCTTCCACCTCGGCAACGGCGCGCGCATCGAGCGCATCAACTATTTGGCCGACACCTCGGCGAATGGCTTGAAGCAATCGTTCGGCCTGATGGTCAACTATCTTTACGATCCCGACGCGATCGAAACCAACGTCGAGGCCTTCTCGGGCGATGGCACCGTCGTCACCTCGGGTACCGTGCGCCGTGCGGCACGCGAATAATCACCAATGTCGCCAGCGCTCAGCAGCCGGGGCAGATACGCTAAAATTGCGTCTTTCGACATTCGCAACCGTGTTCCACCAACCTTAAGGAAAATGCAATGGACATCTCGCACATTGAACATATCGGCATCGCCGTCAAGAGCCTCGACGAAGCCATCCCGTTCTGGGAAAAGCAGCTCGGCCTGAAGTGCTACGCGATCGAGGAAGTCAAGGAGCAGAAGGTCAGGACCGCCTTCTTCAAGGTCGGCCAGTCGAAGATCGAACTGCTCGAATCAACCGATCCGGAAGGCCCGATCGGCAAGTTCATCGAGAAGAAAGGCGAAGGCATCCAGCACCTCGCGCTCGCCGTCAACGGCCTGCAAGCCAACCTGACCGAACTCGAAGGCAACGGCGTCCAGCTGATCGACAAGTCACCGCGCAAGGGCGCTGAAGGTCTCGACATCGCCTTCCTGCACCCGAAGTCGACAAAGGGCGTGCTGCTCGAGCTGTGCGAAGACCCGAAGAAGTAATCTCGCTCTGACCTATAGGGCGGAATCGGCGCCCGATGTCCGACCTGCCGATACCCGCCACACGGAAAGCCGCCCTTGTTCGGGCGGCTTCATTCCATCGGGGGGTGTCGATGACCTGGTTTACCCTGCCGCCGCTCGAGGCGGGTCAAGATGCGGCTTTCCTTGATTCCCGCAGCGCGTCGACCTGGCTTGCGCGACAGCCGCAAGCCAACGCACCGGCCATGCTGGCCGAGTTTGTGGTGCAGATCAAAGCCTTCAACCGATGCCGCGTTGCGCCCGATGAACGCTTCAGGACGCTGACCGTCTTGCGTAATGCGCTGTTCGCCGCTAGTAATGACTGTCAGCGACGCTACGAGAACAAACCCCTACCCCTTCTGCCTACGGAAAAAGGCTTACAGGACTCGCTCCGCGCACTCTGGCGTGCCTGCGCGGTTTCGTATCTGCATTGCCTACGCGCCTGTCTCGAGGGTGAATCGTCGATCTCGCCGCATGGAGCCAAGGTTGCGCACCGCGCCCTGTGTTGCTTGCGCATGGAACAACTGAGCTGCCATCTGGGCGGCGTTGCGCCCGATGGAGAGTTCTGGCGCACGCTGCACGCCATCCTCGTTTCGGCGGAGACACTGGGCGTCGCGCGCGATCTGGTCGAGGACAGGCTACTCGGCGAGACAAAGGAATCAAGCACCAGCGGTCAGTACGCGATGGCTTTGCTGCTTGAGCTCGCCCGCCCCTTCGCGCTGCCGCGCGCGCAGTTTGCCGCGGTGACGCGCTGGCTCGCCCGCTGGCGGGAACAGGCACGCATCCTCGTTGAACCGGACAACAGCCCGAAGTCGTTCTGCATTGCTCTCGATCTCTCCCTCGACCGGCCGTTTTTCGACAATCAGCGTACTCCCAGGCTTGCCCGCTGGCTCTCGCTCGGTCCGGTGCTGCGCAAGATCAACCAGAGGATCGAAGCGCTGGCCGCAGGCGAATTGCCCGAGCAGCTCCGCCTCGGCTCGACCTTTCCTGCGCAGGTCTGCTCTGATTTGCTGACCGACCTTGCTCGGAACCTGAAGGTACCGCCATCGCTCCCAACAGCTCCGGTGGATGCGTCAACCGTTTGCGTGGCCTGCGGTTTCGAGAACCTTTACGGCGTAATCGGCGGCACCGGATTGCGCGAGTCTTCACTACGCCCCTCCTCATTCGGCAACCAGCTGAGTCAGGCGCAGCTGGCTGTTTTCGGGCACGTCGTCCAACACGAAGAAAAGGTTGGGCGGACCGAATACTGGCGTATCACACAGCCCGAACACAACGATCTTGCCCTGCTACGACCGGCGGACGCCAGCGATGCGCGCCTGGCGCTGAAAAGCCTGATCGTCGTCCAGTTGGAATCTGACGCGCCTTTCTTGCTTGCCGAAGTAAGCAGCCTGAACATGAGCGGCGATGGTGATCTTTGCGTCGGCGCGCGAATCTTTGCCGGCGAGCCGCAACCTGTACTCATGGAGATCCGCGACCGGACGAGCGGCGCCGCTTCGCGGCACCCGGCGCTGATGTTGCCGACCGGCGAGGGGCTGGAACCGGCTTCGCTTTTCATTCCCGGCGGCGTGGCCGCGCGTGCCGCATCCTCCCGCCTGTTTGAACCTCAGGCCAATGCGCCGCTCTTCATCACACTGGATAACTGCATCGCGCGCGGGAGCGACCACGAGCGCTGGCGACTGAAGCATGAAACCGCCTAGCCCGTCGGGAATCGTCTTGCGATCAAGGTAGAATTTTCGCCATGAGCGTACTTATTGTCATGACCAACTTGCCGGACCAGACAACGGCCGAGAAACTGGCGGCATTGATCGTCGAAGAGCGGTTCGCGGCGTGCGTCAACATCCTGGCGCCGTGCGTCTCGATTTATCAGTGGAAAGGTGGCGTCGAGCGGGCTGCCGAAGTGCCACTCATCATCAAAACGACCGAAGAGCGCTACGCGCAGCTCGAAGCGGCGATCCGAACCGCGCATCCGTACGAAACGCCGGAGATCCTGGCGATTCCAGTCGCCGCCGGACTGCCCGAGTATCTCGCCTGGGTCGTCGCGGAGACGCAAACCGAACGCTGGCCGTCACCATGAGCAAACGCTTGGTGCATTTCCTGTTGTTGCTCCTGACGATCGGCGCCGTGCAGGCTGCGGAGCTGATCCCGCCGCTGCTTGCCTTCAAACCGACAGCGCGTGCGCTCGACGCGCAAACGGTCGAAGTGCGTTTCGAGATCGCCAAGGGCTACTACCTCTACCGGGACAACTTCCGCTTCGCCGCCGAGCCATCCAGCATCCAGCTGGGGAAGCCGGAACTGCCCAAGGGAAAGCAGAAGGACGATGACACCTTCGGCCGTGTCGAAGTCTTCTACGATGAAGTCGCGATTCGCGTGCCGGTCGAGCGCAGCAGCTCCGGCGTTCTGCCGCTGACGCTGAACGTCACGTCGCAAGGATGCGCCGACATCGGTGTCTGCTATCCACCGCAGAAGCAGTCGGTCAGTCTTGAGATGCCGGATGCGGGCGCAGCGCCGACGGCCGGTCCGGTCGAATTCGCGCCGAACGCCGACGAGTCTGGCCGCATCGCGCGATTGCTCTCGGGCGCCAGTGCCTGGGTCGTCATCGCCAGTTTTTTCGGCTTCGGCCTGCTGCTCTCGCTGACGCCCTGCGTCTTCCCGATGATCCCGATTCTCTCGGGCATCATCGTCGGTTCCGGGCGCGCCGGGAGTAGCGTCTCGCACACGCGCGGCTTCACCCTCTCGCTCGGCTACGTGCTGGGCATGGCGACTACCTACGCCGTGGCCGGCGTCGCGGCCGGTTTCAGTGGAACGCTGTTGTCGGCGAGTCTGCAGAACGCCTGGATACTCGGCGGCTTTGCGTTGATCTTCGTCGCCCTGTCACTTTCGATGTTCGGCTTCTACGAGCTTCAACTGCCATCATTCATGCAGAGCCGACTGTCGGAAGAAGCGACGCACATCAAGGGCGGCTCGCTTACTGGCGTGACGCTGATGGGGGCGCTGTCGGCGCTGATCGTCGGTCCCTGCGTCGCGGCACCGCTTGCCGGCGCGCTGCTCTATATCGGGCAGACCGGCGACGCTGCGCTCGGCGGAGCTGCGCTATTCAGCATGGGGCTCGGCATGGGTGCGCCGCTCCTCGCCGTCGGCCTGTCGGCCGGTACGCTGCTGCCCAAGTCAGGCGCGTGGATGCAGGCCGTCAAGAAAGCCTTCGGCGTCGTACTGCTCGCCACCGCGCTCTGGATCGTGTCGCCGCTGTTGCCGGTCGCCGTGCAGATGGCGGGTTGGGCAGCGCTCCTGATCGTTCCGGCGATTTTCATGCACGCAATCGATCCCTTGCCGCCGCACGCGCATGCGGCCATGCGTTTCTGGAAAGGCATCGGTCTCCTGATGTTGCTCACCGGCGCAGCAATGCTCGCCGGTGCGCTGTCGGGCGCGACCGATCCGTTGCGCCCGCTCGCGGCACTGGGGTCGGGCAACGCGTCGGCGGAAACGCGCGCGCTGCCATTCGAACGGATTCGTTCCCTCGCCGAACTCGACGCGCGCACCAAGGCTGCCGGCAAGCCGGTGATGCTCGACTTCTATGCCGACTGGTGCGTCTCGTGCAAGGAGATGGAGCGCTTTACGTTCTCCGATCCACGCGTCCAGCAACGCCTGTCCGGCTGGCTCCTGCTGCAGGCCGACGTGACGGCCAATTCCGACGACGACAAGGCGCTGCTCGCCCGCTTCGGGCTGTTCGGCCCGCCCGGCATCATCTTCTTCAACAGCAAGGGCGAAGAGCTTCCGGGAGTGCGCGTGGTCGGCTACCAGGGTGCCGACGATTTTCTGGCGACGCTGGCGCAACTCCCGCCGCAATAGTCTTCGAGCGCTACTTCCCGACCGCTGCCGCGACACCTTCGGTGAGCAGGCCGAGCGTCGTTTGTGCGTGTTCGGCGGCGTCGCGCCCGAGGCTGGTCAGATAGCCGCCATCGATCTGCGTGATCAGGCCCTTGGCGTGCAGTCTTTGCACTGCGGCAATGACCTCGGCGTCGGCGGTCTTGTGCACCTTGATGCCCTGCTGGCCGTTGTCCAGATCAAAGCGGATCAGGGCGTTGAGTTCTTGAACCAGGTCGGAGGTGAAGGGCATGGCGCGTCCTTGTTTGCGGAAAGCTCCATTCTACGCCACGGATCCTCCCGGCTTTCACGAACTGCACGACAGCATCGAGCAGCCAGGCTTCCTGCGCGCCCAGTCGGGCCGCTTGCCGGCGTAGGCGGAAAACTCGTCCTGTTCGTCGAACGGGCGCCGCAGGACGTCGAGCAACTCATGAATCATCGTCGGGTCCCCCTGTTCGGCACGATCGATGGCCTGCTGCGCCAGATAGTTACGCAGGACATAGCGCGGATTCGCGTCGTTCATGCGCACAATGCGCGCTTCGCTGGATTCGTTGCCTGAACGCACACGCGCCGCCCAGCGGGTGAGCCAGGCGTCGATTTCGCCACCGTGTTCGGCGAGGAGTTCAGGCCGATAGAAAGCTTCGTGCAGGATGCCCAGCTTCGGATCGCCTGGATCGACCCGCGCAAGCAGACGGAAGAAAAGCGTCATGTCGACCTCGGCCTTCTGCATCAGCTCGAATGCCGCTTCGACCAGTTCCGCGTCGTCGCGCAGCCATTTGTGGAAGCCGAGCTTGGCGGCAAGCGCGTTGTGGAACTCGCGCGCGTAGACCGTATCGTAATGCGCCAGTCCCTGCGCCAGATCGTCGCGCTCGCCGGCGATAACCGCCAGCGCTTCAGCAAGCCGTTCGAGGTTCCAGCGGGCCACTTCCGGCTGGCGAGCAAAGCAGTAGCGGCGGCCGTGCGCATCCGTGGTGTTCGGCGTCCATGCTGGGTTGAAGTCATCAACCCAGCCGTAGGGGCCGTAATCGATCGTCAGCCCCAGGATCGACATGTTGTCGGTGTTCATCACGCCGTGCACGAAACCGAAGCGCATCCAGTCCACCATCAACCGCGCCGTTCGCTCGCAGACCTCGACGAAGCAATGCGTCAGCCGCTCTTCGAGCGGCAGCACGGCAAGATGCGGAAAGTCGCGCGCGATGGTGAAATCGAACAGTCTCCGGAGCAGGTCTTCGTCGCCGCGCGACGCAGGCAGCTCGAAGTGTCCAAAGCGAAGGAAAGACGGCGCGACGCGGCAGACAATGGCGCCCGGTTCATCAACCGGATGCCCGTCGTAGAACATGTCGCGCGTCACCAGATCTCCGGTCGCCACCAGCGACAAGGCACGCGTGGTCGGCACGCCGAGGTGGTGCATTGCCTCGCTGCACAGGAACTCTCGGATCGACGAGCGCAATACTGCCCGCCCGTCCGCGCGCCGCGAGTACGGGGTCCGGCCCGCCCCCTTGAGTTGAAGTTCGAAGCGCTGTCCGTCAAGGTTGAGCGCTTCACCGAGGAAAATCGCACGACCATCGCCCAACTGGCGGGCCCAAGAACCGAACTGATAGCCACCGTAGTTCGTTGCATACGCACGCATTCCCGGCAAGAACGCGTTGCCGGCCAGCGCACTGACCCACTCCGGACTAGTCAGGCTCGTCTCGTCCAATCCCAGCAATTGCGCCGCTTCGGCCGAGTGCGCCAACAGACGCGGATTGGATACAGGCGTTGGTTCGACGGGCGACCAGAGCGCCCCTAAAACCTGGCGAGGGGAGTTGTCCTCCTCGCTCTCGCCGGGGAGTTCGCGAATGAAACGGTTGTCGAAACGCAGCATGGAAGGTCTTTGCCGGATGAGATGCCTTTTCGGCACATCCTGGCGCGACAAGTTCCGTCCGCAGCGACCAAGGAAAAACGGCGTGGAGCCTGAAGCTCCACGCCGTCGAATAATGTCCCCGCAAGTGCCGTTAGGCCGGCATCCTGAACCGGAGTTCAGAGAGGTCACGTTCCGTCCGCATCAGGCTCGCCCGACAGATGGGGCTTGCACAACAGCGGCTTCAATGGTCCGCAACCGACGCCAATTAGCATTGGTTCAAGGAATATATGACCTTGACAAACACCGCAGGGAACAACTGGTTGGAAGCCTAGATCAGCCTTTCCTGCGGCTCGAGAACCGCCGCCAGCTGTGCTTCCATGTCCGAAATTCTACGCTTAACGGAGCCGAAGTCCAGCCCCGGCTCTGTGCCTGTCTGTGACGGGATTTCCGCCGGCGACGGCTTCTTCGAGAGGTGCTCGTGCGCGATGTTCAGCGCAGCCATGACGGCGATGCGCTCGGAGATGTTGCTCTTCGTTTTCTCGGCAATATCGTGCATCTTCTCGTCGACGTAAGCGACTGCCGCGAGCAAGGCTGGTTGCTCCTCGGGAGGACAAGCGACGCGGTATTCCTTGCCGAGCAGGGTGATATCGAGGTAGTAGGCTTCGTTGGGCATGGGGTCCTGCAAGGCCGATCAGGCGGCGGTTTAGGCTTCGGGGAGTTGCATGGCGAGCTGTTCCAGCCGGGTTCTGGCGGCGTCCATACGATCCGTGAGCCCTTTCTTCTCGACCTCCGCTGTCGCCAGTTGCTGCCGTAGTTGTGCGTTCTCTGCGCGTAGCGCGCGGCACAGGGATGCGACTTGTGCAATCTTGCTTTCGAGGGCATTCAGTTCGTTTACCATGCGCGGACTATAGTTTTAAAAACCCAGTCAAGTCAAGGGCTAAGCGTTGTTTTTAAATGTGATTTATTTCACAAGGCATGGAACGAAGTCGCTCTTGAAAACGGTTCGAGGTTATACTCCGGACGTCCGCTTTTGACGGATCAACGTGCAAGGTGCCGCAGCGCAAATCTTCTTTTTGCAGCGGTTAAACGGGAAACAGGTGCGTGTCATCAAACACCATGCCTGTGCTGCCCCCGCAACGGTAAGCGAGTGTGGGTGGGTCGAAATGCCACTGGGCGAACAGCCTGGGAAGGCGACCCATCAAGACTTGTGAGCCCGGATACCGGCCTTCGCGCAACCAGACGGAAGTGCCGCGGGGAGGCGGACACGGAATGCTCGACACGGCGCCAGCTCAAGTTCGCTCATCTCGGATTTCATCTCCTTCGCAGTTCCGATTTTTTGTTCGCCGGCTTGCGGGGATGCTTGTCGGCCAGAAGGAGAAGTCCTCATGTATCCAAATCGCTCATTCGCGGCCGCCGCGCTCGCGCTGCTTGCCGCAATTCCAGCATCCCTGGCTTTCGCCGATGAAGCTGATTCCGACACCGAAGCGATTGTCGTGACAGCGACACGGCAGGCGATGCGTGCCAATGAACTGTTATCTGACGTGGCGGTGATTGACCGGGGCGCGATCGAAGCCAGAGGCCAAGAGACGGTCGCCGATCTGCTTGCCCGACAGCCAGGCGTCCAGGTGTCGAGTTCCGGTGGACCGGGCACGTCGACGAGTTTTTACGTACGTGGCGCGCGGCCCGAGCAGACGAAGGTCCTGCTCGACGGCGTTCCGATCAACTCGGTCGATCTGTCGGGCTCGCCGTTGCGTTTCCTCTCGCTGGCCGACGTCGAGCGCATCGAGATCCTGCGCGGGCCGGCCTCTGCGCTGTATGGAGCGGACGCGATCGGCGGGGTGATCCAGATCTTTACGCGCACCGGCGCGCCCGGTCTGAAGGCCGATGCCTTCGCCGGCTACGGCACCTATAACACCTGGCAGGCGAATGCCGGTCTGTCCGGTGGAAACGAACAATGGCGATTCCGCATTGAAGGCAGCCACGAGGCGTCTGATGGTTTTTCCGCACAGAAGGACGCTTCAAACAGGGATGCCGACAAGGACGGCTACCGGAATTCAGGCGGTGCTGTCTCGCTCTCCTTCCTTCCGACCACGGGCCATGAACTCGGCTTCAAGCTTCGACAGAACACGGGTACGACGCATTACGACAGCGGCGCACCGTCCGCCGACGGCAACTTCGATGATCGCGTCGACTTCGAGACGCAGCAATGGCAGGTTTTTACGCGCAATCGATTGACCGAGGCCTGGACGAGCAAGCTTCTGTACGGCGAAACCCTCGATGACCAGAATTCGTATTCTTCGTGGACGCCGGAGGGCGACCGGCTGCGAACGATAAACCGTCAGGCAACCTGGCAGAACGACATCAAGCTGCCGCTGGGCGTCGCCTTATTGGCGTTCGAACATCTCGAACAGACGGCATCGCCGGTAGAGAACTACGCCGCATCGCCGGAACAGGACACGGATTCGTTGATCGCCGGCTGGACCGCAAACCACGGCAACCACCGTTGGCAACTGAGCGCACGCCGCGACGATCATTCCGAATTCGGTGGCCAGGAGACCTATGCGCTAGCCTACGGTTACCAGCTGACCGATGCGCTGCGGGCGCAGGCCAGCTACGGCACGGCGTTCAAGGCACCCAGCCTGTATCAGCTCTTTTTTTCGTCTCCGTATGGGCATGGCAACGCTAACCTGAAACCGGAAGAAGCGAGGAATCGCGAGGCTGCGCTGGTCTGGGAACGTGGCAATCAGTCGGTGTCGGCAACGTGGTACCTGAACAAGGTCGCGAACCTGATCGACTATTCATTTACCAGCAATACCTACGAGAACATCTCCAGCGCCCGGCTCGAGGGCGTCACGCTGTCCTATGCCGGGCAGTTCGGCGAATGGTCGGTACGCGCTGCATATGACTGGCTCGATGCGCGCAACGAGGATACCGACCAGCGGCTGGGACGACGCGCGCGCGACAAGGCGTCGCTCGCGGTCACGCGGCAATGGGGCGCTTGGGAAACCGGCGCCGAGTGGGTCGGTGTCGGGCCGCGCTTCAACACGAACACGGAGACCGACGAGATGGGTGGCTATGGTCTGGTCAATCTGACGGCGCGTTACGCACTCGGCAAGGATCTTTCGCTGGAGGGGCGGATCAACAACCTGTTCGACAAGAACTACGAAACCGTCAGTGGCTACAATACGGCCGGTTTCAATGCCTTCATCGGCCTCCGTTACCAGCCGAGATAGTCGCCCATGCCCACCCGCCGCCGTGCCCTGCTGATTCTCGCTGCGCTTGCCTTGCTGGCGCTGGCGAGTCTCGTGCTGGCGTTGATGGTGGGCAGCGTTCATGTGCCGCTGGGCGATGTCTTCCCAGCCCTGTTCGGGTCGGCGGATTCGATGACGGGCGAGGTCGTGCGCAGCCTGCGCTTGCCGCGCGCGCTGGCCGGTTTTGCTTGCGGCGGCTTGCTGGCGTTGGCAGGCGCGTTGCTACAGGTACTGCTGCGCAATCCGCTGGCCGATCCGTACGTACTCGGCATCTCGGGCGGCGCTGGCGTAGGCGCGATTCTCGCCATCCTGTTCGGCGTCGGGGCGGCGGCGACCGGCGGCGCGGCCTTCGTCGGCGCGCTGGCGGCGATGCTGGTCGTCTTCGGGCTGGCGCACGGCGACGGCAGCTGGACGCAGTCGCGGCTGCTGCTCACCGGCGTCATTGTCGCCGCCGGTTGCGGCGCGGTGGTCGCGCTGATCCTCTCGATTGCACCTGACAGCAAGTTGCATGGCATGTTGTTCTGGCTGATGGGCGACCTCTCGCAGGCGACGAAACCATCTCTGGCGCTCGGCGTGCTCGCCGTCGTCCTGCTCGTCGCCTTGCCGTTCTCGCGTGAGCTGAACCTGCTGACGCGCGGCGCCGATCTGGCGCAAACGCTCGGCGTGCAGGTCGGTCGCTTGCGTCGCGGCGTCTACCTAGTCGCCTCGCTGGCGACGGCGGCGGCGGTGACGCAGGCCGGTTCGATCGGTTTCGTCGGCCTGATCGTACCGCATCTGGTGCGCCTCGCGGCCGGCAACGACCAGCGCCTGTTGTTGCCGGCTTCGGCGCTCGCCGGCGGCAGCCTGCTGGTGATCGCCGACACGCTGGCGCGCTCGCTGATCGCGCCGCAACAACTGCCGGTCGGCGTGCTGACGGCGCTGATCGGTGTGCCGGTGTTCCTCTTCCTGCTGGCGCGCGACGCGAAAGTGCGGGGCTGAAATGGCAGCGTCTTTCCCATTGCTCGAAGCACGCAAGCTCACCGTCGGCGTCGCCGGCAAGGTGTTCTGCCGCGACCTCGACTTCGCGCTGGCGGCGGGCGAGCGCCTGGCCATTCTCGGGCGTAACGGTGCCGGCAAGTCGACGCTGTTGTCGGTCCTGGCCGGCTTGCGGGCGCCGATGTCCGGCGAGGTCCGGCTCAAGGGGGCGAGCTACGCCGACCACGGCGCGCGGAAGAGCGCGCTGATTCGCGGCTGGTTGCCGCAGTCGCGCGGCGACGCCTTCGCGTCGACCGTACTGGAGACGGCGCTCGTCGGGCGTCACCCTCACCTTGAACGCTGGGGTTGGGAGAGCGCGCACGATGCGCAGATCGTGCGCCGTGCGCTGGCGGCGGTCGATCTAGCCGGCTTCGAGGCGCGCGACGTGCAGACGCTATCCGGCGGCGAGCGACAACGCGTAGCGATCGCCACCCTGCTCGCGCAGGAACCGCAGCTCTACCTGCTCGACGAGCCGATCGCCTACCTCGACCTCAAGCACCAGATCGCCATGCTCGACCTGTTTTCCGAGGCGGCGCGCGCGCGCAACGCAGCGCTAGCGATGGTGCTGCATGAGCCGGCGCTGGCCTGGCGCTATTCGGATCGCGTGTTGCTGATCCACGGCGACGGCCAGACCGAATACGGCCCGACCCGTGAAATGCTGACCGCCGAGCGGCTGTCCGCCCTTTTCCAATACCCGCTGCGTGCTCTGGAGTGCGACGGGCGGGTCAGTTTCATTCCGGCCTGAACGGGCCAAAGATCGATGAGGAGTCCATGAGCGAAAGCAAGGAAACACAAGACGACACCAGCGAACGCGCGGAGCGCCACGCCAAGCGCATGGCGCGCAAGAAGGCGGTCGTCGATGAAAGCATCGCGGCGGCGCAGGAAGAGCGCGGCGTACTGGTCGTCAATACGGGTAACGGCAAGGGCAAGTCGTCGGCGGCGTTCGGCGTGGTCGCGCGCGCCCTCGGGCACGGCATGAAGGTCGCCGTCATCCAGTTCATCAAAGGACGGTCCGATACGGGCGAGGAAGCGTTCTTCCTCAAGGTTGGCGAAACGATGCCGGACCGGCTGGTGTGGCACGTCACCGGCGAAGGCTTCACCTGGGATACGCAGAACCTCGCGCGCGACATGGCCGTCGCCGAGAAGGCGTGGGACATCGCCCGCCAGTACCTCGCCGACCCGGACTACGGCCTCGTCGTGCTGGACGAATTCACCTATGTTCTGAAGTACGGCTGGCTCAATATGGATCGCGTGCTCGAAACGCTGGCCATGCGTCCGACCATGCAGCACGTCATCGTCACCGGCCGCGCCGCGCCCGATGCGCTGGTCGACGCCGCCGACACGGTGACCGACATGACGATGGTCAAGCATGCCTTCAAGGCCGGCGTCAAAGCGATGCCCGGTCTCGAGTGGTGACGCGATGACCGTAACGACAGCCAAGCTCTCCTGTCCGGCGCTCTTCGTCGCCGCGCCGGCCTCCGGCCAGGGCAAGACGACCGTCGTCGCCGCGCTCGCCCGCCTGCATACGCGGCTCGGGCGCCGGGTGCGCGTCTTCAAGTGCGGGCCCGACTTCCTCGACCCGCAGATCCACGCCATCGCCACCGGCGCCCCGTGCCAGAACGTCGATCTCTGGATGTGCGGCGAGGCCGACATTGCCTGGCGACTGGCCGAGGCGGCGCGTGACGCCGATCTCATCTTCGTCGAAGGCGTCATGGGACTCTTCGACGGCACGCCGTCGGCGGCCGAGCTGGCGACGCGCCTCGGCATCCCCATTCTCGCCGTGATCAACGGCGCTTCGATGGCCAACAGCTTCGGCGCGATCGCCTACGGGCTCAAGCACTACCGGCCGGGTACGCCGGTCAATGCAGCGTTCGCCAACTGTGTTGGCAGTGCCTACCACGCCGAGTTGCTGGAAAAGAGTCTGCCGGCCGACATAGCCTGGTACGGCTACCTGCCGCGCGATGTGGACGCGGCCATGCCCGAGCGTCACCTCGGTCTGCTTCCGGCCGCCGAGATCGACGGGCTCGCGCAGCGCATCGAGCACATGGCCGACCTGCTGGCGCCGACGGCCGCCGCGAACCTGCCACCGGCGGTACGATTTGATGACGTGCCTGCGCCGGTGCTTCCGGCACTGCTGGCCGGAAGGACGATCGCCATCGCCCGCGACGCGGCATTCTGCTTCCTCTACCCCGCCAATCTGGACTGCCTCGAACGGCTCGGCGCAACGCTCAAGTACTTCTCTCCGCTCGCTGACGCAGCGCTTCCCGAGTGCGACGGCGTATGGCTACCCGGCGGCTATCCCGAACTGCATGGTCCGGCGCTCGCGGCAAATCGCGCACTCTGGCAGTCGCTCGCGGCGCACGTCGACGCCGGCCGGCCGGTGCTCGCCGAGTGCGGCGGCATGATGGCCTTGTTTGAATCGCTAAGCGACATCGACGGGAACGAACACCGCCTCGCCGGGTTACTACCGGGACAGGTAAGCATGCAGAAACGTCTCGCCGGGCTCGGCATGCAGGAAGCCGAGCTGCCCGAGGGTACGCTGCGCGGCCACGCTTTCCATTACTCGAAGACGGAAACGGCGCTCGCACCGATCGCTACCTCGACGCGTCCCGACGGGCGGGTCGGCGAGGCGATCTATCGCCGCCAGCGGCTGACGGCAAGCTACATGCACCTCTACTTCCCGTCGAATCCGGAGGCCGTAGCCCACCTGTTCAGTTGATAAGCGAAGGAAGCGACGCTCAGCGCGACACCAGGTGCTCGCCAGCCTCCGCATTCCACGTGACCTGCACGCGGTTCCGCCCATCCTGCTTGGCGCGGTATAGGCCGCTGTCGGCGCGCATCAACATCGGCTCCGGCGACAGCTCGCCGGCACCGAGCGCGGCGACACCGATACTTACGGTGACGCTGAGCGTCGATTGCTCGAAGGGAATGTGCAGCCCGGCAATCGCATTGCGCAACCTCTCCGCATGCAGGGCCGCATCATCGAGCTGCGTTTCGGGCAGGAGAATGACGAACTCTTCGCCGCCGATACGCGCGGCGAGGTCGTTATGGCGCAGGTTGGCGCGCAGGACGCCAGCGATCCGGCGCAGGACTTCGTCGCCGGCGGCATGGCCAAAATGATCGTTGATGCTCTTGAAGTGGTCGAGATCGAGCATCTGCAGCGCGAGCGGGTGGCCGTATCGGTGCGCGCGCTGAACTTCGGCATCCGCCTGTTCGAAGAAATTGCGCCGGTTGGCGAGCTCGGTCAGGCTGTCCGAAGCCGCCAGTTTCTCCAGTATACGGTTGGCCTCGCGCAGTTCGCTGTTGGCGCGATTGAGCGCCTCGGTCCGCTCGGCGACACGCAGCTCGAGCTGATGATTGAGCGCCTCGAGCGAGCGCTGGGCGACGAGAAACGCCGTCAGGTCGCGCGCGGTGCCGCAAATGTGCGTGACCTCGCCCTGCGCATTCGTCACCGGCACGAGCAGCGTCTCGAACAGGCGCTCCTGACCCTGGAAGACGAGCTGTTGGCGAAACTTGACCGTCTGAGCCGAGTCACGGCACTCGAAGTAGCCGGAGAGAAGCTGGTCCGCTTCAACGCTGTGACCAAGGATTGAGCGCAAGGATGCGCCTGGCTGGAAATCGGCGCTGATCGCCTCCTCCGCCGGATTGACCGCCGTCAGCACGAAGTCCTCCTCCGCGCAGGCGCAGAGCCAGAAGGGGTCGTCGGATTTCTGCCAGAGCTGCCTGAAAAACTCGAGCTCGATGCGGGGAGACAGCGGAGATTTCATCCTAAACCCCTCACCACAGAGACACAGAGGCACGGAGAAGAGCGAAGAATCCACCGGTTATCGGCACCGAAGATTCACCGGACGGGAGAATGCCAGCAACGTCGTAGAGCTTTGCTTCTCCTCTGTGTTCTCTGTGTCTCTGTGGTTCAACCGAGGTTTTCAGGTTCATAGGAGCGCGCACTTCCGGTCACGGGCGAAACGGCATCATCGCCGTTCGCCCCGGCGCTGTCCAGACTCGCTTCCAACAGACTCGCTGAGCGGCGGATGTCACGCGCACCCCTTGCCGAGCAGTGCGGTGAGTTCGGCGAGCAGCCGGTCGCGCAACGCGTGCAGTTCCGTCCGGCGCTGCATCGCCAGTGATTCCTGGCCGCGGCTGCGCAGCTCGCACAACTCGTCGGCCAGCGCGTGAACCTCGCGATGCAAGACCTCCAGGTCGGAGAGGCCGCCTGCACCGGCTTGCCGGTCCCGGCCTTCGTTCTCCAGCCAGGCATTGAAGCGGCATTGATGGTGAATCACCGGCAGCATGTCGCGCTCGCCGCGCAGGAAAGCTTCGACCGAAGCGAGCCAGGCGCGGTGTTCGACGCAGGCAAAGAGCAGCGGCAAGTCCTCACGGTTGAGCGGCGGCAGATGGGTCCACTCGGGGTCCGGCTGCCAGCTGGCACACCACGCGGGCACGTCGGCCGCCGGCATTGGCCGGGCGATGCCGTAGCCCTGCGCCAGTTCGCAGCCAAGCTGCAAGAGCATGGTGCCGTGCTCGACGGTTTCAACGCCCTCGGCAATCACTTCGCGGCGGAACGCCGTCGCCAGACTGAGCACGCCACCGAGAATGGCCAGGTCGTCCGGGTCGTCGAGCATGTCGCGTACGAAACTCTGGTCGATCTTGAGCTGGTCGACCGACAGGCGCTTCAGGTAGGTGAGCGACGAGTAACCGGTGCCGAAGTCGTCGAGCGAGAAGAGCACGCCGAAGCTGCGGCACGACTCGATGACCGCCGATACGCGGGCAAGGTCCTCAAGCGCGCTGGTTTCGAGCACCTCCATGACCAGTCGACTGGGTTTCACCGCCGGATGCGCGGCGATGCGCGCGCGCAGCTGGTCAACGAAACTGTCCTGTTGCAGCTGACGGGCGCCGATATTGACGCTGACCGGAATATCGAGGCCCATGGACAACCAGCGTTCAGCTTGGGTGAGCGCCGTTTCGATCACCCAGTCGCCGATTTCGACGGCGAGCGGATGATCCTCGATCACCGGCAGGAAGACGGACGGCGCGAGCAGGCCGCGCTCCGGGTGTTGCCAGCGGATCAGCGCCTCGACGCCGATGACCTGGCCGGTACGCATGTTGACCTTGGGCTGGTAGTGCAGCACGAACTCCTGTTCGATGAGCGCGCGGCGGATGCGCTCGAGGCTCTCGTGGTAGCCGCGCACGCTGCGATCCTGATCGGCGTCGAACACGTGGTAGCGGTTCTTGCCGGCCAGCTTGGCCTGGTACATCGCCTGGTCGGACTGGCGCAGCAGCTGGTCGGCATCGACGTCGTCGGCCTGCGGATAGAAGGTCACACCGAGGCTGGCCGAGACCTGCAGCACGCTGTCGCCTATCCTCACCGGCTGAGCGGCGGCGGCGAGCAGACGGGTCAGCATGGGCAGGCTGCCGGCGACGCTGTCGAGGTCGATCAGCACGGCGATGAACTCGTCCCCGCCCAAGCGCGCCAGCGTGTCGCCCTCGCGCAGCCGGTCCTTCATGGCGTTGGCCAGCGCGATCAGGAGCTGGTCACCCATCTTGTGCCCGTGCTGATCGTTGATCATCTTGAAACCGTCGAGATCGAGGTAGGCGACGGCGAGCAGCTGGCCGCGCCGTTGCGCGTGCGTCATCGCCTGCTGCAGACGGTCGGCGAGCAGTACCCGGTTGGGCAGCGTGGTCAGCGCGTCGTAGTGCGCGATGTGCTTGAGCTGTTCTTCATGCGCCTTGAGCGGCGTGATGTCGGTCGAGATGCCGCACAGCGCGTAGATCGTGCCGTCCTCGCGGCGCAGCGGCAGCTTGGTCGTCTGGTAGAACCTCGTCTTGCTGGTGGTGGTGTCCACCTCCTCGCGCCGGATCGTCTCGCCGCTCACCAGCACGCGTTGATCGTCGCTGCGGATCTGTGCGGCGGTGTCGGCGTCGAAGAAGCCTTCGTCGGTGAAGTCGGCGACGCCGGCCAAGTCGCTGACCTGCCAGACATCGCGCACCGCCCGGTTGGCGAATTGGTAGCGACCGTCGAGATCCTTCACGAAAATGCACGCGTCGACGTTCTCGAGGATGGCAAAGAGCTTCGCTTCGCTCTGCCGAACTTCCGCCTCGGCGGCCGAGAGTGCGGCAATCTGGTGGCGCAGTTCTTCTTCCTGCCGGGCCAAGCGGTGTTGATTGTCCTGCAGCAAGCGGCGCATTTTGTCGTGGCTGGCGGCGAGCTTGCGGACTTCGGCGATCTCGGCCGATCCCGGCGGTTCGGCGCGAAAGTCGAGGTTACCGATACGCTCGCTGGCTTCCGCCAGCGCTTCCAGCGGCCGGGCGATACGGCGCGCCTGTTGTTGCGCGAAAAGTGCGACGAAGAGCAGCGTAACGGCAAGGCCGCTGGCCAGCACGCCGAGCAGGGCCCACCAATCGGGAGCGAAGTCGGATTCCGGCGCCAGCGTGACGACCCAGAACTGCTTGTCAGCGAGGGAGTACGGCTGCACCCGGGCGAGCCAGTTCGCGCCTTGCGAGCGGAAACTCCGAACCACGTTCCCGTTGTCGCTGCGCCAGTCGGCAAGCGCGTCGTCAAGTGCGGCAATGCCAAGCTCAGCGCTTGGTTTCAGCACTTTGCCCGACCAGCTGGCAACGTCGACGTCCTTAGGCGGCGCCGGAAGGGCGAGCACGCGCAGATCGTGTGTCAGCACCAGTGCCATGCCGTTCGCACTGACGCCGGCGCTCATCGTCGTCGCAGAGAGGTCGCGCAGCTTGAGGTCGAGCCCGACAACCATGTCGCGGCCGTCGCCCAGCGTGAAATGTGTCGAGGCCGTGATGCCGGGGTCGCCGGTGGTGAAGAAGATGTAAGGCTCGGTCCATTGCACGCCATAGGGCTCGGCGATGGCGGCCAGGTACCAGGCGCGCTCGCGCGGATCGTACTCAAAGGTTTGCCTATAGCTGCGGACCTCGCCGCTCGTGTCGCGTTCGAAGAAGCGGTGCTCGTTGTACCAGCGGCCGAGGTCGGTCATCCGGTTGATCAGGCTGCCATCGGCGTTTACGAGCAGCATCCAGCCTTCGCCGGCAGAGGTGCCGGCGACGATCGAGCTGGCCTGCGGAAGCGTTTCGAGAACCGGCAGAAAGATTCGATTGAGTTCGCCCGGGTCGTCGAGCGCCGGTGGACTCTCGCCGATCCAGCCGCGGCTCATGCGCAGGATCTGCTCGGCCGGTTCGAACAACTGATCGAGGCTGGCGTCGAGTTCCGTGGCCGTGCGCGTGAATTCGTTCTCGGCGACGCGATCGACGATCGGCTTGATGCCGAACAAGAAAAAGCCGGCTCCGACCACAACGACGGCGGCGGACACGAGGATTCCGACCCGGTATCTCAGGCTGCGGCGCAAGGAAATGGCAGGCTTATCGGCTTGGCTCATGTTGTCTTTATAGCGATCGGGCGTGGCATCCCCGTTGTATTGCCGTCCGACGCGGCTGGCATACGGTGCAGCCGATCCGTCGGGCGGTGATCGAGTCGATGAATCACTTTAGTCTATCAGGTCGCTTTTGGCGCACGGCACGGCGATCGCATGCGACGTGGGCTAAACTGGCGGGCAGACGTCACACATCAACAACGCGTGGGGAGAATAGGGTGAGCGAGTCATTGCAGGCACTGGACCAGGTCAAGGCGACGGCCATCGACATGGGCGTCAAGTTCGGCCCCAGGCTTCTGGTTGCCGGGATCATTCTGCTAGCCGGCTACATGGCCGGCCGCTGGGCTGGCGTGATGGTCACGCGCCTGTTGGCGCGCTTCAAGCTCGAAGCGCCGGTACGCCAGCTGATCGCGCGCCTGGTGCAACTGTTCGTTCTCTGCCTGTTCGTCATCATGGCCATGCAGAATCTCGGGGTCGAACTGCTGCCGCTGGTCGCCGGCCTCGGCGTCGCCGGCGCGGGCGTCGCCCTGGCCTTGCAGGGCGTGCTCGGCAACCTCGTCGCCGGACTGACGATCATCTTCACGCAGCCGTTTCACGTCGGCGACTACATCTCGATCGGCGAAGAGGAAGGCGAAGTCCTCGACATCAGTCTGTTCAGCACGACGCTCGGGCACACGGACCGCTCGCGCGTCGTCATCCCGAGCCGCAAGATCGTCGGCGAAATCCTGCACAACTGCGGGCAGATCCGTCGTCTGGCGCTGGTCGCCAACGTCGCCTACGGAACCGACGTCGGCACCGCGCTGGCGCTCGTGAACGAGGCGCTCGACGCCAACCCGCGCGTGCTGAAAACGCCCGTGCCGGTAGTCGGCGTCGCCCGCCTGGCCGATTCGAGCATCGCCATCAACATCAACCCGTGGGTCAACGTACCGGACTACGAAGCGGCGATCAGCGAGGTCAACCAGGCGGTGCTGGCCGCCTTCCGCGCGCACGGGGTCGCCATCGCCCTGCCACAACGCGAAGTCCGAATGCTGTAACGCAGAAGGCGGGCGATGGAACGCGATCGTCTTTCATGCTGTCTGATTGACATTCCGTAGCGATTCCACACGAACTCAACACGATAGCGACGAAGAAGAACGAACATGAGCGACTTGCCACAAATACCAGATTCACCCGTGTCGGCGCGTATCCGCGAGCGCATCCAGCGCGCCCGCCAGCGCTTCCACGCCAACGACAACATCTCCGCCTTCCTTGAGCCCGGCGACCTCGACGCGCTGCTCGACGAGGTCGAAGGCAAGATGAAGGGTGTGCTTGAGAGCCTCGTCATCGACACCGAAAGCGACCACAACACGCAGGACACGGCTCGCCGCGTGGCGAAGATGTATCTGACCGAGGTCTTCCGCGGGCGCTACGTCGCGCCGCCGCCGGTGACCGAGTTCCCCAACGCCGAGCGCCTGAACGAGCTGATGATCGTTGGGCCGATCACCGTGCGCAGCGCGTGCAGCCATCACTTCTGCCCGATCATGGGGCGGCTCTGGATCGGTCTCATGCCGAATGAGCATTCCAACCTGATCGGCCTTTCGAAGTACTCGCGTCTGGCCGAGTGGGTGATGAGCCGGCCGCAGATCCAGGAAGAGGCGATCACGCAGATGGCGGAGCTCTTGATGCGCAAGGTGAGCCCGGACGGTCTCGCCGTGGTCATGGAAGCCGACCACTTCTGCATGCACTGGCGCGGCGTCAAGGATGCGGAGACCAAGATGATCAACAGCGTGATGCGCGGCTCGTTCCTCAAGGACGCGACCTTGCGCCGCGAATTCCTCTCCCTCATCAACCTGAAAGTCTGAGGTTCCCCATGCTTGTCCGTCTGCTTTACGCCAGCCGCGCCGCCGCGCCGCTCACCGCGCCGGTCGTCGAGTCCATCCTCGCGCAGTCGCGTGCGCACAATCCCCGCCTCGGCATCACCGGCATCCTGTGCTACAGCGAAGACCTCTTCCTTCAGGTGCTGGAAGGTGGGCGTGACGAGGTGTGCGAGCTGTACAACACGATCGTGCGCGACGACCGCCACAAGGACGTGCGCATCCTGACCTACGAGGAAATCAGCGAGCGCCGCTTCGGCAACTGGACGATGGGCCACGTCGACATCGCCACGGTCAATCCGTCGTTGTTGCTCAAGTACGCCAAGCTGCCGGTACTCAATCCGTTCAACTGCTCTGGCCATGCCTCGATGGCCTTGCTCGAGGAACTGCTGGCGACGGCTTCCGTGATCGGGCGCAGCGGCTAGAGCGCGCTCTGCGCGGGTTGCAGTTGCGGCACCGGCTGGGTACGGTTCTGGCTCTGCTTGGTGTGGGCGATCGCGCGGGTTTCGAGCTGCGCTTTTTCCAGTTCGTTCAGCGCGCCCTGCTCACTGGTTGAGAAACCGAAGTGAAACGTCGCACCTGAGTACTCGATCGAGCGCCCGCGCCCCCCCTCGCACGAAGTCATCCGCCACTGCAGGTTGAGCGAATGGCCGTTGTTGCACGAGAGCATGCCGGTACCCTTGAGGCTTTCGCAACGCGGATGGAAGAAGAAACCCTCCTGCGGCATCTGCCCACGCAGCACGCAGATCTTGTCGCGCGATTCGAGCGCGTAGTACAGGCGATATTCACCGTCCTCGGCGGGCGGAATGATGATCGGACGCGTCAGCAATTCGCCGTCTTCGAATTCGACGGCCAGGTAGCCGTGTGCGACCTCGTCAGTCCAGCAACCGGTCGCGAGCATTGACGAAAAGATCAATGCTGTCGTTGTGCTATTTCTTAACAATCGGGTTGTCCTGCGGGTTCGTTAGCGGCGCTGCGCGGAAGATCATTGACACATTCGGCAGAAATTGACGGCGAGCTTCATTCCACATACTTCAGTTCAACCCTGCGCATCGGTGCCCGACAGGCTTCCGTCTTGCAGTCGGGCGAACTGTTTTCAACGGCCGCGCGCTGGCGTCGAATCTGGCGTGCCGGCACACCCAGCGCGCGCAACTGGCTGGTCACTGCCATCAGCCGCTCCTCGGTGATGGCCAGATTGTAATTGCGGCTTCCAAGATCGTCCATGTGTCCGACCAGGGTCACCCGGGCCTTGGGATTTTCCTTGAGCCGTTCGGCGTGCGCGCGCAACTTCAGCTTCTCGGCCTCGTCGATGGCGGTCGAGCGCAGCTGGAAGTAGATGTTGTCGGCCGGGTCCATTACCTCGATTTCGCTGGTTACGGACTCGGTTTCCGTCGCGCTGATTGCCGGGGCCTCCGTCTTCACCGCGACCGACGGACTGGCCTTGTCGGCAGCAGGTGGCAGCGTGTTGCAGGCAAGGAGCAGCAGGGCGGCAAGGCTGATACAGGCGCGGGCGGTGGCGGACATGTGCATTATCTCTTTTTTGGGGCACAACACTTACAAGAGGTTCTGGCCCGGCGTATCTACGATCTCGGCCAACGGCATGCGTGCAAAGGCGACATTATTGCCGGGTAAGTGCCTGATGAGTTCCGATAAATTGATATGCAAAGTTCTCAATGCAACCTCCGGAATGGCGCTCAATGCTTCCGGCAGGACGCCTTCGGCCGGACCGGGCAGCGCGGCAATCGCCGCCACCCCCTTGTCGGCGAGGCACAGCCCGATGCGCCGCTGGTCATCGTGCGGGCGGGTCTTGGTCAGGTAGGCCTGGGCTACCAGCCGGTCAACGAGCTGACTGCACGTCGACTGATGCACACCGAGCCGTCGTGCCAGTTCGGTAACACCGACATACGGTGTTTTCTGGACCTCCTGGAGCAGCCACATCTGCGACCCCGGAAGGCCGCAGCGCTCTTCCACCTCCCGGAAGTACTGGCGCATGCTTCCGTAGATCACGCGGAACTGCTGCAGAACCTCCAGGGTCAGGGTATTTTTACTCGAAGACTGTCGGGGCATAGGTGGTTTGCTTCGGACGAAGGCTTCAATTATATTGCAACTAAATGTTGTTTTCCGGATGGTCTCCGGAAAGCTGCTCCACGGGCCGTGAAGCGCCCGCTATCCTCGTCGATTGCGCTTGTTTCATCAATCGCTGTTCGCGCAGTTTGTGCGTAGTTCGTGTTAATGCTGCATTTGCTTCGGCGTTTGATCCACGTTTGGAGAGGAGATGTACATGCTGAACCGACGTCCCCTGCGCATTGGCCTTTCGGCGCGCATCTATCACCCGCAGGCCGGCGCCACCGGCATCCAGTCGAAGTCGTTGCAGTACCTGGAGCAGTCGGTCGCGCACTGGGTCATGTCGCGCGAGGTCATGGTGTTCATGATCCCTTCGGTGAGCGGCGACGGGATCGTGCACCGCAGCAGCATTCGCCTCTCCGACTATCCACAGTACCTCGACGGCCTGATCCTGCAAGGCGGCGCCGATGTGAGTCCGCAGTGCTACGGCGAGGAGCCGCTGCATCCGGACTGGGCCGGCGACCGCGTGCGCGACGCCTACGAGATGGAATTGCTGCACGAGTTCATGGAAGCCGGCAAGGCCGTGCTCGGCATTTGCCGTGGCGCGCAGCTGATCAACGTCGCCCTCGGCGGCACACTGTTCCAGGACATCGCCACGCAGGTCGAGACGGCCGGGCCGCACGTCCACGCCGACTACGACCGGCACAGCCACGCCATCGAGTGGGCAGCCGACTCCGGCTTTGCCAAGCTCTACCCGGGCGTGACCAGCGGCGATGTCGTCTCGATCCACCACCAGTCGATCAATGCACTCGGGCGGGGCCTGCGCGTCGAGGCGCGCAGTGCTTCGGACGGCATCATCGAAGCCATTCGCCTCGAAGGGCGGCCGTACGTACTCGGCGTGCAATGGCATCCCGAGTTCCACCCGCCGGGTAGCCCGACGCTGATGGACTGCACGCCGATCCTCGATGAGTTCCTCAATGCCGCGCGGGGGCGGCGATGGTGAGCGATCTGCTCGCCGTCGCGCGGAGCGGCTGGGAGAGCATCCAGGAACGCCTGTTCTTCCTGCCGCCGTTTCCCGACCGGCTCGACTCGCTGGCGCTCTTCAGCCTGCTGCTCGTTGTCGGCCTGCTGATCGGCGAGTGGATGCGCGCCCGCTTCGGCTGGCCGAAAGTCATCGGCTACGTGCTCGCCGGCACCTTCTTCGGCCCGGCCTTTCTCGGCTGGATCAGCATCGAAGCGCTGGCGCAGGTACGCCCGGTCGCCGACGCGGCGCTCGGCCTGCTGATGCTCGAAATCGGGCGACGCCTTGACGTGCGCTGGCTGATCAACAACCGCGACCTGTTGCGCGGCACGCTCGGTGACATCACCTTCTCCTTCGCCCTCATCTACTCCTTCGCCCACTTCATCGTCGGCCTTTCCCCGGCCTGGGCAGCCGCCGCGGCTGCGGTCACCATGGCTTCGGCGCCGGCCGTCGTCCTGCTCACCGTCGAGGAATCGAACGCACAGGGCCAGGTGACCGAACGCATCATCCTGCACACCGCCTTGAGCGCTGCTGCCTCGTTCGTCGTTTTTACTGTCGTCCTTGGCGTCGTGCATGCCGAACAGAGTGAGGACTGGATCAATGCCGCGGTGCATCCGCTGTGGGTCGCGTTTGGTGGAATGCTGATCGCCTGGTTGAGCGCGCGCCTGGCCATCCTCGTCGCCGGCCTGCTACCCAAGAAGTCGCTGGCGCAGGTCTTCATCATGGTCGCTTGCGCACTGCTTGCCGTTGGGGTGGCACGCATGCTCGCGGTACCGGTCTTCCTCACGCTCTTCCTGATGGGTGCCGTTCTCGCCTTCACCGACCGCAAGAAGTCCTTGAGCTACACCGAGTTGCCCGACGGCCACTGGCTGCTGGCGATCATCCTCTTCGTCGTCGTCGGCGCCTCGCTTCCCTGGCAGGATCTGACCTGGGTGGCAGCGCTGCAAGCCTTCGGTCTGCTCGCCGTGCGCGCCGGCGCGAAGATCGCCGCGCTAGCCGCCTCCGGCGGCAGCCTGCCGCTCGCCAAGCGCATTCTGGTCGGCGTCGGCATGCAGCCACTCTCGGCAACAGCCGTCTTCATGGCCTATGAGCTCGTTGTCCTCTATCCGGAAATCGGCCGTTCGGCACTAACGCTGCCGCTCTTCGCGGCTGCGCTGATGGACATTGCAGGACCGGCACTGTGCCGCTTTGCCCTCGTGCGCTCGGGAGAAACGGTCGCCGGGAAGAAGGCCAAGGGAGGAATCGCATGAGCGAAGCAGCTATGGAATTTACCAAGAGCGATGCGCTAACGCTGGGCGTCGAGCTGGAACTGCAGCTCCTGTCGCAGCGCGATTACGACCTGACGCGCGGCGCCACCGACCTGCTCAGCCACCTGAAGTACGACGGGACGTTCGGCGACGTCAAGCTGGAGATCACCGAGAGCATGATCGAGGTCAGCACGCAGGCGCGCGCCACCGTCGACGGCATCGCGGCTGACCTCGAAGGTTTGCGCAAGATCCTGGTCGACCAGTGCGCGCGCAACAACATCGCCATCTGCGGCGGCGGTACGCACCCCTTCCACGCCTGGCCCGAGCGGCGCATCTGCCCGAGCGACCGCTTCGACGCCGTCTATCAACGCTACGGCTATCTGGCCAAGCAGTTCACCGTTTTTGGTCAGCACATTCACGTCGGCTGCGAGACCGCCGACGACGCCATCTGGCTGACGCAGTCGCTCGGCCCCTACGTGCCGATCTTCATTGCGCTTTCCGCCTCATCGCCCTTCGTCGACGGCGTCGACACCTTCTTCCAGTCGGCGCGTCTCAATGCCGTCTCCGCCTTCCCGCTCAGCGGCCAGTGTCCTGAAGTCGCCGACTGGGCGGCGTTCGTAGAGCATTTCGAGTTCCTCAAGGCCTGCGGCATCGTCAGCAGCATCAAGGATCTGTACTGGGATATCCGCCCCAAGCCCGAGTTCGGCACGGTCGAGATCCGGGTCTGCGACACGCCGCTCTCGATCGAAACGGCGACCGCGCTTGCCGCGCTCGCGCAATGCACCGCGCGCTATCTCCTGCGCACGCGCCAGGAGCGGCCACCGATCAACACGCGCCTGCAGCTCTACGTCGCTCGCTACAACAAGTTCCAGGCCTGCCGCTACGGCTTCGACGCCATGCTCTCCGACCCGATTGCGCAAAAGCAGGAGCCACTGCGCGTCGTCCTGCATGAACTGCTCGCGGCGCTCGCAGAGGATGCCGAGGCGCTTGGCTGCGTACCGTGGCTGGAACGCATCAAGTTGTCGCTGGCGACGGAAGCAAGCGACGCGCGCTGGTTACGTGAGCTCCATGGCCGGCACGAGAACCTGCACGACGTCGTGCGCGAGTCAGTACGGCGGTTTGCCGGCAAACCGGCTTGATACTCGGGGGACAGACATGAAACACGCGACGGCCTTACTTCTGCTGCTGCCGGCGCTCGCGGTCGGCACGCCGGCGAGTGCGGACGAGACCTGCACGATTGATCTGGTGAGCAAGAGCGGCCTGCCGGCGGGGGCATGGCTCAACGCCGACAACTGGCTGACGCCCGAATACCTTCGCGCCGGCCTGCATTCGCCCGGCAGCTTCATGGCGCGGAAGAAGATCGACGGCCTGCCCGCGGCGCAGCCGCTCAAACGCGCGGGGCAAGTTCTGGATCTGGCCAAGACGACGACGAGCGACCCGCTCGACCAGTCCACACGCAGCCTCTCCTTCCTGCTCACGACGCGCCTCGCGGCAGATGGCCTGCTCGTCATGCACAACGGCCGGGTCGTCAGCGAACAATACTGGCACGGTCTTTCCGCGCAGCAGGCGTGGCCACTGCTCGGTGGCACGCGTCCGGTCCTCTCGCTGCTCGGCGCGATGGCCGTAACGCAGGGCAAGCTCGCCGCGGACCGCTCGGTCATCCGCTACGTCCCGGCGCTCAGTACGCAGACCGGCCTGCGCAAACTGTCGATGCAGCGCCTGGTCGAGGGCGACAGCCGCTTTGCCTGGAGCACGCAGGATCTCGAAGGCTGGCGTGCCGCCGGTGGCTGGAATACCGGCGCCAAAGCCGGCATGCGCGACTGGCTCGCGCAACCGGATCGCTGGAATGTAGACTTCGCCGAGACCAAGCCGCCCGTCGGCGAGGCGGCGCCGGACGACGATCTGCTCGCCTGGGCGCTGGCCGAGAGCCACAAGGCACCGCTCGCGCAGGTCTTCTGCGAGACCGTGCTCACGCGCCTGAAGCCGGAGAACCCGGTCCTCTGGCTGACCGACGCCGACGGCACCGAGCTGGCGAACGGCCTGGCGCTCTCGCTGCGCGACTTTGCCCGTTTCGGACAGATGCTGATCGAAGCGCGCGGCGCCGGTGGGCGCAGCAGGATTCCCGGCTGGTTCATCGAGACGCTGACGAGTTCGAGCGGCATGCGCAAGGCGAAGCCGTCCGAGGTCGAAGGGCTGCTGCGCGGCAGCGAGCTGCGCTACGGCTTCGTCCATCTGGGCGGCGCGGCCAACCGGATCGCCCTGCTCGGACCGCACGGCAACAGCCTCTACCTCGACTTCGACCGCCGCCTCGTCGTCGCGCTGTTCGCCTCGTACCCCAAGGAGTACAGCCCGAGCCTGATGGCGACACTCGAACAGTTGTGGGAAGCCGTCGGCGCGGCAACACAGCCGGCCAGGAAACGCTGACCGTTCAGCGCGGTGTTCCCTGCCGGTCGATCAGCACGACGGGAACGTGCCGCTGTTGCCTGCGGACGGCGTCCGCCTTGCTGCGGGAGAACAGTCCGCACAGCCCTTTCGCCTGCGCCGGCATGACGACTTCGTCGCAATCGAGTTCCTCGGCCGTATCGAGAATCGAAAAGACGACATCGCCCTGTTTGAAGACACCACGACAAGCGACACCGTCGTCTGCCAGTTCCCGGCTCGCCTCGTCGATGAAGCACTGCGCGCGGGACGCCTGGAACTCTTCGATCTCCTGCTGCGTGCGAAAGCGCAGCACATAGAGGTTCTTCACCGGCTCGCCGACGTTGAGCAGGATTGCCTCAACCGGCTGCCCGGCACGTTGCAGTTGCCGCGCGTAGCCGATTCCCCAGCGCGACTCCTCGCAGGCGCAGATCGGCAGCAGCAGGCGGTGCCGGCCGCCGGTCGACTTCTGTACGTTTCCAGTCATGTTGCGCTCCTTTGCCACGGGTGATTCGAGACAACTATGCCGTCGGGCGCTGCTCTTCCCGGCGACGCTCACGTAGTGCAATTTCCTGTTCCAGACCGCGTCGCCAGCAGCGCAGGTACAGTGGTCCGGCGAGAACGATGAGCAGGGGCACTGCAGCAAGAAACTGGCAGACGTAGACGACCGGTAGCGAACGCTCGGCCGCGAGCGAGCTGTCGGCACCGAGGAGATACGTGGCGAAGGCGACGCTGAGGACGATGCCGGCTTTCTCGAGCGTGTCGAACGGCGTCTCGCGCAGGCGCGTCAGCACGGCGCCCCATTCGCTGCGCCGGATGACGACAATGCGCGGCAGCAGCCAGGGCAGGACGATCAGCGCGACACGCTCGAACAGCGACGGATCTTGCCGGGGGATACCCATCGCCGCCTCACTTGCCCAGATAGTAGATAGCAAGATAGGCGAACAGCATGACCATCACCCACATCGCCATGCTGCGTGTTGCCCACGAGCGAACGAGCGCACCGTCGCTCTGCCGATGGCGAGCGACGAAATGGCCCAGCCGCTCGGCCTGCCAGTCGATCAGCGCGGCGAGGCTGCCGCTGAAGGCGTTCCACAGCTTGGCAACCGCGCCGACCAGCCCGGGCGCCGCCTTGCGGTAGAACCAGTCGCTATCGAGATTGACCGAGCGCAGTTCCGGCGGGTAGATGCCGGTGCGCATCAGCACCGAGAAGGCGAGCGCTGAGAAGACCAGCAGTTGCAGCTGCGCGACGATGTGCGACGCGGTGTAGGGTTCGTACGTCACAGCGAAGGGCAGCAGGCTGTAGAGTGCATCGGGGAAGACGCCGATGCCGATGCACAGTGCGGCGGTGATCGCCATGGCGATCAGCATGTTCTTCGGCGCCTCTTCGCAGCGGATGCCCGAATCGTGCGAGAAGAAGGCGAAGTACGGAATCTTGATCCCGGCGTGGTGGAAGACGCCGGCCGAGGCGAAGAGCAGCACGAGCCAGGTGACGCGCAGGTTCTCACCCGCCGCCGCGCTCATGATCATCGACTTGGTGACGAAGCCGCTGAACAGCGGGAACGCCGAGATCGACGCGGCACCGACGATGCAGAAGCCGGTCGTCCAGGGCATCGACTTGTACAGGCCGCCGAGTTCGCTGCCCTTGACCGTACCGGTGCGCAGCAGCACCGCGCCCATCGACATGAAGAGCAATGCCTTGAACAGGATGTCGGCGAAAGCGTGCGCGACCGCGCCGTTGATCGCCAACTCCGTACCGATGCCGACGCCGACGACCATGAAGCCGATCTGGTTGTTCATGCTGTAGGCGAGGACGCGGCGCAGATCGTTCTCGATTACCGCGTAAAAGATCGGAAAGGCGGCCATCGCCGTGCCGACCCAGATCAGCAGCTCGGTACCGGGGAAAGCTCGCGCAAGCGCATAGACGCCGAGCTTGGTGGTGAAGGCCGAGAGGACGACGGTGCCGGTCGGCGTCGCTTCCGGGTAGGCGTCCTGCAGCCAGTTGTGCAGGAAAGGGAAGGCGCATTTGATGCCGAAGGCGATGAGCACCAGCGCACCGCCCGTGGTGGTGAGGCCGATCTTGCCAAACTCGAGCGAACCGGTTTCGCGCCAGACCATCAGCCCGCCGACGAGCAGGAAGAGACCGGAGAGCAGCTGCACGAGCAGATAGCGCATCCCGGCGCGGTAGGCGCTTTCCTGCCGCCGCGCCCAGATCAGCAGTACCGACGAAATCGCCGTCAGTTCCCAATAGACGAAGAGTGTCAGCAGGTCGCCGGCGAACACTGCGCCGATCGCGCCGCCGGCATAGACAAGCGCGGCCGTCTGTTGCGTGCGGTCGTCGATGTGCTGTGCGTAGATCACGCCGAGCAGACAGGCGATGAGGAAGATGTAGCTGAAGAGCAAACTCAGGCGGTCGACGCGCATCGCGGTGAGCGTCTGCCCGAGCAGCTCGAACTGCGCGAACTCGCCGTGCGGCAGCGCCAGAACCCATGCGAAGGCGGCGACCGGCAGCAGCAGCGAGTAGATGAAACGGAGCTGGCCGCGCAGCAACGGCACCAGCGCCGCGCCGAGAATCAGGATCAAGGCGACCGGGAAGTCAGCGATCATAGTAATCCTCGTCGCGCATCAGGACCGTGCGCAGCTTCTTGGCGATGAGCACCAGAATGACGCAGGCGAAGAAACCATAGACGCCGTAAAACCCGAACAGCGTCGCGAAGCTGAAATCCTCGTGCCGGTGCAGAATGAGGTCGATGGCGACCAGCAGCAGGCCGACAACCCACAAGCCGCGATAGAGCTTGGTGACGTTCTCGCCGCGGTCGAGCCAGTAGGATTTCTGCGAGTTCGACATGACCGTTCCCCTAGCGGACCGCGACCAGCCGCCCGGCCATCTGCACCAGCGGGGTGGAGTAAAAGAAGAGTGCGACAGTCAGCGCCGCCGTCGTCATCAGCGCCAGTACCATCGGCCACGGTGCTTCGCCGTGCGGATGGTGTTCGTCACTGGCATCTGCTTTGCGGAAGAAGGCGGCATGCACGATGGGCAGGAAGTACGCGGCGTTGAGCAGCGTACTGGCGAAGAGCGCAGCGAGCACATAGGCATGGTGACCGTCGACTGCGCTGCCGAGGATGAACCACTTGCTGAGGAAACCGGCGGCCGGGGGGATGCCGATCAGCGACAGCGCGGCGATGGTGAAGGCGGTCATCGTCCACGGCATGCGGCGGCCGATGCCGTTGAGCTGACTGACCTCGGTCTTGTGCGCGGCCGTGTAGATCGCGCCGGCGGCGAAGAAAAGCGTGATCTTGCCGAAGGCATGGACGACGAGATGCACTGCCGCACCGATGATCGACAGTGGCGTCAGCAGCGCCGTCGCCAGGATCACGTAGGAGAGCTGGCTGACCGTCGAGTAGGCCAGCCGGCGTTTGAGGTTGTCGGCATTGAGCGCGACGACCGAGGCAGCGACGATGGTGAGGCCGGCGATCCCGAGCAGCCAGTCCGTCGTCCCGGCGAGCAGGTCGAGACCGAAGACGTAGACCACCACTTTCACGACGCTGAAGACGCCGGCCTTGACGACGGCAACGGCGTGCAGCAGCGCCGAAACTGGCGTCGGCGCGACCATCGCCGCCGGCAGCCAGCGATGGAAGGGCATCAGCGCCGCCTTGCCGATGCCGAACATGAACAGCGCCAGCAGCACGGTGACGGTGGTTGGCGACAAATCGGCGGGCAGGATGCCGCCCGGCCGGAATTCGGTCGTGCCGGACACGAAGGCGGTGTAGATCACGGCCGGCAGCAGGAAGAGCACCGAGGTGCCCATCAGGATGCCGAGATAAACGCGGCCGGCCTTTCTCGCCTTGTCGGTGCCAGCGTGCGTGACCAGCGGATAGGTGACCAGCGTCAGCACCTCGTAGAAGAGGAAGAGCGTGAGCAGGTTGGCGGCAAAGGCGATGGCCAGCGCGGTGGCGATCGACAGCGCGAAGCAGAGGTAGAAGCGCGTCTGGTGCTGCTCGCGGTTGCCGCGCATGTAGCCGATCGAGTAGATCGAATTGACGATCCACAGACTCGACGCGACGAGCGAGAAGAGCATGCCGAGCGGTTCGACGCGGAAGGCGACCGGCATGCCAGGCAGCGGTTCGAGCAGCGTCAGCGCCGGGCGCAGGCCGTTCGTCACCGGGCCGACCAGTTGGCAGACGCTGACGAAGAGCAGAACGGCGGTGGTCAGCGTGATGCCCTCGCGCAGATTGGGATGCCGGTGAGCGAGGGCGATGCCCACCGCGCAGATCAGCGGGAGCAGCAGGCTGGCAAGAAGGGGAGCGCTGTCCTGGTTCATCGCGAGGTGCGCAGCAGTTGCTCGGCGGCGTCGAGCGCCGAACCGACGGTGAAGGAGGTGTCGAAGCCGAGCCAGAGCGTCGCGGCAATCAGCAGCGCGGCCGGCAGCAGCAGGCGCAATGGCGCTTCGCCCACGGCCTTGTGATGAGCCAGCGGTTCGCGGAAATACGCGACTTCGACGAAGCGCCAGACATAGGCGACGGCGAGCAGCGAGCTGGCGAGGATGGCGCCGACCAGCCACCACTGGCCCTTCTCCATCGCCGCGAGGACGAGATACCACTTGCTGATGAAACCAGCGGTGCCCGGAACGCCGATCAGGCTGAGACCGCCGATGACGATCCCGAAACAGGTAAGCGGCATTTGCCGCCCGAGGCCGGCCAGGCGGTCGAGCGTCAGCGCTGGCGTGACGCCCGGACGTATCGTCATCTGCGCGACGATGCCGCCGATCAGCAGGAAGATCGCGCCCTTGGCGATCCCGTGATTGAAGATGTGGGTGATCGACGCGGTGAGTCCATTCAGCGAGTCAAACGACAACCCGAGCGTGATGTAGCCGATCTGCCCGACACTGGAATAAGCGAACAGGCGCTTCAGATTGTTCTGGAAGACGGCGACCGTGTTGGCGACGAACATCGCAAAGAGCGACAGCACCAGCATGATCTCTGGCAAGGGCAGCTTGCTGAAGACGAAGGTCTCGCCGAACACCGTGAAGTAGAAGCGGATCAGCGCGTAGAGCGAGACCTTGGTCGCCGTCGCGGCGAGGAAGGCCGTGACCGCTGATGGCGCGTAGGTATAGGCGTTCGGCAACCACTGGTGTAGCGGGAAGAGCGCGGCCTTCAGCGAGATGCCGACGGTGAGGAAGGCCAGCGCGGCGAGGATGGGACGTGAGCTTTCAACTTCGGCGATCTTGGCGGCGATATCGGCCAGGTTGAGCGTGCCAGTCATCAGGTAGAGGAAGCCGATGCCGATGACGATGAAGGTCGCGCCGATGCTGCCCATGATCAGGTACTGATACGACGAAGTCAGCGCGCGCCGGTCGCGCCCGAGCGCGATCAGCACGTAAGTCGAGAGCGACGAGATTTCGAGAAAGACGAAGAGATTGAACGCGTCGCCGGTGATCGTGATGCCGAGCAGCCCGGTGAAGCAGAGGCCGAGCATGGCGTAGAAGAGGTAGTGCGACTCGGCCGGAATTTCGCGCTCGATGCTGGCGCGCGCGTAAGGCAGGACGACGGCGGCCATGCCCGAGATCAGCACCAGCATGAAGCTGCTCAAGCGGTCGACGCGGTATTCGATGCCCCAAGGCGGTTCCCAATGCCCGATCTGATACGAAATCACACCGCTGGTGTCGACCTGCCACCACAGTGCGATGGCGATGGCGAACGCCGTCCACGCGGCGGCTGTGACCAGCGCGAAAGCGATACTGCCGCGCCGCAAGAGCACCGAGAGTGGCGCCGAGATGAGGGGCAGCACGACCTGCAGCGCCGGCAGATGCTGGGCGAGGCTCATGTGTGCATCTCCGTGGCGCGATGCTCCCTGCCACTGACGTCGCCGTGTTTGCTGGCGAATTGCTGGGTCAGTTCGTTGGCGATTACCGCGTTGTCGCGTTCGAGGATTTCATCTTCCTCGATGCTGCCGTAGGCCTCGCGGATGCGCACGGCGAGCGCCAGGCCGAGCGCCAGCGTCGCGACGCCGACGACGATGGCGGTGAGGATCAGTACATGCGGCAACGGGTTCGAGTAGGTCGTGTAGTCTGGCGACAGGATCGGCGCCGTGCCACCGATCAACTTGCCCGGCGCGATGTAGAGGATGTAGACCGAGGTCTGGAAGATCGACAGGCCGATCAGCTTCTTGATCAGATTGCTGCGCGCGATGACGATGAAGAGACCGGCGACCATCAGGAAGATGGCGACGAAGTAGGTGAAGTGGCCGATCACGAGCGATCCTCCGGCGTGTCGCGCGAGGCGAAGACGTAGAAGATCTTGAGCATGACACCCGAGACGGTCGTGGCCACACCGACCTCGACCCAGAAAATGCCGCGATGCTGGCCATGAACGGGATCGTGGTCGAGGACGAAGTAGTCGAGATAGTTGCCGCCGAGCAGCAGCCCGGCGAGCCCGACGCCGGCGTAGATCAGTACGCCGCTGGCGAGCGCTGTTTCGACCAGCCAGCCGGGAACGATGCGGCGGATGGTGTCGATACCGTGGATCAGGCCGTAGAAGATGATCCCGGCGGCGATGATGACGCCGGCCTGGAAGCCGCCGCCCGGCCCGAAGTCGCCGTGGAACTGCACGTAGAGTGCAAAGAGCAGGATGAACGGAATCATCAGCTTGCCGACCACGCGCAGGATGAGGTCGTCCTTCATGCGCCGTCCTTTCCTTGGGCCTTGGTGGCGCTCTCGTTACTGTCCTCCTTCTTGCGCCGGCGCAAGAGCGCGATGATGCCGGCCCCGGCGGTGAACACGACCGTCGTCTCGCCGAGCGTGTCATAACCGCGGAAGCTGGCGAGCACCGCAGTCACGACGTTCGGCACGTCCGTCTCGTTCTTCATGTAGCGCGGGACGACGTTACGATGGATCGGCGCGGCGGGATCGCCGAAGTCGGGCAGGCCGAGCGCACCGTAGATCAGGAGCGCACCCGCCGCGAGCGAGACGGCAAGCGGCAGCCAGGGCTTGTGCACGGGCTTCGCTTCCTCGCTCTTGCACAAATGCAGCGCACCGAGCAGCAGCACGGTCGACACACCGGCGCCGACCGAGGCCTCGGTCATCGAGACGTCTACCGCGTCGAGCGCGACCAGCAGCGTGGCCATCAGGAAGCTGTAACTGCCGGCGAGAACGATCACGGCGAACAGGTTGCGCGTGACGATGATGCCGACGACGGCAACTGCCATGAACAACAGGAGCACGTTGATGATCAGCGTTTCGATGATGTCACCTCATCGTCGCTCGATTGATCGGCCACCGGGTCGGCCAGCCTGGGCTTGATGCCGGCGATCAGCGCGGCCTTGGCCAGTGCGTGACTCGCGGTCGGGCTGGCGAAGTAGATCAGCACGCCGATGAAGGCGAGCTTGGCTGCAACCAGCGTAAGCCCGGCCTTCAGGATCAGGCCGAGGAGGACGAGACCGGCGCCGAGTGTTTCGGTCACGCTCGCCGCATGCACGCGCGTGAAGAAGTCTGGCATGCGCACCAGGCCAATGCCGCCAACAAGGCAGAAGAAGGCGCCTGCGGCAAGGCAGACTGCGCTCAGGAGGTCGATGACGGCATTCACGGCTGCGCGTCCTTGCTTTCCACCGCCTGGGGTTTCGTCTGCAGGAAGAAGCGCAACACGGCAATCACGCCGATGACGTTGAGCAGGCCGTAGGTCAGGGCCAGGTCGAGGAACTCCGGCCGGTCGTCGAGAAAACCGAGCAGCGCGAGCAGCAACATGGCGCTGGTGCCGATCGTGTTGGCGGCCTGCAGGCGGTCGAAGACCGAGGGGCCGAGCAACGCGCGGGTAAGCGCCAGCGCGACGGTAACGACGAGCGCGAGGATGGCGGCGATGATCACGACACGCGCTCCATTACCGCGCAGCGCCGATCCATCTCGCTGCCAGCAAGCGACGCGGCGGCTTCGCGCGTCAGCGCGTGCACGAGAAAGCGGCCGTGCTCGGCCTCGACGGTAATCGTCCCCGGCGTCAGCGTGATCGAGTTGGCGTGGATGACGAGGCCGATGTCGGTCGTCTGGGCCGGCATGAACTCGACGAGCGTCGGCGTGATCGGCAGGCGCGGGTGCAGGATGCGCTTGGTGACGTCCCAGGCCGAGAAGAGGATCTCCTTGATCAGCCACGGGTGGTATGTGGCGAAGGCGAGCCAGCGCAGATGAATCGGCTGACTGTCCTCACCAATCCGGTTCATGTGCCGCGCCATCAGCACCACGGCGAGCGAGCAGCCGAAACCGGCCGCGATCAGGAATGGCGTGAACATCCCGGACAGCAGCAGCCAGAAGACGAACAGTAGGAGGAGCATCGTTAATGCACGGGGCATGCGGGGAATGTTAGGACGATGCGATTGCTGTGGAAATTGGGGGGTGGCACTACGGGGATCTGCTAGATGTTGGACACGCTCTGTTCCGCGCCTGACGCGCGGGCATTCTTTCTTTTGGGTCGCCAAAAGAAAGAAGCCAAAGAAAAGGCGACCCCGGGGCAACGCCCCGCCTGCGGCGGGGTTCCCTCCGCTACTCGTACGGCCGGGCGGCTGCGGAACTCGGGCCTGCGGCCCTCAGACAGTCCTCGCCGACTGCCCCCGGCCGCACTCCGTTGCTCGGCGTCGTCCAAAGGGGGCTAACACCGCGCGGAATTTAATGCGCTCAGAGCGTGGTGTCCGTTCCGTTTTCCTCTTGCTCTTTGCGTCGTCGAGCAGCGCAAGACGCAACGGGAAAAAGGGCGAGGACTGTCTGAGGACCGAAGGTCCGAGTTCCGCAGCCCTCCCGTTGCGACTGAGCAGCGCAGAGACCCCGGCGAAAGCCGGGCGACGCTGTGGGCGCGACTTTTCTTTGCTTACTTTCTTTTGGCAAGACAAAAGAAAGTAATGCCGCGCGTCAGGCGCGGAAAACAACCTGTCACCCCACCATGACGCAGCATGGTGTTTGGTAGAAAATAAGGGCAACCCGTACGCGTAGCTGCGGATTACGGCGGCTCCCGCGGACGTGCGATAGTTCGCCGGCTCGCCAAAAAAATAGAACGAAACCAGCCCCGACGATGCAATCGATCCGACAACCCAAGTGGCGTGACCTGGCGATCCTGCTCGTCGGCTACGTTGCGCTCGACTGGGCGAGCTTCTTCCACTCCCTGCACGAACTCAACATCACACCGTGGAATCCGGCGCCGGCGCTGGGATTGATCTACCTCCTGCGTTTCGGACGCGCGGGTGTCTTGCCGCTGGCGCTGGCGATCTTTCTCGCCGACGCCAGCGTGCGCCATCTGCCCGTGTCCTTGCTCGTGTCGATCGGCCTGTCCCTGCTCCTGGCGGCCGGTTACTGGCTGATCGCCGCCATCCTGCGTCTTCGTCTCGCGAGCGGGGCAATCTTCAGCGACCAGCGGGGCCTGCTTGAATGGGCGGCGATCGTCGTCGTCGGCACGCTCATCAACAGTGCGCTCTACGTCGCCACGCTGCGCTTCGGCGACCTGATTCCCGGCAGCTCGGTGGCGGCTGCCTTCATCCGCTACTGGGTCGGCGACTTCGTCGGCGTGCTGGTGACCATGCCGCTGCTCTGGTTGCTGCTCGACGGACGCGGCTCGGTACTGGTCGGTGCAATTGCACGCTCGTGGGAGTCGCTCGGCTATCTTGCGGCATCGGTGCTGGCACTCTGGATCTCCTTCGGCGTCGATGTCGCGGCCGAATTCAAGTACTTCTACCTGCTCTTTCCGCCCGTCATGTGGGCCGCCTCCCGGCACGGACTCGCCGGTGCCGTGTTCAGCGTCGCCATCGTCCAGATCGGCATCATCGTCGCCGTGCAGATCCTCGGCTACTCGGCGGTCAACGTGCTGGAAATCCAGATTCTTGCGGCGGCACTGGCGGTCTTCGGTTTCTTCATCGGCGTCGTCGTCGATGAGAAACAGCGCGTCAGCGCCGAGCTGCGGCAGACGCTGCGCCTGGCTGCAGCCGGCGAAATGGCCGGCGCGCTGGCGCACGAACTCAACCAGCCGCTGACTGCCCTCTCCGCTTACGGATCTGCGTGCAAGACCCTCGTCGAGCTTGGACAGACCGGCGCGCAGTTGTCCGAAGTCGTTGATCGCCTGGTCGCCGAGACGTTTCGCGCCGGCGATGTGCTGCGCCGGCTGCGCGACTTCTTCCGTACCGGCGCGACCCGGCTTGAGCACCTCACCATTGGCGAGCTGCTCACTTCGGCGACGGCATCGATGGCTGAAAAGGCGCGACAGCATGGCGTCGAATTGACGGTGGGGGAAGTGCCCGATTGCACCCTGTTCGCGGATCGCCTGCAGATCGAGGTCGTGCTGCGCAATCTCCTGAGCAACGCGCTGGACGCCCTCGCAGACCAGGCTGCCGGCAAGCGGCGCATCTGGCTGACGGTGAAGCCCGAAGGCGCCGGCCGGATCGGCGTGCGCGTCGAGGATTCCGGCCCGGGCATCTCCGGCGCCGATGCCGAACGCATGTTCGAGGCGTTCGCCACCTCCAAGGAGAGCGGACTCGGGCTGGGGCTGGTGATCAGCCGCGCCATCGTCGAGGCGCACGGCGGTCACCTGTGGGCCGAAGTGACCGATCACGGATTCTTCAGATTGATTCTTCCAACGGAAGGAAAGACCGGCAATGCACCCTAACGGATACACCGTCTTCATCGTCGAGGACGACCAGGCCGTGCGCGACGCGCTCGGCCTCCTGCTCGGCCTGCGTGGCTATCCTGTGGCCATGTTCGCCGACGCCGAGAGTTTTCTCCGCGCCTATCGGCCCGAGTGGCGTGGCTGCCTGCTCGCCGACGTGCGGATGCCCGGCATGGACGGTATCTCGCTTCAGAAAACCTTGCTGCAGGATGGTTGCCCGCTGCCGGTGATCGTGATGACCGGGCACGGCAACGTCGAGACGGCGCGTGACGCGTTTCGCGCGCAGGCGGTCGATTTCCTCGAGAAACCGATCGATCATTCGCGCCTGTTGAGCGCCATCGAAGAGGCGTTCAGCCAACAGGCGGCCAAAGCCGCCGGCGAGGCGCGCAACGACGAGTCGGAACGCCTGCTGGCCCGCCTGACGCCGCGTGAAAAGGAAGTCATGGACCTCGTCGTGCATGGCCGCCACAACCGCGAGATCGCCCAAGCGCTCGGCATCAGCGCGCGCACGGTGGAAGTACACAAGGCACGCATGATGAGCAAGCTAGAAGTCGATGGCGTGCCCGATCTCGTCCGTCTCAGTCTGCTCGGCATCGGTTGAGCAGCGTGGGTGATCTCGCATTCCTCCTCGCTGGCGTCGTCTGCGCCGGGATCGGCGGCGAGTTGTTCGTCCGCGGCGTCGTCGGCGTCGCGCATTGGGCGCGTATCTCGCCCGGCATCATCGGCGTGACGATCGCGGCGTTCGCCACATCGAGCCCGGAGCTTTCGGTCTCGGTCAACTCCGCGCTCGCTGGCCGGCCGGAGATTGCGCTTGGCGACGCGCTGGGCAGCAACGTCGTTAACGTCGCCCTGATCCTGGGGCTGGCGCTCGTCATCTCGGCAATCCGCACGCCTCCCGGCAGCATTCGCCGCGACATGCCGGTCGCCCTGCTGGCACCGGTGCTGACCGGACTCCTTTTTCTCGACGGCGAACTCTCGCGGCTGGACGGCGGCGTGCTGATCGGGGTGTTTATCGCCTGGTTGGCAGCGACGGTGGTCGAAGTGCGCAAGCAACGGCGTGACGCAACCGAAGAGATCGGCGAGCCGCGTCATGTGCAAGCCCTGCTTTCCTGCGCTGGCGGGATGGCGGCACTGGTGGCGGCCGGTACCTTGATCGTCGCCGGCGCGCGGGGTGTCGCCGCCGCCTTCGGCATCGACGAGTTCATCGTCGGCGCAACGTTGGTCGCCATCGGCACGTCGACGCCGGAGCTGGCCACGACGATCGTCGCCAAGCTGCGCGGTCACGACGAAGTGGGGCTTGGCACCATCCTCGGCAGCAACATCTTCAACAATCTCTTCATCGTCGCCGTTGCCTCGATGATCCACCCGATCACCGTCGCGTGGCGCGAGGTCGCGGTGGCTCTCGGTTTCGGTATCGTCGCGCTTGCCTTCTGCTACCCGCCGCGCGATGCGATCATCGGCCGCGGCCGCGGCTGGCTGCTGCTGGCGGTCTATGCCGCCTACACCGCAGCGCTGTTCCAGTAACAATTTGTCAGCACAGTGCCGGGGTTCGCGTAGAATGTGGCATACGCCAATTAGTAACGCATGCAGCGTTCAACTTCCGGAGTCATCCAATGGCCTTGAGTTTTACCGAGAGCGCCGCCGAAGCGGTGCGCCGCATGATAGAAGAACGCGGCGGCGGTCTGGGCATACGCCTGATCGTCGAGCCGTCCGAGTGTTCCGGGCTGGCATACCGTTTGCAGTTCGTCGATGAACTGGCCGAGGACGACTGCGTGCACGAGAGTTACGGCACCAAGCTCGTCGTCGACCAGAAGTCGCTCGTCTGGCTTGACGGCACCGAGATCGACTTCGTGCAGGAAGGTGATGCGAACGGCTTCGACATCCGCAATCCGAACGTCAAGCGGCAGTGCGGTTGCGGCGACAGTTTCTACGTCTGAGCAGCGACTGGCGCTACGCGCGCTCGAAGTTGAGCAGCAGCGTTGCCATCGCACCGCCATTCATCGCCCGCGTATAGCCGCGCTGGGCGAGTACCTGGCAGGCAAAGGCCGAACGTGCGCCGCTCTGGCAATAGAGCAGGATCGAACTGTTCTTCTCCAGCCCTTCGATCGAGTCGATCGCCTGTTCTATCCGGTCATGCGGAATGTTGACGGCGTCCTTCAGGTGGCCGTTGGCGTACTCCAGCGGAGAGCGGACGTCGATGATGAATGCAGGTTGTGCGGACATGGGTTCCAGATTCCGTGGTCAAGGTCTTCTCATTACAGCCGGGGAAGCGGCCAATCAAAACATTAGTCATCGCTTATATGCGGAAGTTCCAGTCTCAGCCCGTCCTGCCACCCTTCCCCGTATGTGCGCGTCCTGCGCATAATGCGCCTTCACCCTTACGCCTGCGCCGCCTGCCATGAACACCGTGATCTACGACTTCCTCCCGATCTTCTTCCTGATTGCGCTCGGTGCCATCCTCGGCAAGAGCGGTTTCCTTACTGGCGAAATGGTCGGCGGCCTGAAGAAGATCGTCGCCTCGATCGCCCTGCCGGCGCTTCTTTTCGGCGCCTTCGCGCGCATCCATGTCGAGCTTGGCCTCGGACTGCTGGCGCTCGTTATCTTCCTCGCCTGCGGCCTCATGGGATTGATCGGCAGCGTCGCGGCGCGGCTCGCGCATCTACCGAATCCGGCGACGACCTTCCTCTTCCAGGGCTTCGAAGCCGGGATGCTCGGGTACGCGCTGATCATCGCGCTGTTCGGGCAGGATGCAGTGCGCCACTTCGCGACGGCCGACCTCGGGCAGGTCGTATTCGTCTTCACCGCGCTGCTCGCGCAACTCAAGCGTTCGGAGGCGGGCGCCTCGGTCAGCGCGCTCGAGCTGTTGCGCAACATGTTGCTATCGCCAGTGATCATCGCCATCGCCGCCGGCCTCGTCGCCTCGGTGGCTTTCCCCGATGCGCAGGGCAGCCCATGGGCCAACGACGGCGCGCTGGCACCGCTGTTGACGACGGTCGGTTCGCTGACCACGCCGCTCGTCTGCCTGGTCGTCGGTTTCGGGCTCAAGGATTTCCATCCGAGCGGCGCCGGGCGCGCTCTCGTGTTCGTCGTCCTGCGCCTGGCCGTCGCACTGGCGCTCGGCTCGCTCGTCGCATTCGGCGTCGTCCGCGCACTGGGCTTCCCACCCATTCAGTCGATCGCCGTGCTCGTCCTCTTCATCCTCCCGCCGCCCTTCGTCATCCCTGTCTTCCGCACCGCGCAGGACGACGCGCGCTTTATTGGCAGCGTGCTCTCGCTGCATACGATTGCCTCGATCGTCGCCGCCGTGGTCATCGCAGCCTTGGCTGGGTAGGAGAGCAGATTTTCTGCGCGATGACGGCCTTTCTACGTAGAGATACCGTCATCGCCCGATGAATCGGGCTCCCACATTTTCTTGTGCCGTCCACAAAACCCGTACACAAAGCTGTGGATAAGTGCTGGATAGTCGCCGCAGGTCATTGAACGGACAGGGGAAACGCGCGTTGCTCAAGATACGGGCAACACGCTTGGTTTCAGATGAACAACGTCGTCGCCGACTGGTGCGCCTCGTCGAGGAAAGCGGCGACGCCGCCGAGTTCGACGCCTTCGATCAGCTCTTCGTGGCGGATGCCCATCACGTCCATCGACATCTGGCAGGCGATCAGCTGCGCGCCGCCTTCCTGCAGGTTCTTCAGCAGTTGCGCCGCTTCCTCGACGCGCTTGTCGCGCATCACCTTGCGGATCAGCCAAGCGCCCATACCGGCGAAGTTCATCTTGGAGATCGAGTTCAGGCGGTCGACGCCGGCCGGCATCATCTTGCCGAACATGGCGTCCATGAAGGGCTTCTTGAGCGCCGGCGCATCCGGGCGGCGCAGCACGTTGAGGCCCCAGAAGGTGAAGAAGAGCGCGACCGGCTTGCCGAGCGCCAGTGCGCCGTTGGCGATGATCAGGCTGGCCATCACCTTGTCGAGGTCGGCGGAGAAGACGACGAGCGTCGTCTGCTCGCGCGCGGGCGTGGCGCAGACCGGCGCGCTTGCCTCGGCGACGGCTTCCGCCGCCTTGCGTAACAGCGCCGTCACGCAGCCCTTCTCGGTCCTGACGTCAAGCAGCGCGTGCCCGGTCTTGTGCGACCACGAACGGATGTCGCGCCCGAAGGCGGCGTCGGTCGAGATGACTTCGAGCTCGTCGCCGACGTTGAGCGCGGCCATCGCCTTGTAGGTCTTGAGGATCGGGCCGGGGCATTGCAGACCACTGGCGTCCAGGCGGTGACGTTGGCCGCTGACCGAGACGGCGACCGCGCAGGCGGCCGGCTTGCTCGGAACGTTGGTCGGCTCGCGCCGCTTGATGTCCTCGTAGTCGAAGATGTCCGGGTTCGACTGCTTCTCGACCGCCCAGGCCCAGGTCTTGTAGCCGCCGGAGAGGTTGTGGATGTCGGTGAACCCGGACTGTTGCAGGATCTTCCATGCAAGGTAGCCGCGCAGACCGACCTGGCAGAAGATCACCACCGGCTTGTCGCGCGCGACCTCGTCGAGCCGCTCGCGCAAGGTGTTGAGGTCGATGTGGCGTGCCCCGGGAATGCTGCCGAGCTCGAATTCCTCGGCCGTGCGCACGTCGATCAACTGCACGCCGCCAGGATCACGCGCCTGCAGTTCGTCCCAGCTGATCACCCGGTGTTCGCCGCGCAGCACGTTACCGGCGACGTAACCGGCGATGTTGACCGGATCCTTCGCTGAGCTGAACGGCGGCGCGTAGGCGAGTTCGAGGTCTGCGAGATCGTCGACCGTCATGCCAGCGTGGATCGCCGTGGCGATCACGTCGATGCGCTTGTCGGCGCCGTCGGCACCAACCGCCTGCGCGCCGAGGATCTTGCCGTCCGGCGCATAGACAAGCTTCAGGCTGATCGGCATTGCGCCGGGGTAGTAGGAAGCGTGCGAGCCGCCATGCGTGATCGTGCGCCGGTACGGCACGCCGGCCGCGCGCAGCTGCTTCTCATTGAGGCCGGTCGATGCCGCTTCGAGATCGAAGGCCTTGAGGATCGCCGTGCCGAGCGTGCCCTTGTAGGCCGTGTGCCGGCCGTTGAGCATGTTGTCCGCCGCGATGCGCCCCTGCCGGTTGGCCGGGCCGGCGAGCGGAATCAGCGCCGGCTTGCCGGAGATCGTCTGCGTCACCTCGGTGGCGTCGCCGACGGCGAAGATCGCCGGGTCGGTCGTCTGCAGGTACTCGTTCACGCGTATGCCGCCGGTCGCTCCGATATCAAGGCCAGCCGCGCGTGCCAGCGTCGTCTCCGGCCGCACGCCGATCGCCAGAATCACGATATCGGCCTGCAGGCGCTTGCCGTTGTGCAGGTAGACGACGGTGTGGTCGGCCTTGTCCTCGAAGCGCTCGACCTTGGCTGACAGGTACAGCTCGACGTGCTTCTCGCGCATATGCGCATGCACGATGGCCGCCATCTCCGGGTCGAAGGGCGCGAGAATCTGGTCGGTGCCTTCGACGAGCGTGACGAACAGGCCGCGCTCGTGCAGGTTTTCGGCGACCTCGATGCCGATGAAACCGCCGCCGATGACCACCGCACGGCGCGGCTGCGCCTCATCGAGGTGCTGCATGATACGGTCGAGGTCCGGGATGTTGCGTAACCCGAAGACGCGCGGCGATTCGATTCCCGGCAGGCGCGGCCGCACCGGCTCGGCACCGGGCGAGAGCAGCACGCGGTCGTAGCTTTCGTCGTACTCCTCCCCGGTTTCGAGATTGCGCAGGCGCACCGTCTGGTTCGCCCGGTCGATCGCGATCGCCTCGGTGCGTACGCGCACGTCGACGCGATAGCGCTCGTGGAAGGCCTCAGCGCTGGTGACGAGCAGTTGCTCGCGTTCGGCGATCGCGCCCGAGATGTGATACGGCAGGCCGCAGTTGGCAAAGCTGATGTAGGGGCCGCGTTCGACGAGGACGATCTCTGCGGCTTCGCTGTTGCGGCGCAAGCGCGCAGCAGCAGTCGCGCCGCCGGCCACGCCGCCGATAATGATGGCTTTCATGGGATGGACTCGGTAAGGAAGAAGTGAGCAAACGCCGCGCTCCAAGCACGGCGAATAAGATGTTTTAAATATTAGCCTATTCTAATTTAACAAGCGGGGCGACGCCAGGTGTGATGCAGCAGCCCGTGGCGCGAACGCTAACAGCCGTGTGCGGAATGCTCTCTTGAGCGTTTGTCGGAGAAGTTGCTCAGGCACGAGTGGTGCCTGACGAGATCAAGTACGTGGCTTGCTCGGTTATCGGCTACGCGAGTCTTGACCAATGCGCCTATCGAACTCGAACAATGAAGCTGGTCGAGCGAACATCTCAATGGCATGATGCGGGTTCTGGCGGAGATCGGCCAGTTTCGGTCATCGAATGCTTGATCTCAAAGCGGTCTTGCGGATCGTGTCCCGCGCCGTGGTGTAAGAAGGGATCGGTAGAACATCGGCTCCGGC
>JADHEF010000192.1_pt1 | contig 74538 bp, 63 predicted proteins | sample 8952391 | NCBI WGS metagenome assembly JADHEF01 (sample SAMN16124439, study PRJNA663245) | bioreactor sludge metagenome | isolation source: sludge (nitrite) | place: India:Bengaluru | collected 2019-02-28
ACCACCCCTCCGCTTTCTACTGCTGACGCTTTTGCACACAAGTCAGCACACTATCGTATTTGCCTGATTGATGTCGTCCAAGCAGGATGACCTTCTGTCATTGTCCAATTGCTTCGATCGTTACCTTCAAGCTCCCACGCGCATTGATTATTTCAACGCCGGCATCGAAGCGGCCGATCCGGATTAGCCCAGTGGAATAGCCGAAATCCTTGTAGTACAGCGCCAGGTTACCCCACGGCGCGTAGTAGGCGATGTCGCCGACTTCCGGGTCGACGCCGGCCGGGGCGCCATCGGTGGAGAGCTTTCGCGGCGGGTAGGCGATCTTTTCGGTGGAGGCGTAATCCTCCAGCGTCAAGGTCAGCGGCAGCAGCGAGAGGAAGTCGCGGGCTGTGGGGGTGTCGTCCAGCGTTGCGGTTGTCGATTGTCCGTTGATCGTCAGGCGGATTTTCATGGATTTTGCCTCGCTGCTTGATGGGGAAGGCTCTGCCGCAAAAGCGGCCGAAGCCGGGGAGGTCAGGGTCAGAGCGAGGATCAAAGGGGTGAGAAGTCGCCGCAGCCACGCGTCGGTCGAAGGTGTCATGGTTCACTCCCGGTATCCGAGGATGCCGTTCGGCCCTTGTCTCGCCACCAGCGGGCGAATCGCTTCTCAGAGTTGCCCACCGCCAACGGTTCGCCGATCCGTGGAGTAAGCAGCCGATAGGGCTTGCCGTCGCTCACGGCGCTGATGCGCTCGAACGGTTCCGTCCATGCGTGCCGCGCGATGTTGAAGCGCCCCACGTGCGCGGGCAGTAACGCCTTCGCCTGAAGGTCTTCCGTCGCCTGTGCGGCTTCTTCCGGCGTCATGTGGATGTAGGGCCAGCGCGGGTCGTACTGGCCCATGTCGAGCACGGCCACATCGAATCCGGGGAAGCGTTGCGCCAACTCCTTGAAATGCGGTCCATAGCCCGTGTCGCCGCTGAAAAGGATGCGTCGCGTGGGCGATTCGAGGACGAAGCTGGTCCACAGCGTCTTGTTTCGGGTCAGCCAACGGCCGGAGTAGTGGCGCGCCGGGATGAGGTGGATAGTCAGGCCGCCATCGAGTTGCAGCTTCTCGTACCAGTCGGCTTCGCGCACCTTCTCGTGCGCGTAGCCCCAATGCGCGAGATGCGCGCCAACGCCGAGCGGAACGATGACTTGGCCGATCTTGCTTTCCAGCGCCGTGACTTTGGCATGGTCGAGATGGTCCCAGTGGTCGTGCGTGATCAGCAGGACGTTAATCGGCGGCATATCGTCGGCGGAATAGAGGCTGGTACCGTCGAACGCCTGCGTCGAGAACGATACGGGTGAAGCATAGGGACTGAAGACCGGGTCGATGAGGATGCGCTGCCCGGCGAAGATGACGAAATACGACGAGTGCCCGAGCCAGACGATGGTGTCCTGCGCCACGTCTAGCGCCTTGAGGTCGGTCTTCACGGCGGGAATCGCATGCGCCGGGCGCAGGTTCTCGATCTTCCTGAACAGGTCGGCCGTAATGATCGAGAACATGCTGGTCCCTTCGGCAAGAATCGGCGTCGTGACCGCGTAACGGAACTCGCCGTCGGCGAAGTTGGGCGAACGCTGGACTCGCTCCAGCCGCTCGCCCTTGGGATAAGCGCCGAACTTGGGGTGCTGGAGATAGGCGCAGGCACCCAGCAGGAGAGTTACAACGCAGGCGAGAAGGATGATAGACATCATGCGTCCCGGACTGCTCATGTTGACCTCGGGTGGCGGCCAATCTCGCCTGCGTGAAGCCTCTGACCGACAGGGGTGGGGCAGAAGGGAACCACGCTGCGTGTGCTCGCAGGATCAGTTGGGGGAGGCATTTTGGTTATTCATCCGTGATTGAATGATCCTCACATTGTTCCGGTTCTTCGCTGTAATCGGTAGCTCAATCCAAGGACTTTGTTGCCTGATTCTACGAGCGTCGCCATCTCCGCGACATCGTTCGAGGTCCGATTGATTGTACTTGTATAGACAACATTCCTCTGTTACGATCTGCGGACTTGTCTATACAGGAAGACTCCGATGACTCCACAGAGTTTCAACGCACCGGTGACCCTCACGCCCGGCCACGTCTCGCTCGCGCAGCTGCGCCAGATCGCTCGAACCGGTTGCAAGCTGCAACTTGATCCGTCCTGCCACGCCGCCATCGACCGGGCTGCGGAGACGGTTGCGAAGATCGCCGAAAGCGGCACGCCGGCTTACGGCATCAACACCGGATTCGGCCGCCTGGCGCAGACGCACATTCCTCATGACCAGCTCGAATTGCTGCAACGCAATCTGGTGCTCTCTCACGCCGTTGGCGTTGGTGAGCCGATGTCGGCGCCGGTGGTGCGGCTGCTGATTGCGCTCAAGCTTTCGAGCCTCGGGCGCGGGCATTCCGGGGTTCGCCGGGTGGTGATCGACGCGTTGATCACGCTGTTCAACGCCGACGTACTGCCGGTGATTCCGGTCAAGGGCTCGGTCGGCGCGTCGGGCGATCTGGCGCCGCTGGCGCACATGTCGCTGGCGCTGCTCGGCGTTGGCGATGTCTTCATTGCCGGGCGTCGCGCGCCGGCGCTTGAGGGTTTGCAACACGCCGGTCTGCAACCGCTCGCGCTGGCTGCCAAGGAAGGTCTGGCATTGCTCAACGGCACGCAAGCCTCAACCGCCTTGGCCTTGAAGCATCTGTTCGACATCGAGGATCTCTTCCAGAGCGCCATTGTTTCCGGCGCGCTGTCGGTTGATGCCGCTGCCGGTTCGTTCAAGCCCTTCGATGCGCGTATCCATGAACTGCGCGGTCAGCGCGGCCAGATCGACAGCGCCGCAGCCTACCGCGAGCTGCTCGAAGGCTCGGACATCAATCTTGCGCACCGCGACTGCGGCAAGGTGCAGGACCCGTACAGCCTGCGCTGCCAGCCGCAGGTGATGGGCGCCTGCCTCGATCAGATGCGCCACGCGGCAAACATCCTGCTGACCGAGGCGAACGGCGTCTCCGACAATCCGCTCATCTTCCCCGACACCGGCGAGGTGCTTTCCGGCGGCAACTTCCACGCCGAGCCGGTGGCGATGGCCGCCGATAATCTGGCGCTGGCCGTCGCCGAGATCGGTGCGCTGGCCGAGCGTCGCATCGCTTTGCTGATCGACAACACGCTCTCCGGTCTGCCGCCTTTCCTGGTGCGCGACGGCGGCGTGAACTCGGGCTTCATGATCGCCCATGTGACGGCCGCCGCGCTGGCGTCCGAGAACAAGACGCTGGCACATCCGGCGTCGGTCGATTCGCTGCCGACCTCGGCCAATCAGGAAGACCACGTCTCGATGGCGACCTTTGCCGCGCGCAAGTTGGGCGACATGGCCGACAACACAGCGGCAATCCTCGCCATCGAGCTGCTCGCAGCTGCCCAGGGCGTCGATCTGCGCGCGCCGCACATCACCAGCCCGAAGCTGCAAGCCGTGATGCAACGCATTCGCAGCGCCGTGCCGCACTACGACATTGACCGCCTGTTCGCGCCCGACATCGAAGCGATCAAGGTGGCGGTGCAGAACGCCGAGATCGCCGCGCACAGTCCGCTGCGCTTTGCCTCGCAGGAAGCGTGATGGCTGAGTTGCCGGCCTATCAGGCGATCAAGGACCACATCCTGGCGCGCATCGACTCGGGCGAGTGGGGCGAGGGCAGCCTGATCCCGTCCGAGAACGAACTTGCACGTCAGTTCAACGTGGCGCGGATGACCGTCAACCGGGCGCTGCGCGAGCTGACCGATGCGCAGGTTCTGACGCGCACCAAGGGTGCCGGTACGTACGTCGCGCCGCCGAAGTACCAATCGACGCTGGTCGAGATCCGCAGCATCGCCGACGAGATCCGGGCGCGCGGCCATCAGCATTCGAGCATCGTGCTCTTGATGGAACATATGGTGGCCAGTTCGACGCTCGCCACGGAAATGCAGTTGGCCGCCGGCAGCGAAGTGTTCCATTCGTGCCTGCTTCACCTCGAAAACGAGCAACCGGTGCAGTACGAGGAACGTTGGGTCAATCCCGCGCAGGCACCCGACTATCTCGCGCAGGATTTCACCGCGAGCACGCCGAACGAGTACCTCGTCCGTGTCGCGCCCTTGCAGCGCGTCGAGTACCGCATCGAAGCCACGGTGCCGTGCGCCTCGATTGGCCAGGATCTGGACATGTCGCTCGGCGAGCCGGCCTTGCTGCTGCATCGCCGGACCTGGTCGCAAGGCGCCGTCGCTAGCGTTGCCAACCTCTGGCATCCCGGCAACCGCTATCAATTTACAGGACATTTTTGAACGACCACTCGGTTCGTCATTCCGGCAAAAGCCGGAATCCAACAGGTGCAACAGAGGTGCCACTGGATTCCGGGTCAAGCCCGGAATGACGGCCTAGCCGAAACAGGAGAATGCAATGAACGATCCCCGCCTCGACACCACCCGCGTCATCCGCGCCCCGCGCGGCAGCGAACTCCACTGCAAGAGCTGGCTCACCGAAGCCGTCTTCCGCATGTTGCAGAACAACCTCGACCCGGAAGTTGCCGAGCACCCGGAAGCGCTCGTCGTCTATGGCGGCATCGGCCGCGCCGCGCGCAACTGGGCGTGCTTCGACCAGATCATCGCGTCCCTGAAAACGCTGGAAGACGACCAGACGCTGCTCATCCAGAGCGGCAAGCCGGTCGGCGTTTTCCGCACACACGCCGACGCGCCGCGTGTGCTGCTTGCTAACTCGAACCTCGTGCCGCATTGGGCAACGTGGGAGCACTTCAACGAACTCGACCGCGCCGGCCTGATGATGTACGGCCAGATGACCGCCGGCAGCTGGATTTACATCGGCAGCCAGGGCATCGTGCAGGGCACCTACGAGACCTTCTACGCCGTTGCCAACCAGCACTTCGACGGCAAACCGGCCGGGCGCTGGATTCTCACCGGCGGCCTCGGTGGCATGGGCGGCGCGCAGCCGCTGGCGGCGACGATGGCCGGCTTCTCGATGCTGGCGGTCGAATGCGATGAAACGCGCATCGATTTCCGCCTGAAGACGCGCTACATCGACCGCAAGGCGGCGACGCTGGACGAAGCGCTGGCGATCATCGACGCGGCAAGAAATGAAGGCAAAGCCGTCTCGGTCGGCCTGCTCGGCAACGCCGCCGATGTCTTCGCCGAACTCGTCGCGCGCGGCGTCACGCCGGACGTAGTGACCGATCAGACGAGCGCACACGACCCGATCAACGGCTATCTGCCGCAAGGCTGGACGATGGCGCAATGGCGCGAACGCCGTGCATCCGATCCGCAGAGCATCGTGCAGCCGGCCAAGCAGTCGATGGCGAATCAGGTGCGCGCCATGCTCACGCTGCAAGCGCGCGGCGCGGCGACGCTAGACTACGGCAACAACATCCGCCAGATGGCGCATGACATGGGCGTCGAGAATGCCTTCGACTTCCCCGGCTTCGTCCCGGCCTACATTCGTCCGCTGTTCTGCGAAGGCAAGGGGCCTTTCCGCTGGGTCGCGCTCTCCGGCGATCCGGAAGATATCTACCGCACCGACGCGAAGGTGCGCGAACTGATCCCCGATGACGAGCACCTGCACCACTGGCTCGACATGGCGCGCGAACGCATCGCCTTCCAGGGCCTGCCGGCACGCATCTGCTGGGTTGGCGTCAAGGACCGCTACCGTCTCGGCCTCGCCTTCAACGAGATGGTGCGCAAGGGTGAACTCAAGGCGCCGATCGTCATCGGCCGCGACCACCTCGACACCGGCTCGGTCGCCAGCCCCAACCGCGAGACCGAATCGATGATGGACGGCTCCGACGCCGTCTCCGACTGGCCGCTGCTCAACGCGTTGCTCAACACCGCCGGTGGCGCGACCTGGGTGTCGCTGCACCACGGCGGCGGCGTCGGCATGGGCTACTCGCAGCACGCTGGCGTCGTCATCATTGCCGACGGCAGCGAAGCGGCCGACCGCCGACTTGAGCGCGTGCTGTTCAATGACCCGGCGACCGGCGTCATGCGCCACGCGGATGCCGGCTATCCGCTGGCCGTGGAGACGGCGCGCGAAGTTGGGCTCAATCTGCCGATGATCGGGTAAGCCGTGCACGTCGATCTGCTCCTGCGTCGGGTGCATCTGGCGACGATGGTGGGGGACGCTGCCGATCCGTACGGCAGCGTGCGCGATGCCGCGCTCGCCGTCGCCGAGGGCCGTATCGTCTGGCTCGGCAAGGAAGCATCGCTGCCGAGTGGAATGAGCGCCGACGAGGAAATCGACGGCGCGGGCGGCTGGCTCACACCCGGCCTGATCGACTGCCACACGCACCTCGTCTACGCCGGCAACCGCGCCGGCGAGTTCGAGCGTCGCCTCAACGGCGAATCCTACGAATCAATTGCCCGCTCGGGCGGTGGCATCCGCGCCACCGTTGCCGCCACGCGCGCGGCCGACGAAGCCACGCTGTACGCGCAAAGTCGCAAACGGTTGCAGATGATGCTCAGTGAGGGCGTTACCACCGTCGAGATTAAATCCGGCTACGGCCTCGACCTTGCGAGCGAACGCAAGATGCTGCGCGTCGCCCGGCAACTCGCTGCCGAAGGTGTCACCGTGCGTACGAGTTTCCTCGGCGCCCACGCCGTTCCGCCCGAATACGCCGGCCGCGCCGACGATTACCTCGATGTAGTGATCAACGAGATGCTGCCGGCGCTGCATGCCGAAGGCTTGGTCGACGCAGTCGACGGCTTCTGCGAGGACATCGCGTTCTCGCCGGCACAGATCCGCCGCCTGTTCGACGCCGCGACGCGCCTCGGTCTGCCGGTCAAACTGCACGCCGAGCAACGTACCGACCAAGGCGGAGCCGCGCTCGTCGCCAGCTATCGCGGGTTGTCCGCCGATCACGTCGAATACCTCTCGCCCGAAGGTATCGCCGCCATGGTCGCCAGCGGTACCGTAGCCGTTCTCCTGCCCGGCGCCTTCTACAGCCTGCGTGAAACTCGCCAGCCTCCTGTCAGCGCCCTGCGCGCCACCGGTGTGCCGATGGCCGTCTCCACCGACTGCAATCCTGGCACCTCGCCCCTCGAATCGCCGCTACTGGCGATGAACATGGCCTGCACGCTGTTTGGTCTGACACCGGTGGAGGCGCTTGTTGGGATGACACGCCACGCCTCGCGCGCGCTGGGTCTTGCCGATCGCGGAACGCTGGAAGTTGGAAAGCGCGCCGATCTGGCGCTGTGGGATGTCGAACTTCCGGCGGAGTTGGCGTACCGGATAGGGTCGCGGCCTTTGTCGAGAAGGCTCGTTGACGGTAGCTGAGTTGGAAGTGAATGTCGGTTGCTCGGCGAGTTATGATGTCGGTCGGATATCGGCGAACGGCGGTTCTTCTTCCAACCGAAAGACATACGAACTTCAACATGACTACGCATCTTGACCGCCTGCTTTTCTCCCAAGGGGGGGAATGCTTCTTCTGTCGTAAGCCTTTGCCAAAGGCGGATGCATCCGTCGAGCACCTTGTTGCCAGTGCAAATGGCGGAACAAGCGAGGATGGGAATTGCGTGGCGTGCTGCAAGGCGCTAAATCACCTGCTGGGCTCAAAATCGATTAAAGAAAAGTTGCAGATCGTCCTCAATCAGAAGGGTAAGTTCCAATGCCCCGGAAGTGATTCTGCCCCGACAGCATTAGTGCCGAAGTCCAGTGCTCAAGCGATTGCCGCCAAATCGGCGCAAGTAATTGTCGGTGCTGCAACTGTAAACATGGAGCTTGTGCTCTCCGATCTGAAGAAGAGGGGGGCATCTAGGCCAAGGAAGGTCTCAACTCTAACAAGCACTATCAAGGCTCTGCTCAAGCAACATCAAAAGACTGCAACGGATACGGAAGTGGCAGGCTTGATCGCAGAGCTTCAGAAACGCGGAAAGGTCACGATCGATGAGACCAAGGTTACGTACAAGCTCGGCTAAAGATACTGCTGAATAATAACTCTCGAATTCAGTTGCTCTCTTTTGTCCGCCAGCCAACAACCTCTCAGTGGAATCGACATGCGATAGATCGGGAGGAGATTCGTGCAGTCGCTTAGAGTTGTGGCGATCCATCACAACAGGTATTTCGACCTTTGTGATATCGAAGGAGTAAGAAACCATGTGGCAACCCGCTGACCAAACCCTCTGGCTCGGTCATATCGATTCCGAAGAAGGCGAACTTGGCGTTCGCTGGCATCAGCAGGTCCAGCCTTTGCTGACTGGCCAGGCGGAACAAGCGCCGGGCAGTGTACTCATCGGCTTTGCCTGCGACGCCGGGGTGGTGCGCAATCATGGTCGAGCCGGTGCGGCGGGCGGGCCGGCGGTAGTGCGCAAGTTGCTGGTGAACTGCGCCTGGCACCAGACCCATCCTGTATACGACGGCGGCAATGTGCTGTGCGAGGGTGATGCGCTCGAAGCGGCGCAGTTCGTGTTGGGAACGCATGTGGCGGCAGTGCTGGAAGCGGGGCACCTTCCGCTGGTCATCGGCGGTGGTCACGAGGTTGCATGGGGCAGCTGGCAGGGGCTGGCGACCTGGGCGATGAAGCAGCCGAGGCAGCGCGTGGGCGTGCTCAATTTCGATGCGCACTTCGATCTGCGCGCCGGCGAGGTCGGTACTTCCGGCACGCCGTTCCGGCAGATCGCCGAGGACTGCGCGGCGCGCGGCTGGCCGTTCCGCTACGCCTGTTTCGGTGTCGCGCGGCCGGCGAATACGGCGGCATTGTTCGCGCGAGCGCAGAAGTTGAATGTGTCCTGGGTCGAGGACGATCAGTTGACCCCGTGGCATCTCGACACGGCGCGGGAGAATCTCGCCGCTTTTCTTGACGAAGTCGACGTGCTGCATCTCACGATCGATCTCGATGTGCTGCCCGCCGCGAATGCGCCGGGCGTCTCGGCGCCGGCCGCGCGTGGTGTTGAGCTGGCGGTGGTCGAGGTCCTGATCGATCAGGCGCTGGCAAGCGGCAAGGTACGGCTCGCCGAGTTTGCCGAACTCAATCCCAATTTTGATCAGGACGGCCGTACTGCCCGGATCGTCGTGCGCCTTATTGAGCGGATCGCGCGCGGCGCGCAGGCAGGGCGGCCATAAGGTCGCTGTCGGCCGTCAGGAACAAACGGATATCCGAAGGAGGACTTATGGAACTGCTGCTCAAGCTGGGTTGGTTGTCCGGAATCGTCGGTGTTCTATTCTGCATCGCCGGGGTCGGCGTCCGTTTGGCCGGAGAGTACTGGATTGCAGGGTTCCAGGTCGGAACCCTGCTCCAGGCGGGCACCGCGGGGCTCGTTTTCGGGTGCTTTTGCATGCTCGGCTATCTCGCGCGAAAGCCCTGACGGCCGGGCGGCTGACGCCGCGCTACGTGCCCGGCTGCAGAGTCACCTTGAGTTCGGTCGGCTTCCCTTTGCGCAGCACCGTCACGCGGACGGTATCGCCGACGCGGTAGTCATCGAGGCGCGACTGTAGCTTGCCGACGCTGTCGACTGGTTTTCCGTCGATAGCCGTGATGATGTCGCCGGGAACGACCTCACCGCTGCGCGAGATATTGATCCCCGTGAGGCCGGCCTTGGCAGCGCTGGAGTCTGGCGTGACGCGCAGGATGACGACGCCCGATACATCGAGCAATTTGGTCAACCGCCGGTTGAGATCCTCGTCGATCTCGACGCCGAGTGCCGGACTCGTGTAGCGGCCGGTCTTGATCAACTGCGGTACGACGCGATTGACCGTGTCGACGGGTACCGCGAAGCCGATGCCCGCGCTGCTGCCGCTCGGGCTGTAGATGGCGGTATTGACGCCGATCAGCCGGCCGGCCGAGTCGAGCAGCGGGCCGCCAGAGTTACCCGGGTTGATCGCTGCGTCGGTTTGAATGAGGTGTTCGATGCTCGCGCCATTGTCTTCACCCAGCGAGCGGTCAAGCGCCGAGACGATACCGGTGGTCAGCGTCCAGTCGAGGCCGAACGGGTTGCCGATGGCGTAGACCTTTTGCCCTACGCGCAGGTCGTGGCTGGTGCCGATCGGGACGGGGGCAGGGCGCCGGTTGGGAATCTTGATGCGCAGCACGGCGAGATCGTGCGCTTTCGACACACCGACGAGGGACGCCTTGAACTCGCGCCCGTCGGCGAGCTTGACCAGCGCTTCGCTGGCATTCTCGATGACGTGGAAATTGGTGATGACGTGCCCGGCATCGTCCCACACGAAGCCGGAACCGGTGCCGCGTGGGACGGAATAGACGTTGCGCGTCCAGATGTCTCGTACTCGGGAACTCGTCGTGATGTACACGACCGACTCGCGCGTGCGCTCGAAGAGATCGATGGTTGCCTTCTCGTCGGCGGCGAGTTCGCCGCGTGGGGTGATCGCACGCGGCTGCCCGATGCCTTGTTGTGCCATTGCAGTCGTTGGCAGCAAGGAAATGCCGGAGAGCAACGTTAGCAGGCAAAGAAAGAGATGAAACCAGCGCGGGCGGGCGAGTGCTCGGGTGTTCTGGGTCATGGTCGTCATTCCGTTGGAGGCGGGCGATGGCTCCGATAATGGGAGCGCACCGCCTCACTTTCAAGGCGGACAGCGACGAGTCAGCACAAATGAAGCGGGCCGGAGCTCCCTTGCAGAGACTCCGGCCCGCTGATTGAGGCGATGTGCTTCGTCGGCTTAGTTCTTGCGCAGTTTCTCGAATGCGACTTCGAGTTGATCGAGATAGCCGCCTTCAGCGTGGTAGGCCTTGACCATTTCCGGATCGGGCTGGATAACGCCCTTGCCGGTGAAGATGGCTTGGCGCAGCTTCTCGGCGACGGCGTCGCGTTCGACTTCCGGGACAATCGCCACGGCGGCGGCCACAGCGGCGCCGAGCGCCGCACCGGCTTGTCCGGCCTGCATGGCCGGGCGGTTCCAGATGGCGGCGATGCGCTTCATGATGCCTTCGCTGGTCGACGGACCACCGCAGACGCTGATCGGCGACTTGTCATTGACAGCATCCGGGCCGGCGATCTTCATGCCGTAGCGATAGACGAGACCGAGTGAGCTGTCGACGACGGCGGCGAAGTCATGCGCAAAGTCGGCGGGGCCGTCGTCGAGACGCACCGGTTCCGGGTTCGAATGCACGATCGGGAACGACTCGGTGTCCGGATGCCAGAAACGGATGCGGCTGCCCGGCGCGGTGTTGGCAAGCGACGCGTCGCAGGCCGCGTAGTCCTTGGCACCGAGACCGTGGCGCAGGCGCAGGCGGTCCCACGCGAGGGCGCCATTGGTGCGGCAGCCGAAATTGAACGAGCGGCCGAGACCGTCATACATGGCGTTGGCGGTTCCGGCCATGTCGACGCTGCCGTCCGGGCTGGAGATCATGTACACGAAGCTGGTGCCGAGACTCAAGAGGTCGCCGGTGGCGAGTACCTTGGACTGCGGGTTGTCGCCCGAGCCGGCGACGATCTTGCAGTCGGCGGCCAGGCCGTACTTCTTCTGGAAGTAGGCGGCGATGCTGCCGCAGATGGCGAGCGGGTGCGCGATCGGGGGCAGCTTGGCCGCGAGGGCGGCGGCGCCGCCGGGCAGATCGCCGGCGACGGCGTTCATCACGACGTCGTCCCACTCGCGCTTCGAGTAGTTCATCAGGCCGGTGCCGCAGGCGTTGCCGAAGTCGATCGGGATCGTGCAGTCGCCGGCGAGGATCGCCGGAATGAAGCTCGAAATCTGCAGGATGTGGCGCGTGTCGGCGTAGGCGGCCGGGTAACGGATGGCCAGCTTGCGATGCACGGTGGCGGCAAAGCGCAGGGGGATGTCGCTGCCGGTGCGCTCGATGATGGCGGCCTTGCCACCCGTGGCTTCGCGGATGTGTGCGGCTTCGGCGGCGGTATTGGCCGTCTTCCAGATCGGCGCGCCGCCGTAGGCGAAGCTATCGGCCAGAAGGTTCAGCAGGCTGTCACCGGCGCTCGCTGCATCGCGCAGGCGGGCGAACGAGGTTTTGGCCTGTTCGTTGAGATAAACGTGGCCGTGTTGCTGGCCGGAGGTGTTGATAGCGGCAATCGCGGCGGTGTCGAACCCGGCGGCCTTGAGGTCGGCAAACAGCGCTTCCAGCGCGGCGATGAACAGGCGCGGCGGCTGTTCGGCTTCTCCCGGCTCGCGTGCCGGCATGACCATGGTGTCGTGCTCGAAGCCGAAGCCCAGAAGACGCGGGTCGTCTCGGTACGCCAGCGAGCGGCTCCAAAGGGTTTCACCGGTGTTGCTGTTCAGCAGGACGGCGCTCAAGCTCTGCGTGCTGGCGTCAATACCCAGAACGGTACGGGGAGAAGCTGACATGATGGATTCCTTGCGTTATTGGATGAGTCTTCGCGGAAAGGCCCTCGATTGACGGGAATTATTCTTGCATGGCCGGATGGACGGGTCAATCAAACGGCGCGCAAATTTTGCTTTTGTTTGGCAACGAGTTTCCATTGCACAGCGGCTAGCCCACTTGCCGTGCAACCTGAACCCTTGGTTGTCGGGGCGGCATCGAGGGTTGATGTCCGTTCAAAGACGATAGGCGCTGATGATGCGCTGCATGTCGGTCGCCACGCGATCGAGCTGCTGGGCGGCGTCGGCGCCAAGTCCGGCGGCGTGGCTGCTTTCTTCGGACATCTGGGCAATCCGTTCCACGATTGTGGCGATGCTGTTGGTCGCCGATCCTTGTTCGCGGATGGCGGAGGTGATTTCCTCTACCATTCCGACCGCATTGCGGCTTCCCTCGCCGATCTTCTTGATCGATGCGTTGGCCTCCTGCGCATGCTCGACCCCCTGGGTGACCTGGCTTACCACGTTGCGCATGCTGTGTGCTGCCTCGGCCGCGTTGTGACGCATTGTGTCAATGGTGGCGGCGATTTCCTTGGTCGATGACGCCGTGGTCTCGGCCAGCTTGCGCACCTCGTCGGCGACCACGGCAAACCCGCGCCCCTGTTCTCCGGCGCGTGCGGCCTCGATAGCGGCATTGAGCGCCAGCAAATTGGTCTGGTCGGCGACTTCCTTGATGACCAGCACGATCTTGGCGATCTGCTGGCTGTGTTGTTCCAGTCCATGTACCAGATTGGCTGCTGCATGTACGGTGTCAGCAATATCGTGAATATCCTCTGCCGTCTGGCCGATGATCGATTCCCCCGAAGCAGCGAGCTGACCAGACTCGCTCGAAATGCGATTGGTCTCCTGGGCTCTGTCGGCGACATGATTGATGCTGACGGTCATCTCCTCAATGGTCGCTGCCATTTCCGCAGCCGCCTCACTCTGCTGACGGGAGGCCGAGGCAACTTGCTTCGATGTGCCGACCATCTCGCTGGCCGAGGTCGCGACGGATCGGGCGCCATCGGTCACCGATCTGAGACTCGCTTGCAATCGGTCGAGCAGGCGGTTGAACGCCAGTGTGGTGTGTCCGACTTCGTCCAGTTCGCGCACGTCGGCACGCACCGTGAAATCGAGATCGTTTTCCACGCGGTTGACCATCAACTGGATTCGCCTGAGCGAGGTCTTGATCTTCGTGAGCAGGAAGTAGCCGAGCAGGCACACGGCCAGCAGGCTGGCGGCAATGACCGACAGGGAGAGAATCCTTCCCCGTGTTGAATCTGCGGAGACGATCTTGCTTGTCTCTGCCGCGAGATCGGCATGAAAGGCCATGTGGTCATCAAAGCTCTTCAAAGCCTTGTTGCCTAACGGCGTCGTTCTGGACACCATGGCGTTGTTGGCCATCCGTGTGGCAAAGACCTTGAGATGCGGCAGTACGTCCTTCTGGTAAGAGTCGACATAGGCCTTCACGTTCGCAATGTCCGCGTCCAGCAGGTTCCGGTCGGCATCGTTTACGACCTGCGTCCGGTATTGCTCCAGCCGCTGATTGAGCGTCTCGATGCTGGATTTCAGGCGCTTCTCGACGGCTTCGGTCTCGGTGTCATCGTTGTTAAGGAAAAGGATGTACATGTCGACACGGGCCTCCATGAAGGCCTGCCGGGCGGAACCCAGCGTCTGGATGCTGACCAGCGTACGCTCGCTCAACGTGTTTGCCCCGTCGGCAGCCTTTCCTGCAACCGACAGTCCGACGAAGCCGACAATCAACAGGGCCGAGACCGACGTGGCGATCATCAGCAGGATGCGATGGGCGATCGTAATGATCTTCATGGTCTCTCTCCGTACGTGAATAGCCACTCGACGGCCTGCCCACTACGAGCGAAGGCCGACCCATGACGATCACCGACAGCTCGTTCATGCCAGCTCGTTTATGCCTTATCCGACGAGATCAATCGGTGTGCACCATCCGCTATCGGGGCGGATGGCGCCGCTGAGTGTGGTGTTTGTTCTTTTTGATCTGCCCGCCGGGCGGCGAGACAGAGGTACTTGACCCGTGAAACCGTCGCTATGCGCAGCGTGCCTGAACGTTGCGCATGCGACTTCTTATGATTGTGCCTTGCTCAGTCCGGCAGTTTCACCATGATCTTGATCGCATCGCCGGGCATCGTTGAAGCAAACTCGAATGCCTTGACGACATCCTTCAGCTCATAACGGTGCGTAATCAGCGGCTTCACGTTGATCTGGCCGGAGGCGATGTACTTGATCGCGCGGTCGTAAACGTTGGCGTAGCGGAAGATGGTCAGGAATTCGATTTCCTTGCACTGCGCTTCGACGATGTCGATCGGCGCCGGCTCCTGCGGCATGCCGATCAGCACCACCTTGCCGCCGGGCGCGAGGAAGCTCGTCGTCGAGAGGATCGCGCGCGGTGCGCCGCTTGCTTCGAAGACGATATTCATGCCTTGCGGGTTCTGCTGATAGACGTATTCCTTGAGGTCGCCGCTCGTGATGTTGAAGGTGCTGATGCGTGCGTCGTAGTTCTTGCGGATGAAGTCGAGCTTCTCCTGCTTGGCGTCGGCGACGATGACATGGCTGCAGCCGCCGGCGATGGCCGCTAGGGCGGTGACGAGACCAATGGTGCCGGCGCCGAGCACGAGGGCGGTGTCGCCCGGCGAAACGCGCGCTTTCTTGACCGAATGCACGCCAATGGCGAGCGGCTCGACGAGCGCGCCTTCTTCAAAGCTCACGTTGTCCGGCAGCTTGAAGGTGAGGTTGGCCGGATGCACGATCGACTCGCGCAGGCAGCCGTGAATGGGGGGGGTCGCCCAGAAGCGTACGTCCGGGTCAAGGTTGTACATGCCTTGCAGCGTCTGGCTGCTGGCGTAGTCGGGAATGCCGGGCTCCATGCACACGCGGTCGCCGACCTTGAGATTCTTTACGGCACTGCCGACTTCCGTGATGGTGCCGCTCGCCTCGTGGCCGAGCACCATCGGTTCATTGACGACGAAGCCGCCGATCTTGCCGTGGAGGTAATAGTGAACGTCGCTGCCGCAGATCCCGACATTGGCAATCTTGATACGCACATCGTTGGCGCCCAGTTCTTGGGGCAGCGCGGCGTCACGCAGGGACAGGCTATCTTGTTTGTCGAGAAACAGGGCTTTCATTTCCATTTTCCTGTGGGTTGAAAAGGCGACGGCCGGGGAGTCGACCGTCACCAAAGGGGTTGAAACTTACTTGATGTTGCCGAGTTCCTTGTGCATCGCGATGAACTTGTCGGCGTTTTCCTTCGTGATCAGCTCGGCCGTGATGAACTGCGGCGAAGCGACTTTCTTGCCGGTCAGCAGTTCGTGGCTCATCTTCACGGACATCTGTGCGAGCGAGAACGCGCTTTGCAGCGAGGTTGAGGTCATTTCACCGGCCTTGATCTTCAGGCAGGCTTCGGCCGTGCCATCAACACCGTAGGTCAGCGGGTAGGACTTGGCGCCCGAACCCTTGACGGCTTCCAGCGCGCCGGCGGCCATGTTGTCGTTCATCGAAACGATGGCGTCGATCTTCGGGTTCGACTGGATCCAGTCTTCCATCAGACGCATGCCTTCGTCTTTGTTCCAGTTGGCGATCTGCTCACCGACGATCTTCACGTCCTTGCGCACGTCGAAGAAGTACTTCGCCCAGGCTTCGCGACGCTTGTCGGAGTGCATGTTGCCGGCCGGCCCCATCAGGACGACGACTTTTGCATCCTTCGGCACTTGCTGGATGGCAAGCTTGGCGTTGACTTCAGCCTGCTGCATCGGGTCGGCGTCGACAGCCGGAACGGTCTCGTCGTTGATGCGGTTATTAACCGTGACAACCTTGACGCCGGCGGCGATGGCTTCCTTGACCGGTGCGACTTGGGCTTCGGAGTCGAGCGGCTGGAGGAGGATCAGGTCGTACTTGCTGGTCACGGCATTTTCAATGTGCGAAGCAATCATCTCGTTCTTGCTTTGGCCGTCGAAAACGGTGACTTGCGTATCCGGATACTTCTTCACTTCCTTGACGACGGAATCGGCTAGCCAGGCAGCGAAGGAGTCGCCCTGAGCACGTGCGATGTAGGCGATCCGGTACTTCTTGCCATCCTTCGGTGCCGGAGCCTGGCTCCAGGCGGCGGTCGAGGTCAGCAGGAAGGCACTTGCCAGGCAAACAGCGATTTTTCCAGTCAGTTTCATGTTTATTCCTCAAAGAGTATTTGGGTTCTTACAAAAGCATGATCCGCAAGACTTGTTTCTTTGTTTTTTGATACGTACGTGTTTGTTCTATTTCATTCCGTTTCCTCAGGCCTCCTTTCCCCGCTCTTCAATGTTGCCCAGTTGGCTTGCCGTCTTCTTGTTCTTGGACATGATGTCGTAGGCGACGGCGGCGACGATGATTCCCCCCTTGATGATCTGTTGCAGGTACGACTGGATCCCAAGGAGGTTCATGATGTTGTTCAGAAAGCCCATGATGAAGGCGCCGACGAGCGTGCCCATCGCGGTACCGACGCCACCGGAGAAGCTGGTGCCGCCGATGATCGAGGCGGTCATCGCGTCGAATTCGAAGCCGATACCGGCGTTCGGTAGGCCAGCATTTACGCGGGACATGAAGAGCACGCCGGAGAGCCCGACGAAGGCGCCGCTGATGACGTAGGCCGTCATCTTGGTCTGATTGACCTTGATGCCCGAAGCGCGCGCCGCGTCTTCATTGCCACCGATGGCGTAGAGATGGCGCCCGAAACGGGTGTTGTTGAGCAGATACCAGGTGACGATGGCGATGATCACCATGAAGATGACCGGCGTCGGGATGCCGAGGATGTCGCCCTGGCCGAACACGACGAACTGGTCGAGCTGGTAGATGTTCTGGCCGTTGGTATACAGCAGCGCTGCCCCTCGCGCTGCCGTCATCATTGCCAGCGTTGCGATGAACGGGGGCGTCTTGAAGCGGGTGACGATGAAGCCGCTGACGATGTTGCAGGCGATACCGATGACGATACCGGCGAGCATCGAGATGAGTAGCGATCCAGTCGCCTTGTAGCAGGCGACGGCGAGAATGCCGGCGAGCGCCATCACCGAACCGGCGGCGAGGTCGATCATGCCGGAGATGATCAACATCGTCATGCCGAAGGAAATGATCGTGGTGATCGAGATCTGGCGCGAGATGTTCGAGAGATTCTTCGCCGAGAAGAACGCCGGGCTCAGGATGCTGCAGATGATGAGCATGGCGATCAGGATCAGGTAGATGCTGTACTTGGACGTCAGCTTGGCCATGAAAGCCATGAAATGCTGGGAAAAGCGCTGTGACATGGTTTTGATCATCCTCTGAGGGCTAGTTTCATGATGTTTTCTTGGGAGAAATCCTTGCGGGCCAGTTCTCCTGATATACGTCCCTTGGCCATGACGTAGATGCGGTCGCAGACGCCGATCAACTCTTCCATTTCGGAAGAGATCATCAGCACGGCCTTGCCTTCCTTGGCGAGTTCGGTGATCAGCTTGTAGATCTCGAACTTCGCGCCGACGTCGATGCCGCGTGTCGGCTCGTCGAGCAGCAGGATCTCCGGCGAGCAGAGCAGCCACTTGGCGATGACGATCTTTTGCTGGTTGCCGCCGCTCAAGGAAGAAATGAGCGTCTCAAGGCTTGGCGTCTTGACGTTCATCCGCTTGCTGATTTCGGTCGCGCGCTGGCGCTCCTTGCGGTGGTCCAGACCAAGGATGTTGCGCACTTTCTCCAGGCTGGAGAGCGAGATGTTCTCCTTGCAATCGCGGACCGGGATGATCCCGTAGCGCTTGCGGTCTTCGGAGACCATCACCATGCCGTGCTCGATGCTGTCCTGCACGTTGTTGATCGTGACCGGCTGGCCCTTGATGCTGACCGTGCCCGACGTGATCGGGTCCATGCCGAACAACGCGCGGACGACTTCGGTGCGGCCGGCGCCCATCAGTCCGGCAAAGCCGACGATTTCGCCCTGACGCAGGTTGAAACTGACGTCGCGGAAGGTGCGGCCCTGGCAGAGCTTGTCGACATCCAGCAGCACCGGACCGATCGGTTGATCGTGCTTCTCGGGGAAGGCCGATTCCATCTTGCGGCCGACCATCAGGCGGATCACCGTGTCGATGTCGAGATCCTTGGCCGGGCGCGTGTCGATCAGGCAACCATCGCGCAACACCGAGATTTCGTCGGCGATGCGGAAGATTTCGTCCATCTTGTGCGAGATGTAGATGATGCCGACGCCCTTGGCCTTCAGTTGTGCAATCTTCTGGAAGAGGACTTCGACTTCCTTGGTGCTGATCGCCGACGTCGGCTCATCCATAATCAGGATGTTGGCGTCGTAGGAGATCGCCTTGATGATCTCCAGCATCTGGATGTCGGAAACCGACAGATCCTTCAGCTTGGTGTCCGGCTTGTAGGGCAGGCCTTCCTGCTTGAGCAGGGCCAGCGTCTGCGAGCGGATCGCCTTCCAGTCGACCTTGCCGAACTTGTTGACCGGCTCGTTGCCGAGAAAGAGATTCTGCTCGACCGTGAACTCCGGGATGAAGTTGAGTTCCTGGAAGATCATCGCGATCTTGTGCGCCCGTGCTTCGATCGGGTCGCGCATGACCACCGGTTTGCCGTCGACGAGGATCTCGCCGCGGTCCGGTTGATAGATGCCGTTGATGATCTTGCACAGCGTCGACTTGCCGGCGCCGTTTTCACCGCATAAAACATGCACGCTGCCCGGCTTGACCGAGAAGCTCATGTCACTCAGAGCCTTGACGCCGGGGAACAGCTTTTCGATCCCCCGCAGTTCAAGGAGTGGAACTTGGTCCATGCTGCCCCCTTGCTTGTTGTTTGAAATGATTCTTGCACGTTGCGTTTGGCAACGTCAATCAAAAAATGCGCAACAAGAGGAAAACTTTGGCAAAGAAAAACTTAACTGCCGAGAAAACCGTTTGGAAATGTAAATTTCAGCAACATGCGTGTGAATTTGTTGGGTATGGAAGCGACGAGTAGGTTTTTGGGTGTCATTCATGCCTTCGGAGGCTTGCGCAACAAGATGGCAGAATGCGCAAACACGTGCTTGATGTGTGGCTTTTCGGTGTGTAGTATTTCCGATATGAATAAGAAACCAGTGACGATGAAGGACATCGCCCTCAAAGCGGGCGTGTCGGTAACCACGGTGTCGCACGTCATCAGCAAGACGCGGAACGTCGCGCAGGAGACCCGTGAGTTGGTGCTGCGCACGCTGGAAGAACTTGATTATCAGCAGCCAGACAACAGGCCGGACGAAGCTGCGCCCCTCGATCGCATCGGCGTGATCACCGCCGATATCCAGGAGGACTACTACATCCTCCTGGTCAAGACGATCGAAACCATCGCTTCGGAAAACAACATTTCAGTCCTCTTTTGCGACTCGGCCGACGACATCGAGAAGGAGGAGCGCAACATCAGCATGATGTTGAGCAAAAACGTCGATGGCCTGATCCTGGCACCGGTCAACAACGGGCCTTACCCGCGCGAACTCAGGGCGGCCGATATCCCTGTCGTGCTGGTAGACCGCCAATACGAGAAACACAATACTTCGTTCGTCGGGATCAACAATGCGGAGAGCGCACTCTCCGGAACGCGCTATCTCGTTGAAAAGGGTTGCCAGAGCGTGGGCTTCATCGGCTACAACGAGTCGGTTTATACGATGCAGCAGCGCGTAGTCGGCTACAAGATGGGCTTGATGCAGTACCTTCCGAACCAGGTGCCGCAAGTGCTGCATCTCAAGTACAGCAAGGAAAACTCGCATCACCTGATCAAGGCCTTCCTCTCGGAATCCCATCCCGAGGGCTTGATCTGCGGCACGTCGGATATCTGCTATCAGGTTCTCAGCGTTGCCGACGACATGGGGCTGGCAATACCGGAGCAGTTGAAGATCCTGACCTACGACGACAACAAGTGGCTGGATTACCTCAAATATCCGGTGTCGGTGATCACGCAGCCGACGGTCGAGATCGGCTGCCACGCCGTCGAACGTATCCTCCAGCTTGCGGCAAACCGGCGCGTCGGCCGGCGGACCAAGACCGAGATTCTCTACGACACGCAGATCATCGATCGGCTGAAGAACTACCCGGCGGCCTGAGGCCGCCCGGGTCGATGCCATCTGAGGTGCGGATCAGGGGTTTCTGGCGAGCTGGATCGTAAGAGTCTTGCCCGGTGTCAGCGTCTTCGCCGAGACGCCATTCCAGCGCATCAGATCCTTTGCTTCGACGTTGAACTGTTTGGCTATCGAATACAAGGTGTCGCCGCGGCGAACCTTGTAGCGGGTGACGGCGCCGGCGTTCTTCGCGACCGGCTTGTTCTCTTTGGCTGCGATCTGCTTCGTATGCTTGCGCTCGGTTGTCTCTTTTGCCTTTGTCTCGGAGGATGAGAGCGCCAATTTTTGCCCGGCACTCACTTTGCCGGCATTCAGGCCGTTAATACGCTTGAGTTCGTTTACGCTGAGGTCATTCTTCTTCGCGATCGAAGCGAGCGTGTCGCCCTTGCGTACGGTGTAGAAACGAGCGGTCGAATCAGCTGCGACAGGTTCGGTTTCGGGTACGCGCGCAGGTTCGCCAGCCGGTTGACTCTCCGCATCGGTCAGCATAGCGACTTCCTGTGCGGCGGCTTCTTCCTGTTGTCGTGTAACAAGCAAGGTGAACCCAGGCGGGAGTTTCGCGCGACCGCGGATGCCGTTGATCGCCTTTAGATTGGTTGTCGTCATGCCGAACCGTGCCGCGATCTTGTCCAGCCGGTCGCCACGCTGCATCGTGTAGGCCTGCCAGAGCGAAAGCGGCTTGTTGCTCAACTCGTGCGCTTCCAGGTTGCTCATGAAGGTGTCGACCTTGTCGGCAGGGATGACCAGCGGCGTGTCGGACTTGATGACCGGGCGGTTGTGTGAGGGATTGAGTGCAACGAACTCCTGAACCGGCATGTCCGCGAGCTGCGCGGCGACCTTTACGTCGATATCGGCGGTTTTCGTTACCGTCGCGAAGTAGGGCTGGTTCGGGATCACCGGCAAATCGAGTTGAGCCATGAGCGACGGACTGCTGAAGATGTTCTTCAGGGCCTGGAGCTTCGGCACGTAGTTCTTCGTCTCGTTCGGCATCGTCAGGCTCTGGTAGTCCGTCGGCAGACCTTGTGCCTGATTTTTGGCAATTGCTCGCCCGACAGCACCTTCACCCCAGTTGTACGACGCCAGCGCCAACTGCCAATCGCCGTGCATTTCGTAGATCGTCTGCAGGTAATCAAGCGCTGCGGCCGTTGATGCAACGATGTCGCGGCGTTCGTCTTTCCACCAGTCCTGATCCAGGTTGAAGTGTTTTCCGGTCGACGGAATGAACTGCCAGAGGCCCGACGCCTTCGAGCGCGACAGCGCCATCGGGTTGTAGGCGCTCTCGACCATCGGCAGCAGCGCAAGCTCCATCGGCATGCCCCGCTTTTCGATTTCCTCGACGATGTGATGCATGTAGCGGCCGCTACGCTCGACCATGCGTCGCAGGTAGTCGGGGCGGTTCAAATACCACTGCTGATGCGAAAGCACGAGATCACTGCTGATGTCGGGCATCGAGAAACCGTTGCGGATTCTCTGGAAAAGATCGTCCGTCTCAGACGTGAGATCAATCGCCTGGGTTACCTGCAATTGGTTGGGAATCTCGACCCGGGCGAAATCACCGTTTGCCGAGCTTGACTGGCTCGCCGCGCCTCGCTCCATGTCAGCCAGGCGCAAACTCGGAAGTGTTGTCGATTCGGATTGTGAAGCCGCGCGCTCGGTCGTGGCGGTCGTGGCACAACCAGAGAGAATTGCGAGCAGGCCGATCCAGCTGATCGCTGCCATTCGTTTGTTAATTCGTGTCTTCATCCGCTATTCCTGTGCTTGTCCGCCTTTCGGGCGGGGCGGCAGTCCCACGGTATCAGGGAGCGCCTGATCGAAGTTCTGTATAACAATCAGTCGATTATAGACGATGGCCGTACAATTGATAGGGTCTTGCCCGCTGCTGCAATTGCATCGTCACGTTCTGATGGTTTGAACCTCGAAGGTATGCGTCGCCGGAGGCACTTTCGCATCGCGCCCTCCTCAAGCCCGTTGGGTTCGGCTGAGTGGGGAGCTGAGCGTGGATTCCCTTTGTAAAACAAGGGTTTTTTCCGTGCTTGCGACAAGAGAGCCGGATTGTAACACCCGAAGAAGCGAGGGATCGCGCCGATCTGTCGGCGCTCAAGCCGCCACTGACGGGGCCGTCAATCAAAATGTGGTTTAATCGCGAGCCATGAATACTGAATCCACCACTGTTCCGGACTCCAGTGCGCCTGTGCACAGAACGATCGCGCTGATCGGTAAATGTCAGGGACGAGATATCGCGGAAGCACTTTGTCTATTGGGGAAAAATCTCTCGTTAAGGGGGGTTCGCGTGGTCGTCGAGGAGCTGACTGCGCGCAATGCGGAAGCGCCTGCCGAGATGCAGGATTGGCCATGGTGTTCCTACGCGGAAATCGGCGAGCAGGCGGATCTGGCGATCGTGCTTGGCGGCGATGGGACGATGCTGAGCGCGTCCAGGCAGCTGGCGCGGTACGGCGTCTCGCTGGTTGGTGTGAATCAGGGGCGCCTTGGTTTCATGACCGATATTTCGCGCAGTGACATGCTGACGTGCATCGACGATTTGCTCGGCGGGAAGTTTGCGCCGGAAAGCCGGATGCTGCTCGATGCGGCAGTCATGCGAAATGGAGAGGTCGTGGCCTCCAACCTCGCAATGAACGAGGTTGTCGTCGATAAGGGGGCTATCGGCCGCCTCATCGAGTTTGAGCTGTTCATCGACGACAAGTTTGTGTACAACTTGCGCTCGGATGGCTTGATCGTCTCCACGCCAACCGGTTCGACCGCGTATTCGTTATCGGCCAACGGTCCGATCGTGCATCCGTGCGTGGCCGGCATCGCGCTCGTTCCGCTGTGCCCGCACTCGCTTTCCAATCGACCGGTTGTGATCAGTGATCGCAACGAGATTGAAGTTCGCATCATTCGCGCCTCGGATTCGCGCGTCTATTTCGACGGCCAGGTTACTTTTGACCTGAAACCCGGTGATTCCCTGCGCATTCGGCGCTCCGAGTTTTCCATTACCCTGTTGCACCCGCCGGGCTACAGCTATTTCTCCATGCTGCGCAAGAAACTGCACTGGAGCGAGCAGCCCAAGGTTCACTAGTCTTTTCTGAGCGAAATCCCATCATGTTGCGACGGCTGACAATCCGAGACTTCGTTCTGGTCGATCGCCTCGAACTCGAGTTCGCGACCGGGTTTGGTGCGCTGACCGGCGAAACCGGTGCCGGCAAGTCGATTCTGGTCGACGCGCTGGCGTTTGCGCTTGGTGATCGCGCCGATACGGGCTTAATCCGAAACGGCGCTGAACGCGCCGAGGTCTCGGCAGAGTTCGACCTGGCGGGCCTGCATGAAGCCGAGGTGTGGCTGCGGGAGCGCGATCTTGACGCGGACGGCGGGTTGCTGTTGCGGCGCGTGCTTGACGCCGGCGGACGTTCCCGTGCCTACCTCAACGGTTCCCCGGTGACCGTTCAGCAACTGCGCGAGGTCGCCGAGTCCTTGGTCGACATTCACGGCCAGCATGCGCATCAATCATTGCTGCGCAGCGATGCCCAACGGCTACTGCTGGATTCACACGCCGGCTTGCGATCTTTGCTGGATGAGGTTGCGGCCGCTTGGCGCTCATGGCGCGAGGCGCGCAATCTGCTTGATACGGCAAGCAGTGGCGCTGCGGCGCTGGCGGAGGAACGCGAACAACTCGAGTGGCAGGTACGCGAGTTGGAAATGCTCAGCTACTCGGCTGAGGAATGGGTGCAGCTCAACATTGAACACAAACGTCTCGCCAACGCGACGCGCCTGGTTGAAGCGGCAAGGTTCTCCTTGGACGTCCTGGCCGAAAGTGAATCGGCGTGCGAGGCCCAGATAGAAGCCGCGGTGAATCGTATCGACGATTTGACCGAGTTCGACCCGGCTTTGTCCGAGGTGTGCGCCTTGCTGCATTCTGCGCAGACCGAACTGGCCGAGGCGGTCTCGGCGTTGCGTCGTTACGCAGATCGGGTCGATCTTGACCCGCAACGCTTGGGCGAGGTCGAGTCACGTATCGATGCGGTGTTGAGCTGTGCGCGGAAATATCGAACCGTTCCGGATGAGTTGCCAGATCTGCTCGAGCGCTGGCAGGATCGTCTGTCCGTGCTAGGCGAAGCCGCCGATGTTGCTGCGCTGGAAGAGAAGGTTCAAACGGCGCGCAAGCGCTACGAGACATTGGCGGGAGAATTGACCAAGGCGCGTGCCGCGGCAGCGATTGCACTCGGCAAGGATGTCAGCAAGGTCATGCAGCAACTGGCGCTCGCAGGCGGGCGATTCGAAGTGGCGTTGTTGCCGCTCGCGGCCGGATCGGTGCATGGCAACGAGCAGATCGAGTTCCGCATTTCCGGCTTGGCCGGGGCCGACGCGCGTGCCTTGGCCAAGGTTGTCTCGGGCGGTGAGTTGTCGCGTATCAGCTTGGCGATTCAGGTAGTGACCAGCCAGGCAGCGAGCGTCCCGACGCTGATTTTCGATGAGGTCGATGTGGGGGTCGGCGGCGGTGTTGCCGAAGTGGTGGGCCGCTTGTTGCGCGAGTTGGGTGCAGAGCGTCAGGTCCTGTGCGTGACGCATTTGCCGCAGGTGGCCGCGCGCGCAAACTGGCAGTGGCAGGTGAGCAAGAGTGCGATGAATGGTGTGGTTAGGAGTCGGGTTGTTCAGCTTGACGAGACGGGGCGAGTCGAGGAACTGGCGCGGATGCTGGGCGGTGTTGAAATTACGGCGATCACCCGGCAGCACGCCAGAGAAATGCTCGAAATCAAATAGATAGGCTTCAGACCGATAACCGCGCGGATTTTGCGCGGCGAGGAAAAGAGGCCAGGTGAGAAAAACGGAGGATTTATGAATTTAACAATTAGAGCACGGCTTTGGGCCATGGTAATCGTCAGCATCGTTGCACTTTTCGGTGTCGGAGCTGTGGGCTCCTGGACGACACGGGCGGAGCAGGAGACCGTCGTTTCAGTGATGGAAGGCACGATGCCAAGCATTTCGACGCTCGGGGAAATCCAGTCGGCGTTTCTGTCGCTTGAGGTCGAGGCTTCTGGGCATATCGCGACCAAGGAGCCGGCGATCAAGGACGCCGCCCAGAAGGGCGTCAGCGAGTCATTCGCCAAGCTCGAGACTGCCTTCGCTGCCTACGAGAAGCTGGTGAGTGACGACGCCGAGAAGAAGATGCTGGCGACGGAGAAACAGTTGCTCGGCGAGTACATGCCGCTGGTGACGCAGATGATGGAAGCGTCGCGCGCCTATGACGTCGACGCGGCCAGCGCACTCATGTTTGGCAAACTGCGTCCGGTGAGCCAGAAGCTCAAGGAGGCGCTGCGGGCGCACGTCGAATACAACCGGAAGGTGGCCGACGAGATTCGTGTTCGCGCGGAGAAGCAAGCCTCCATCGGTGCAATGATGTCGTGGGCTGTGATGATCCTTGGCGCCGCGATCGTTGGCCTCCTCGGAGTTCTCACCGTTCGCGGAATCGGAGGGGCGCTTCATGGCGTGCAGCAAACCGTATCGCGAATCGGTCGTGACCGCGATTTCACGGCTCGCGTGCCGGTTGCCTCTCGTGACGAGTTGGGTGATATGGCGGCAACGCTTAATCGCCTGTTCGAACAGCTTCAGGAAGACTTGAGCCAGCTCAGAAGTGCCGCCGTCTCGGTGGCCGGTGCGGCGTCCGAGATGGCCGAGAGTGCGACCATCGGCGCCGAGAACTCGGAAGCGCAGAGTCAGGCGGCCTCGGGCATGGCGGCGACGATGCAGGAATTGTCGGTAAGCATCTCGCACGTGGGCGATCAGGCTCAGGAGGCACAGTCGCTGACGACAGAGGCTGGACGTCTGGCGAACTCGGGCACCGAGGTGATTTCGGAAACAATTGCCGACATCAACGACATCGCCAGTGTTGTCGATGGCTCCGCGTCACTGGTTGAAGACCTGCAAAGGCAAAGCGGCTTGATAACTTCGGTCGTGCAGACGATTCGTGAGATTGCTGACCAGACGAATCTCCTCGCGCTGAACGCGGCAATCGAGGCGGCGCGCGCAGGAGAGCAAGGGCGAGGTTTTGCGGTAGTCGCCGACGAGGTGCGCAAGCTTGCCGAGCGTTCAGCGCGTTCGACGGAAGAGATTGCTGGAACCGTGTCGAAGATTCAGGAGAGCGCTCAGACCGTGGCCGGCAACATGGTACAGACGGTGGCCAGCGTCAAGAAAACGGTCGGCAATGCCGGGGGCGCAGGCGAGGCGATACGCAAGATTGGAGAAAGCAGCGCACTGACGGTGAGCATGGTTTCCGAGATCACCGATGCAATCAAGGAACAAAGCAGCGCCAGTCAGAATGTCGCCAACCTGGTTGAACAGATTGCGCGTATGGCTGATGCCGGTTCTGGAAGTGCGTCCCAGGGCGCGGCGACGGCCAAGCGCCTGGACGGGCTGGCCAAGGATATTCACAGTGTTCTCGCTGGATACAAGTTGTAGCTGCCTGTGTCGAATCTGCCCGCCCATACTGGAAAAACACACCCGCAAAGGCTAGTCTCTAGTGCGTAGCTCTTTGGTTTAAAGGTGTTTTCATGATCCAAAGCGTATCGGGTATTGCGGACCAGCGCGGTGTTTGGGCCGGAAGTGCCGGCTCGGGCGGCGCGCTGGTCTCGCGGCCGGGTGCGAACGGGGGCGACGACGGGCGTGGTGCATCGCCGGCCGGCCGTGCTTCTTCGGGTGGATCGGGCGAACTGACTCCTGAGGAGTTGCGGGTGGTCCGGCAACTCGAGCAAACCGATCGGAAGGTCAGGGCGCATGAACAGGCGCATCTTTCCGTCGGGGCAGATCTTGTGCGTGGCGGAGCCACCTACGGTTATGCGGTCGGACCGGATAACAAGCGCTATGCCGTCAGCGGCGAAGTCTCAATCGATGCTTCGCCGGGCAAGACGCCAGAAGATACGATTCCCAAAGCGCAACACATTCGCGCGACGGCCCTTGCTCCGGCAGATCCGTCGGCGCAAGACCACCGGGTTGCCGCGGCGGCATCGAAAATGGAAATCAATGCTCGCATGGAGTTGGCTCAACAGCGAAGCGACGAGATACGGTCGGGAGTAAATGATGATGGTGGCGCAGACTTCGCCACGTTCTATCTCCAACGGCAGAACGACGAGTACTCGAACGGTCGAATCGGCAGTTTCCTGAACGCTTATGCCTGACTCACGGACGGCACGCTACGGCTTCTCCCCCTGACTTTCCCGTTCCCTGTGCGGGCAGTCCTTCTTGATGCACTCGACGTATAGGTAGAGTGCGTGCGCGTGTACGGTGAAACCGCGATCCTTTGCGACTTTTTTCTGACGGCGCTCGATTTCCTCGTCAACGAATTCCTCCACGCGACCGCAGTTGATGCATACCAGATGGTCGTGGTGATGGCCGATCTTCTTTTCGAATACCGCCTTTCCTGACTCGAAGTGATGTCGTTCGAGCAGACCCGCCTGCTCGAACTGGGTGAGCGCACGATAGACGGTAGCCAGGCCGATATCCATGTTCTCGCTGAGCAGCATGCGATAGACATCATCGGCGGTTAGATGCCGAACTTCAGCTTTCTCGAATAACTCGAGAATTCTAAGGCGCGGCGTCGTTGCTTTGAGTCCCAGGCTTTTCAGGTCGATTGTTGTGCTCATGGTTTGGCTGGTATGGCGGATAGAGGAGTCAGAATTATCGGTTATGATATACCGCAGGATGTTTCTTCAAGCTTCTAGTTGGCACTCGCGCGCTTTCCCGACCTCTTAACCAAGAAACGCATCAAGCATGACATTCTCTCGATTTGCCGGAATCCTGTTTCTGGCAACAGTTCTTTCCGCTTGTTCCTCGGTACCGCGAATTGTCAATGAATACAAAATTGACGTGCAGCAGGGGAATGTACTGACCCAGGAAATGGTGTCGCAGCTAAAACCGGGACAAACCAAGGATCAGGTCAGGTTTATCCTTGGAACCCCAGTGTTGGCTGACGTGTTTCACGCTAATCGTTGGGACTACGTTTATCGGCTTCAAAAAGGCAGTACGGGGGTCGTCGAGGAGCGGAAATTTGCCGTCTTCTTCGATGCAGATGGCAGGCTTGAGCGCGTTGCCGGTGACGTGACAGCTGCTCAGGAATCGGACGCGACTGCAGCTCCTGTGGCGAGTACGCGTGAAATTGATCTTGGTTCGATCGATGCGGATGCGGTTGCTCCGCCGATCGAGAAGAAAGGGTTTTTCGGAAGAATGATGGAAAGCGCAGGGTTCTAGAATGAAGATCGCGATTGTTGGTGCCAGTGGCCGTATGGGGCGGATGCTCATTGAATCGGCATTGAAGGACAGCGGTGTTGAGCTTGTCGCAGCGATCGATCAGCCGGGTATGTCGGCTGTCGGCAAAGACGCGGGCGAGTTGGTTGGCATGCCTTGCGGCGTGATCGTTACTTCGGACCTGGAGGCGGGAATAGCCAAGGCCGATTGCCTGATCGACTTTACACGGCCTGAGGGAACCCTTGAGCATCTGGCCGTTTGTCGTCGGCACAAGGTTGGCATCGTGATCGGCACCACAGGATTTGGCGACGCGGGAAAGCAGGCGATTGCGGACGCGTCGCGCGAGATTCCGGTGGTGTTTGCGCCGAACATGAGCGTTGGTGTGAATGTGGTGTTCAAGCTGCTCGATATGGCATCCCGGATCTTGGCGGAAGGCTACGATATCGAGATCGTGGAAGCGCATCACAAGCACAAGGTCGACGCGCCGTCCGGCACGGCATTGCGCATGGGTGAAGTGGTTGCGCAGGCGTTGGGGCGTGATCTCAAGGAGTGTGCCGTGTACGGCCGGGAAGGTGTGACCGGCGAGCGCGATCCTTCCGCGATCGGTTTTGCGACCGTCCGTGGCGGCGATATCGTTGGTGACCATACGGTGATGTATTGCGGGACCGGCGAACGGGTCGAAATCAGTCACAAGGCGGGAAGTCGCATGCCGTATGCGCTGGGGAGTCTGCGCGCAGCGCGTTTTCTGGCGGGCAAGAGCAATGGTTTGTTCGACATGCAGGATGTGCTTGGTTTGCGTTGAATGCTCGACCGTTGAGGGGGTTTGTCAGTAGTCGGTTGCTGTTCACGTGACAGAGTACGCCTCGATAGGGGTGTCGGAATTGCTGTGAGCGGCTGTTTCGGCTATAATCCGCAGGTTTTCAAGCAGTTAAGCGGGATGGGCGTGTGCCCGTCCCGCTTTGCATATCTAGGCTACGGATCAGGAGTATTTCGTGTCGTTGCTACCCTCACTTCAACCCGCGATTCTCGCACTTGCTGATGGCACCGTATTCCGTGGTTACGCTATCGGTGCGCAAGGCGCCACCAGTGGCGAAGTCGTGTTCAACACGGCGATGACCGGCTATCAGGAAATCCTCACCGACCCTTCCTATTGCCGTCAGATTGTCACGCTGACCTATCCCCACATTGGCAATGTCGGCTGCAACGCGGAGGACTTCGAGTCCCGCGCCAACTTTGCTGCTGGTCTGGTTATCCGCGACCTGCCGATCCGCGCCGAAAGCTGGCGCCTGCAGGATACGCTGCCGGACTACCTGAAGAAGCACGGCATCGTCGCCATCGCCGGTATCGATACGCGCAAGCTGACGCGCATTCTGCGCGAGAAGGGCGCGCAAGCCGGCTGCATCATGGCTGTCGAGGTGGATGAGGCGAAAGCCATCGCCGAGGCGCAGGCCTTCCCGGGCCTGGCGGGTATGGATCTGGCCAAGGTCGTGACGGTCGATTCGCCGTACGAATGGAACGATGGCGAATGGACGATCACCGGCTACCAGTCGGCGCCGGAAGCCAGGTTCCACGTCGTCGCCTACGACTACGGCGTCAAGCGCAACATCCTGCGCATGCTCGCGGCGCGCGGCTGCAAGGTGACGGTGGTGCCGGCGCAGACGCCAGCGGCCGAAGTGCTCAAGTACAACCCGGACGGTGTTTTCCTGTCGAACGGACCGGGCGATCCCGAACCATGCGATTACGCAATCACCGCGATCAGCGAACTGCTGGCGGCGGGCGTGCCGACCTACGGCATCTGCCTCGGCCACCAGTTGCTGGCGCTGGCGTCCGGAGCCAAGACGGTCAAGATGAAGTTCGGCCACCACGGCGCCAATCACCCGGTCAAGGATCTCGATACGAATCAGGTGCTGATCACCAGCCAGAACCACGGTTTCGCGGTCGACCCGGCGACGCTGCCGGCGAACCTGCGGCCGACGCACGTTTCGCTGTTCGACGGGTCGTTGCAGGGGGTTGCCCGAACCGACGTACCGGCCTTCTCCTTCCAGGGACACCCCGAAGCCAGCCCCGGCCCGCACGACGTGGCCTATCTGTTCGACCGTTTCATCAAGCTGATGCAAGACAAGCAGGCTGCAGGAAAGTAACTCATGCCAAAGCGTACAGATATCAAGAGCATTCTTATCATCGGCGCCGGTCCGATCGTCATCGGTCAGGCCTGCGAATTCGATTACTCCGGCGCGCAAGCCTGCAAGGCACTGCGTGAGGAGGGATACCGGGTCATTCTTGTCAATTCCAATCCGGCGACGATCATGACCGATCCGGAGATGGCAGATGTCACTTACATCGAGCCGATCACCTGGAAGGTCGTCGAGAAGATCATCGAAAAGGAACGCCCCGACGCGCTGCTGCCGACGATGGGCGGCCAGACCGCACTCAACTGCGCGCTCGATCTCGCCAAGAACGGCGTGCTCGACAAGTTCGGCGTCGAGATGATCGGTGCCTCGAAGGAGGCGATCGACAAGGCCGAGGACCGCGAGAAGTTCAAGGCGGCGATGACCAAGATCGGCCTTGGTTCGGCGCGTTCGGCAACAGCGCACTCGATGGAGGAAGCGCAGCAGGTGCAGGCGATGATCGGCTTCCCGGTGATCATCCGTCCGTCCTTCACGATGGGCGGTTCCGGTGGCGGCATCGCCTACAACCAAGAGGAATTCGTCGAGATCTGCAAGCGTGGTCTCGAAGCGTCGCCGACGCACGAACTGCTGATCGAGGAATCACTGATCGGCTGGAAAGAGTTCGAGATGGAGGTGGTCCGAGATAAGAAGGACAACTGCATCATCGTCTGCTCGATCGAGAACCTTGACCCGATGGGCGTGCATACCGGCGACTCGATCACCGTCGCGCCGGCGCAGACGCTGACCGACAAGGAATACCAGATCATGCGCGACGCGTCGGTCGCCGTGCTGCGCGAAATCGGCGTCGATACTGGCGGTTCCAACGTGCAGTTCTCGATCTGTCCGACCGATGGCCGCATGATCGTCATCGAGATGAACCCGCGCGTCTCGCGCTCGTCGGCGCTGGCGTCTAAGGCGACCGGATTCCCGATCGCCAAGGTGGCGGCCAAGCTGGCTGTCGGCTACACGCTGGACGAGTTGGCCAACGAGATCACTGGCGGCAAGACGCCCGCGTCGTTTGAGCCGTCGATCGACTATGTCGTCACCAAGGTGCCGCGTTTCGCCTTCGAAAAGTTCCCGACCGCAGACTCGCGCCTGACGACGCAGATGAAATCCGTCGGCGAAGTGATGGCCATCGGCCGTACCTTCCAGGAGTCCTTCCAGAAGGCGTTGCGTGGTTTGGAAGTCGGTGTCGACGGCATGAACCAGCGCACGACGGACCGTGAGGAACTGGAGAAGGAACTCGGCGAACCGGGACCGGAGCGCATCTGGTACGTTGGTGACGCCTTCGAGAATGGCTTTACGCTCGATGAAGTGCATCAGCTGACGCATATCGATCCGTGGTTCCTCGCGCAGATTGAGGACATAATCAAGATCGAAATGCAGCTTGACGACATGAAGCTCAACGACCTCGGTACGCCGATCCTGCGCGCGTTGAAGCGCAAGGGTTTTTCCGATCGTCGCTTGGCCAAGCTGCTGAAAACGACGGAAGCGCAAGTGCGCGCCCGTCGCCACCTGCTCGGCATTCGGCCGGTCTTCAAGCGTGTCGACACCTGCGCGGCGGAGTTCGCCACGAGCACGGCCTACATGTATTCGACCTACGAGGAAGAGTGCGAGTCGAAGCCGAGCGACAAGAAGAAGATCATGGTCCTCGGCGGCGGTCCGAACCGTATCGGCCAGGGCATCGAGTTCGACTACTGCTGCGTGCATGCCGCGCTGGCGATGCGCGAAGACGGCTATGAGACGATCATGGTCAACTGCAATCCGGAGACCGTGTCGACCGACTACGACACTTCGGATCGCCTGTACTTCGAGCCGCTGACGCTGGAAGACGTACTCGAGATCGTTGCCATCGAGGAGCCGGTCGGCGTCATCGTTCAGTTCGGTGGTCAGACCCCGCTCAAGCTGGCGCGCGACTTGGAAGCCAACGGCGTGCCGATCATCGGCACGACGCCGGACATGATCGACGCGGCGGAAGATCGCGAGCGTTTCCAGCAGTTGCTGCACGACCTCGGTCTTAAGCAGCCGCCCAACCGCACGGCACGCGCCGAAGCGGAGGCGTTGAAGCTCGCCGACGAAATCGGCTATCCGCTGGTCGTCCGCCCGTCCTACGTGCTCGGCGGCCGCGCCATGGAAATCGTCCATGAGCCGCGCGACCTTGAGCGCTACATGCGTGAAGCAGTGAAGGTCTCGAACGACTCGCCGGTGCTGCTTGATCGCTTCCTGAACGACGCGATCGAGGTCGATATCGACGCGCTGTCCGACGGTAACGAAGTGATCATTGGCGGCGTCATGGAGCATATCGAACAGGCTGGCGTGCACTCGGGCGACTCGGCGTGTTCGCTGCCGCCGTACTCGCTGTCGAAGGAAATCCAGGACGAACTGCGCCGCCAGACCAAGCTGATGGCCAAGGGACTCAACGTCTGCGGCCTGATGAACGTGCAGTTTGCCATCCAGAACGGCGTGGTTTATGTCCTCGAAGTGAATCCGCGTGCGTCGCGTACGGTTCCGTTTGTTTCCAAGGCGACGGGGTTGCCTCTGGCCAAGGTGGCGGCGCGCTGCATGGCTGGACAGTCACTGGCCGGCCAAGGCGTGACCAAGGAGATCATTCCGCCGTACTTCTCGGTCAAGGAAGCTGTTTTCCCGTTCAACAAGTTCCCCGGCGTCGATACCATCCTCGGCCCGGAAATGAAGTCGACGGGCGAGGTGATGGGCGTCGGCCGCTCGTTCGAAGAGGCCTTCGTCAAGAGTCAGATGGCGGCGAGCGTGAAACTTCCTTCTGCCGGAAAGGTCTTCATCAGTGTCAAGGATTCGGACAAGGACAAGGTCATCGCCATCGCGCGTGACTTGCACTCTGCCGGATTCAGTATCCTGGCGACGCGTGGTACGGCGGCGACGATCTCGCAGGCGGGTATTCCGGTGGTCGTGGTTAACAAGGTCACGGAAGGCCGTCCGCACATCGTCGATATGATCAAGAACAACGAGATTTCGCTGATCGTCAATACCGTTGATGAGAAGCGCAAGGCAATCAACGATTCGCGTTCGATTCGGACGTCGGCGTTGGCGGCGCGCGTGACGATGTACACGACCGTTTGGGGCGCCGAAGCGGCCGCCGTCGGCATGAAGAGTCGCGGGGAACTCGTCGTTTATCCGATTCAGACACTGCACTCAGAAATCAACTAATCATTCCCCCAAACCGCCGGCAAACCCCGCGTTTTCGTGGGCCGGCGGTTTTGCTTTGGCGGACAACGAACTCAGTGAGTAACGAAAATGAATAAAGTACCCTTGACGATCAACGGCGCCGAGCGCTTGCGTTCTGAACTGCATCAACTCAAGACGGTCGACCGTCCGAACGTGATCGCGGCGATTGCCGAAGCGCGTTCGCATGGCGATCTCTCGGAGAACGCGGAGTACGATGCGGCGAAGGAGCGCCAAGCTTTCGTCGAAGGGCGCATCAAGGAAATCGAGGGCAAGCTGTCGAACGCGCAGATCATCGACCCCAAACTGCTCGACGCCGACGGGCGCTGCGTTTTCGGTTCGACCGTGGAACTCGAAGACCAGGATAGCGGCACGCAGGTCTGCTACCAGATCGTCGGCGAGGACGAAGCCGACATCAAGGAGAACAAGATTTCGGTCAACTCCCCGATCGCCCGTGCATTGATCGGCAAGTTTTCCGGTGATATCGCTCAGGTGCAGGCGCCGGGCGGTCTGCGCGAATACGAAGTGCTGGACGTTCGCTACGAGTAAGGCTCACCCCGTAGCCGATTTGCGGGCCGTGACGGCCCGCAAAGGAAGATTTACTTTCGCGTGCTGCCCTGAAAGCTGCGTTTGCTGCGCGCGGGAGCGGCTCTCGGGCGACGCGGTGATGCCGGCTTCGATTTTTCTTCCGGAGCGGGGCGCCAGATCACCAGAAGCTTGCCGATGTGCTGGACTGGAGCGGCGCCCAATTGTTCGCAAATGGACGACATGTACTGATCGCGAACTTCGCGCTCATCGTTATAAACGCGGATCTTGATCAGTTCGTGGCTTTCCAGACTCCTTTCGATCTCTTTTAGCACCGATTCGGATAAACCGTTCTGGCTGATCGAAACGACCGGATTTAGGGCGTGTGCACTGGCGCGCAGGGCGCGACGTTGTTCGGATGTAATATCAAGCATTTGGCCAGCCTTTTCAAAGAACGCATTTTACCGAGTTTTGGACGATGAAACGTACCCGCACGAGCAACGCGTGGCTGCGCGAGCATGTGAATGATGCCTTCGTGCAGCGCGCCAAGGCCGAAGGTTATCGCTCACGGGCAGCCTTCAAGCTGATGGAGATCGATGAACGCGATCATCTGATCCGGCCCGGCGAGGTGGTGGTCGACCTTGGTGCTACGCCTGGCGGCTGGTCTCAAGTGGTGGCCAAGCGACAAAAGGGAAACGGGCGGGTTATTGCCCTCGACCTGCTGGAACTGGATCCGTTGCACGGCGTTGAGTTCATCCGTGGCGACTTCCGCGAGGAATGTGTTCTGCAAATTCTCGAATCGACGCTGGCAGGTGCCAGGGTGGGGCTTGTTCTTTCGGATATGGCACCCAATATGTCTGGTGTGGCGGTGTCCGATCAGGCGCGCGTCATGCATCTCGCAGAATTGGGACTTGAGTTCTCGCAGAACTGGCTGAAACCGGATGGTGCATTTCTGGTCAAAGTTTTCCACGGGCACGGCTACGAGGATTTTGTCAAGGCGATGCGGCAGGTCTTCAAGACTGTGGCGACCCGAAAGCCGGATGCGTCGCGCGATCGGAGTCCGGAGGTTTACCTGCTCGGCCGAGGCGTGAAGGGTTGAGAAGGGCATTGCTGGCGTTGCGCCGCCCGAGTCGCCTGAGAAGGTTTAGAATGTCTCTTTTTGAGTAATACCCTGACTCTCCGGGCTGTCCGGGAGTACATCGACACTGAGGTACTGCATTTTGAATAACATGTTCAAGAACTTGGCTGTATGGCTGGTCATTGGTTTGGTGTTGATGACGGTCTTCAATCAGTTTAATTCCCGCCAGACGCCTCAGGCTTCGATGGAGTATTCGCAGTTCATGGAAGAGGTCGGCAAGGGCTCGATCTCGAAAGTGGTTATTGAAGGACGCATTCTCAAGGCAACGACGAGCGATGGCCGCAAGCTGACGTCTTACGCGCCGCCCGACCTGTGGATGGTGTCGGACTTGCTCAAGCACGGCGTCAAGGTTGAGGCAAAGCCGGAAGAGGAGCAGTCCTTCCTGATGAGCATCTTCGTCAGCTGGTTCCCGATGTTGCTCTTGATCGGCGTGTGGGTTTTCTTCATGCGTCAGATGCAGGGCGGCGGCAAGGGCGGGGCGTTCTCCTTCGGCAAGAGCAAGGCGCGACTCCTGGACGAGTCGACCAACAGCATCACCTTTGCCGACGTTGCTGGTTGCGACGAGGCCAAGGAAGAAGTCTCGGAGCTGGTCGATTTTCTGCGCGATCCGTCGAAGTTCCAGAAATTGGGCGGGCGAATTCCAAAGGGCGTGTTGCTGGTCGGCAATCCGGGGACAGGCAAGACGCTGCTGGCGAAGGCGATCGCCGGCGAAGCCAAGGTGCCTTTCTTCTCGATTTCCGGCTCGGATTTCGTCGAAATGTTTGTCGGTGTCGGTGCGGCGCGCGTCCGCGACATGTTCGAGAACGCCAAGAAGCACGCGCCATGCATCATCTTCATCGACGAACTGGATGCGGTCGGTCGCCAGCGTGGTGCAGGTCTGGGTGGCGGCAATGATGAACGCGAGCAGACATTGAACCAGATGCTCGTTGAGATGGACGGTTTTGAAGGCAACACCGGGATTATCGTCATCGCGGCGACCAATCGTCCGGACGTTCTCGACCCGGCGCTGATGCGTCCGGGACGTTTCGACCGCCAGGTCGTCGTTCCGCTACCGGACATTCGTGGTCGCGAGCAGATCCTGATCGTTCATATGCGTAAGGTACCGCTGTCACCGGATGTCAAGGCCGACGTCATCGCGCGCGGCACGCCGGGCTTCTCGGGTGCCGACCTTGCCAACCTGGTCAACGAGGCTGCCTTGTTCGCCGCGCGCGGCAACAAGCGACTGGTCGACATGGAAGATTTCGAGAAGGCAAAGGACAAGATCATGATGGGCGCCGAGCGGCGCAGCATGGTGATGAACGAGGAAGAGAAGCTGAATACCGCCTACCACGAGTCGGGGCATGCGGTAGTGGCGAAGCTGGTGCCGAAATCCGATCCGGTACACAAGGTGACGATCATCCCGCGCGGTCGCGCGCTGGGCCTGACCATGCAACTACCGGAAGAGGATCGCTATGCCTACGACCGGACCTATCTGCTTAGCCGTATCGCAGTGCTGTTCGGTGGCCGCATCGCCGAAGAACTGTTCATGAACCAGATGACGACCGGCGCTTCGAACGACTTCGAGCGCGCAACGCAGATGGCACGTGACATGGTGACGCGTTACGGCATGTCGGACGTCCTTGGCCCGATGGTCTATGGGGAGAATGAAGGCGAGGTGTTCCTTGGCCGTTCGGTGACGACGCACAAGAACATGTCCGAGGCGACGATGCAGAAGGTTGATCTGGAGATCCGCCGCATCATCGACGACCAGTATGGCTTGGCGCGCAAACTCCTCGAAGAGAATCGCGACAAGGTCGAAGCCATGACCAAGGCGCTGATGGAACTCGAAACCATAGACGCGGATCAGATCGACGACATCATGGCTGGAAAGCCGCCGCGCCCGCCAAAGCAGTCGCAATTCAAGGGACCGGATTCGTCGGAGACGCCGCCGGACGCCGCACCGAGCGCTACGGCTGCGGCCTGAGCATTTTCAGAGTCACCTGACCGGAGGAGTCGATAGCTCCTCCGGTTTTTTTACGTCGAGGATTCATGCTGCGTATGCTGCGCTGTGGCCGTTACAACCTGACTCTTGAGCGCCCGCTGGTCATGGGCATCGTCAATCTCACGCCGGACTCTTTCTCCGGGGACGGCGTTGGCACCGACACCGCGCGTGCCGTGGCGCATGCGCACCGTCAGATCGAGGCCGGAGCGGATCTCCTTGACCTCGGCGCCGAATCGTCGCGTCCCGGAGCGATTCCGGCCTCGCTAGATGAAGAACTGGATCGGCTGCTCCCGGTACTGGAGGCCTTGTCCGGATGCCCGGTGCCGATCTCGGTCGATACCTACAAGCCGGAGGTCATGCGCGCGGCCATCGATTACGGTGCGTCGATGATCAATGACATCTACGGTTTTCGTTGGCCGGGGGCGATCGAAGCGGTCGCCGCAAGCAATTGTACCTTGTGTCTGATGCACATGCAGGGCGAGCCGCTGACAATGCAAGCGGCACCGCACTACGACGACGTGGTCGGCGAGGTGAATCGCTTCCTCGGCGAACGGGTTGCGGTACTCGTCGGCGCGGGCGTTGTGCGGGAAAGAATTGTGCTCGATCCGGGTTTCGGTTTCGGCAAGACGCTTGAGCACAACCTGACCATGCTACGTCAGCTCCCGGAGTTTCGCCTGGCCGGGTTGCCTCTGTTGGTCGGGATGTCGAGAAAATCGATGCTCGGCATGATCACCGGTCGTCCGGTTGATCAGCGCCTTGCGGCGAGCGTCGCTGCGGCCATCATCGCCGCTCAGAACGGCGCGCGCATTCTGCGGGTCCACGACGTGGCCGAGACGCGTGATGCGCTTGCAATCTTGCATGCGGCTTGCGCCTGAGTCCGTGCTGATCTGAAGGGCGACGCCCGTGGCCAGCGCCAGCGCATGACAATCAGCTGCCTTCTCTGCTAGGCTCAAGAGTGGTGCGACTGGCAGCGGGCCGGTCGGAGACGATGAAGTGCGAAGAGAAAGCCGATGGCGAAGGAAATCGAACTCAAACTGGGGCTGCCGGCGAGTCATGCACGGCGGGTGACGGCGCATCCACTCCTGGCCGGCTACAAGCCGCAGCGGTACCGGTTGTTCAACACCTACTACGACACGCCGGAGTTCGACCTGCGCAATCGCGGGATTGCTCTGCGCTTGCGGCGCAAGGGCTGGTCGACCTGGCTGATGACGGTCAAGGGCGGCGCTTCGGGTGCTGGCGGGCTGGCACAGCGCAGCGAATGGGAAGCACCGACGCAGCCCGGCGTGTTCGATTTCAGCATCGTTGGCGATGAAGTGCTGCGGGAGTTTCTTGAGTCCTGTCACGTGCGGCTGCAGGCCGTGTTCTCGACGGATTTCACGCGCACCGCCTGGATCGTCCCGCAGGGTGCGGCGGTACTCGAAGTTGCGCTCGACCGCGGGAAACTGAACGCCATAGATCTGAACGGCGACGCCGGGGATGTCACGGCGCCGATCTGCGAACTCGAGCTTGAGCTTGTCGAGGGAGAAGAGTCGGATCCATTGTTTGATCTCGCGATTGATCTGGGCAAGGACATAAATCTGCATCCCGAGATCCTCAGCAAGGCCGAACGCGGCTACGCGCTTGCCGATCCGGCATTCCTTCGGCCGGTGAAAGCGTCGCCTTCGCCGCTGGACAAGGCGATGTCGCCGCTCGAGGCCTTCCGTACGATAGCGCTCGCCTGCGTCCTGCATTTGCAACGCAACGAAGCCGGCGCCATTGCCGGGAACGATCCGGAGTTCGTGCATCAGGCGCGTGTCGCCATTCGCCGCTTGCGTTCCGCGTTCAGGCTTTTCGCCCCGGTGCTTTCGCCCGAATTCGTGGAGATCTATGTGCCGCGTTGGAAAGCCCTGGCCAGCGACCTCGGTGACGCTCGCGACTGGGACGTGTTCCTCGACGAGACGCTGGCGCCGTTGGAAGAAGCCTTTCCCGGTGACGCGGATCTGGCGATCCTGCGCAAGAAAGGCGAGGCGGCCAAGGTCAAGGCGCAGCTGTCGGCCGGGAGTGCATTGTCGCAAGCCGAATACAACCGGCTAGTGTTGGCTTTCTCTGCCGCCCTTTTGCGCAATGGGGCGCCAACGATCGCGCCGGCGGCGGGCAAGTCGGTTCACCGTCTGCGCAGATTCGCTCGCCGACGTCTGCACAATCGCGCGCGTGCGGTGAGCGATCTTGCACGCGATCACGGCAAGATGAACGCCGAGCGGCGACACGAATTGCGCATCGCCTTCAAGAAACTCCGTTACGCGCTCGATTTCTTTGCGCCGCTCTTTCCCGGAAAGCGACTCGCGGCATATCAGGCCTCCTTGTCTGCAATCCAGGATTTGCTGGGAACACTCAACGATCAGGTGACGGCCGCGCGCCTGATCAAGGAACTGCACCCCAAGGGCGAACCACGGCCACTGACCAAGGGCTGGATTGCCGGTCGAACACAATTATTGTTGAGCGCCTTGAGCGCTGAGTTAAAGCGCTTCCTCGCTTGTCGCTGTCCGTGGGGTTGAGTGTCGTTGGCGACGCCTGGGTCTTGCTGCCTGTGTTTCCGTGACGAGCTTGCGGTAGTATCCACGCCGTTGAAAAGCGGGACTCGATATAGGAGAGGGAATGTTCTGGAATACCCAAAAGAAGGCCGAAGCGCTTGAGTCGGCTCTTGCCCAGGCGACGTCGCAGGTCGATGTGCTGACGGCCGAAAATGAGCGGCTACGCGCCGAACTGGCCAACCGTGAGGACGATCTGGAACAGAAGCAACGGGAGCTGTTATCTCTTCGTTCGGTGATTACGCATCTTGCGGTATTCAGCCAGACGCTCGCCGGCTCGCAGCAAAGCCTCGGCCAAATGGCGAACCTGCTGCGCGAGGAGCGCAACGAGGCCATCGAGGCGGCCGAGGTCTCCGTGACGAGCGGTCAGACGACGACGGAAATCGCGTCGAATCTCCACCGCCTGGCGCAGGATTCGTGCGCGACGGCAAGTTCCGTCGATACGCTTGCCAAACAGGCGGACCAGATCAGCGCGATCGTCCAATTGATTCACGAGATTGCCGATCAGACGAACCTGCTTGCCTTGAATGCCGCGATCGAGGCGGCGCGTGCCGGTGAGTCCGGCCGCGGTTTCGCGGTGGTCGCGGACGAAGTCCGAAAGCTCGCCGAGCGCACGGCCAAGGCGACCAAGGAGATCGAAACGCTCGTTTCCAGCGTGCGCCAGAATTCTGCGACCGCCAAGAGCGCGATGGAGGTGCTGTCTGCGTCGGCCGACGACTATAGCCGGCGCGGCGCCAAGGCAACCGAGAGCATGGAGCAGCTTGTCCAGTTATCGCGAAAGATGGAACTGGTCATCGCCGGCAGTGCGCTGAAGAGTTTTGTCGAAGTCGCCAAGGTTGATCACCTCGTCTTCAAGTTCCGCATCTACACGGGACTCTTCGGCATCGTGGAACTAAAGCCGGGGCAGGTTGCAGCGCATACCGACTGCCGGCTCGGCAAGTGGTACTACGAAGGCGAAGGGCGTGCGTGTTTCAGCCGGTTGGCGGGTTACAAGGAACTCGATGCGCCGCATATCGATGTGCACAAGTATGGCGTGGCAGCGGTCGAAGCCAAAGTCGCCGGCGACATGGAGGCCATGTTGCGCCACGTAGAAGCGATGGAGGCGGCGAGTATCCACGTGGTCGAGAACCTCGATCGCATGTCCGAGGTTGCGATGAAAGAACCGGCCTTGCTCTGCCACGAGTGAGTCAGTTTCCCCGATGATCGCGCTGCGCCGACCATCGGGGGATGTTCTCGTTGCTTACGCAGCCAGTTCAAACACTTGCCGCGAACGCTCGAGGTCGACGTCCTGGCGTTCGCCGAGCTTAACCATGCCGTGGCGTTCGAGTTGGGCGAGCAGCGCCGGAATGGCGTCCTTGCCGATGCCGTAGCCGGAAAGGCGCGTCGGCACCTGCATCGCCTCGAAGAACTGCCGGGTTTTCTCGATCGCCTGGTCGATACGCGCGTTTTCGTCACCGTCCTTGAGGTTCCATACTCGCTCGGCGTACTGCAGCAGTTTCTCGCGCTTATCTGCACGACGCACCTGCAGCATGGCCGGGAGGACGACCGCCAGCGTCTGCGCGTGATCGAGGCCGTGCAAGGCGGTGAGTTCGTGGCCGAGCATGTGCGTCGCCCAATCGTTGGGCACGCCGACGCCGATCAGCCCGTTGAGCGCCAGCGTCGCCGTCCACATGATGTTGGCGCGCACCGAGTAGTTTTCCGGTTCCTGCAGCGCTTTCGGCCCTTCTTCGATCAGGGTCAGCAGCAAGCCTTCGGCGAAGCGGTCCTGCACCTTGGCGTCAACCGGGTAGGTCAGGTACTGCTCGGTGATGTGCACGAAGGCATCGACCACGCCGTTGGCGATCTGGCGGGATGGGAGGGTGAAGGTCTTGGTCGGATCGAGCACCGAAAAGCGCGGATACAGCCGCGAGTTGGAGAAAGCCAGTTTGTCGTTGCTCGCGCGGCGGGTGATGACCGCCCCGTTGTTCATTTCGGAACCGGTCGCCGGCAGGGTCAGGACGCTGCCGAAGGCAATCGCGCTCTTCACCGGCGCGCGCTTGGCGAGGATGTCCCACGGTTCGCCGGCGAACGGAATCGCCGCGGCGATGAACTTGGTGCCGTCGATCACCGAACCGCCGCCGACGGCGAGCAGGAAGTCGACGTTCTCGCGGCGCGCGAGCTCGACGGCCTGCATCAGCGTCTCATACGTCGGATTCGGTTCGATGCCGCCGAACTCGAAGAGCGTGTAGCCAGGCAATGCGGCCTTGACCTCGGCAAGCGTGCCGGTCTTGACGACGCTGCCGCCGCCGTAGGTGATCAGGACGCGTGCGCTGGCGGGAATCTCGCGCGCGAGGTCGGCAATGCGGCCCCGGCCGAAGAGGATGCGGGTCGGGTTGTGGAAGGTGAAGTTGTTCATCGTCGGTGTCTCCAAAGAGCCGCAGTGCGGCGTTGATGAAACAGGGGTGAAGTTCTGACGTCGTTAATTCTGCTCGCTCTCGCGCGCTCCGCGCAGCGCCTCGGCCAACTGGAAGACCGACATCGCGTAAAAGCTGGAACGGTTGTAGCGCGTGATCACGAAGAAGTTGTCGAAACCAGCCCAGTATTCGGTCGGCTGGTTCGGTGTGACCAGATCGATCAGCGCGGCCGGCCGGTCGGCGTCGCCTTCGGCGACGACGCCTTGCTGCGCCAGCGCGTAAAGCGGTTGTTCCGGCTTGATGCCAGCGGCGATCAGTTCGCTCGGGTCGCCGGTCACCGTGGCCGGGACGGCGATCGGCGCCTTGGGCTGCCAGCCGTGCATGTTCAGGAAACGGGCGACGCTGCCGATGGCGTCGGCGGTGCTTTCGCGCAGATCGATGCGGTCGTCGCGGTCGAAGTCGACGGCGAACTGCCGCTGGCTGCTCGGCATGAATTGCGGGATGCCCATGGCACCCGCGTACGAACCCTTGATGCTGAGCGGGCTGACGCCGTTCTCGCGTGCCATCAGCAGGAACTGTTCGAGTTCCTTGCAGAAAAACGGCGCGCGCGGCGGATAGTCGAAGGCCAGCGTAGCGAGCGCTTCGAGCACGCCGAAGCTGCCCATGTTCTGCCCGTACTCGGTCTCGACGCCGATGATGGCGACGATGATTTCCTGCGGCACGTCGTAGATCGCTTCGGCGCGCGCCAGGTCGGCGCCGTTCTCCTGCCAGAAGACGAGGCCGTTGGTGATCCGCCGCTCGGTGAGGAAACGTGCCCGGTACCGCTGCCAGGAACGTTGCTGTTCGGGCACGGCGGCGGGCTTGATCAGCTTCAGCACCGTCTTGTTGGAGCGAATGCTGTCGAATTGCTTCGTGAGATGCGTGACGTCGAAGCCGTATTCTTCGTGCATCTCCTCGATGAAGGCGGGAACGTCCGGATGCGCGCTGAACGGCGGGGTTTTCGCCGCCTGTTTTGCGGCCTGGGCGTTGAGTGGCGAAAGACAGGCGAGCAGACCGGCGACGAGAGCGACCTTTGTTAGTGATTGCCTGTTTTGGCCAAATGGTGTGACTTGCTTCTTCAAATCAACGATCTCCGAGTTGGCGTCTCTTTGAGCCGCCGTGTGCATTCTTTCAGTTTGTTCAGCTGCTCCGCCGTGCCGGTGCCGTAGTGCAAGTCGGCGAACAGGCTGGCAGCTTCGTGCGCCAGCGCGCCGAGGATGGGTCGAACTTCGGCCACGCGCACGGCAAAGGCCAGCGGTCCTTCCCAGGTCTTGCGCTGCACTCCTAGGCGCGCCAGCCGCTTGCAGAAGGCATCCCAAGCGCGTTGTGCTGGCGTCGCGCTGCTGCGCTGGACCAACGTCCACGCGGTGACGGCAAGTAGCGCAATGCCGCAGAAGACAGCGAGCGCGGCGGTCATCGTGCGCCAGTCCGGATCGCTCAAGCCCAGTCGCGACAGCACCTCGCGCTGCCGCTCGGGATTGTAACCGAGCACCCACTGGTTCCAGGCGTTGTTGGCTGCCTCCCAGCGATTGCGCAGGTCGCGCAGCCAGTCGGTTTCGAGGCGGATGATCGCCGGCAGCGGGTCGCTTGCCGGCAGCGCCGCCTCAATGCCGCTTTCGATGCGCGACGGTGCGACGGCCGCCGTCGGGTCGACGCGAAGCCAGCCTTGGCCGTCGATCCAGATCTCGGCCCAAGCGTGGGCGTCCGACTGGCGCACGGTGAGGTAGCCGTCGACCGGGTTGATCTCGCCACCCTGGTAGCCGGCGACGACGCGCGCCGGAATGCCGGCCGCGCGCATCAGGAAAACGTAGGCCGACGCGTAATGCTCGCAGAAGCCGCTGCGCGTCTCGAACAGGAACTCGTCGACCGCCTGCTGGCCAAGCAACGGCGGCCGCAAGGTATAGCGAAACGGCTCCTGGCGGAAGTGCAGCAAGGCCGCGTTGGAGATCATTTGCGGCGTTTTGAAGGTGGTTTTCCACTCTGCGGCCAGCACGCGTGCACGTGGATTGAGGCCGGGCGGCAGCACGCGAGCCAGTCTGAGCAGCCCTTCGTCTTCGTTCCGGTTGACCGAGAAGTCCACAGACGAAGCGAACGCGAAGCGCATGCGCGAACGAATCCGCTCGCGCGTCAGCGTCTCCAGCGTCGGCGCGAGGATCGCGTCCTTGGGCAGCGTCACCGGCAGGTCGAGCGCGAGCAGCCAGCGCTGATTGTGCGGTTCGAGCGTCGTCACGTAGCGGTAGGGTGTGCCGCGCGTTTCGATTGTCGGCGGCTTCTGCGTTGGTTGGGTCGCCTGCTGGAAATTCTGCCCGGTACGCGCCGCGTTCCAGTTCTGGCCGTCGTAATCGCTGAACACCGGGCCGCGCCAATAGAGTTGCGCTTGTTCGGGTACGTCGCCGTCGAACTTGACACGAAAAGCGATCGCGCCGGAGAGGATGAGATCATTCAACGAACCTGGCGCCATGCGCTCCGAAAGCCCGCTCAGCCCGGAGTGCGCGTCCTGCGGCAAGCCCCAGAGTGGGCCGGAAACGCGCGGGAAGAGCATGAAGGCGATGAGCATGAAAGGCAGCGCTTGGACCAGCATCAAACCGGCATAGCGGACGATCGCGATGGACGGTTGCCGGCCGCCGTAAACCCGGATCAGCGTCGCCGTGAGCAGCGTCGCGCTGGCCAGTAGCCAAAGCCCGGTCGGAATGGTCTGCGAGTAGAAGTAATGCGTCAGCAGCAGGAAGAAGCCGAGCATGACAACGACGATGGCGTCGCGCTGTGCGCGCATCTCCATCGGCTTCAAGGCCATGAAGAAAACGAGCAGTGCGACCCCGGCATCGCGGCCGAACAGCGTGCGGTACTCCCAGCCGATGCCGGCCACACCGGCGACGACAAAGAGCGCCAGTTGCCAGCGCGCCGGCAAGCCCGCTTTCTGCCGCCACAACACGCTGCGCCAGACAATGGCGGTACCAACGAGTGCGGCGAGCCAGAGCGGGACGTTGCCCACGTGCGGCACGGCCGTTGCCAGCGCGACCGCGAGCAGCCAGGGGATCGCGCCCGGATCGAGCGGCGGCGTCGGCTTTGCCTTCCTAGCCATACAAAGCCAGTGCCTCAAGGCACTTGTTGCGGTGCGTTTCGCCCTGGTTCGGCGCGATCGTTTGGCCGGTCAGGTCGAGACCGTAGCGTACATGCGCTGCTTCGGCGGCGAGTATCCAGCCGGCGAGAATCGACAGGCGCGTTTCCAGCGATGCGTCGGGCGGGGCGAGTTCCAGGTCGAACCAGAGTTCTTCGCTTGCGCCGCCCGCAAACTGCTTGATCAGCAGCGGTCGGTGTGCGATGTCGCGCGCGACGGCTTTCCAGGCGATGTGGCGTGGCGAATCGTTGGGTTGGTAGATGCGCAGGCCGGAGAAATCCTCCTGCCCGCGCTCGCCGTGATGCTGGCCGGTATGCGCGGCGACGGCCGACAACGGCAGCGGCGTCTCGATCGGCTTTGGATAAACGACACAGGAGAACGGCGGGTGCGGGTAGCTCCAGGCGCGGAAGAGGCCGAGCGGATAGCGCGTCGTGAGCGTGATGCGTCCCGGATCGTGGCGGCCTCGGTTCTTGGTTCGGCAGGTCAGGATCGCGGATGCGCGATCGTGGCCGGGTACGTCGATCGTCGTGCTCGGTTCGTCTACGAACGAGAGAGTGAGCGAACGCCGCGGGTAAGCGCGCGTATTTTCGACGCTGAGCGGGAAGCGTGCCAGATCGCCGGCAAAGACCGGATCGACGCGACCGGGCGTCAGCCGCAGGGCGACCAGATTGCGGAAGGTATGGATCATTGCGACGATGCCCAACCCGCCGAGCAGGAAGACCAACGCGTGGCCGAGGCTCAGGTCGTAGTTGATCGCGCCGAGCAGCATGACGACGAGCACGACGACGAAGAGCAACCCCGCGCCCGTGGGAACGATGAAGATCCGGCGTTGCGTGAGGACGATCGGCAGCTGTTCGTCGCGACCGAAACGGAACAGCCAATGCCGGAGCGACTGTGCAATCGACATCAGCGGATGGGCGTATTGCGGATCAGCTCGGCGATGTCCTCGGTACGCGCATGGCCGGCGCTGGTGGTCAGGCGCAGCCGGTGGCAGGCAATGCTCGGGAGGACGGCCTGCACATCTTCCGGCAGCACCATGCCTCGCCCTTCGAGGAAGGCCCAGGCGCGTGCCGCAGCGAGCAACGCCAGCGCCGCGCGTGGACTGAGGCCGTGGATGAACTTCGCGCTGTTACGGGTCGCTTCAACCAGCGTCTGCACATAGTCGAGAATGGGCGGCGCGACATGCGCGGCCGCGGCTTCGTTTTGCAAGGGCACCAGCTGATCGGGCGTGAAACAGGCGGCGAGCTCCGGCAGGTGTTCGCGGCGGCCGCCACCTTCGAGCAGGGCGCGCTCGGCCGCGCGATCAGGGTAGCCGAGTTCAATGCGCATCAGAAAGCGGTCGAGTTGCGATTCCGGCAGCGGAAACGTACCGATCTGGTTCGACGGATTCTGAGTGGCGATGACGAAGAACGGTTCGGGCAGCGGCCGCGTTTCGCCTTCGATCGTCACCTGGCGTTCCTCCATCGCTTCGAGCAGCGCGCTCTGCGTTTTTGGTGTGGCGCGGTTTATTTCGTCGGCGAGAAGAATCTGCGAGAACAGCGCACCGGGGATGAAGCGAAAGTCATTGCGCTCGCGGTCGAAGATCGACAGGCCGATGACGTCGGCCGGCAGCATGTCGCTGGTGAACTGGATGCGCGAGAACTGGAGGCCAAGGAGGCGCGCCAGCGTGTGCGCCAGCGTTGTCTTGCCGACGCCGGGCAGATCTTCGATCAGCAGGTGGCCGCGAGCCAAGAGACAGGCCAGCGAGAGCCGGATCTGCGTATCCTTGCCGAGGATGATGCGGTTGGCGGCGGCAATGAGTTCAGAAACGGTGGCGGATTTTCCAGTCGGTTGCATTGTTGTGGTGGGCGGTTGGTTGGGCAGATAATGGGGTGGCAGCGCTACAGGAACGGCTGCGCAAATGGCATTCACTGAAACACTCAAACACTATATCCCGTCTCGGACTGTTTCCTCAGGGAGGTGCAAGTGGCCAATACCGCATTCATTACGCATCGCGATTGTCACCTCCATGACATGGGGTCGTATCACCCCGAAAGCCCGGCGCGCTTGAGCGCGATCAGCGATCACATGATCGCCCAGGGGCTGGATCACTACTTCGCCTATTACGAGGCGCCGCTGGCGACGTTTGCTCAACTGCTCCGGGTTCATTCCGCTGCGCATCTCGAACGCCTGAAACGGAACGCTCCAACGATCGGGATTACGCACCTCGACCCCGATACGGCAATGAATCCGCATACCTGGCAGGCCGCGCTGCGCTCTGCCGGTGCCGGTGTCATGGCGGTTGACCTGATCATGAGCGGCGAAGTTCAGAACGCCTTCTGCGCCATCCGCCCGCCGGGCCACCACGCCGAGCGCGAGACGGCGATGGGATTCTGCTTCTTCAACAACATCGTCGTTGCGGCACAGCACGCGTTGAAAGCCCATGGTCTTTCGCGCGTGGCGGTGATCGACTTCGATGTGCACCATGGCAACGGGAGCGAGGATTGCTTGAAGAACAATCCGCAGGCGCTGATGGTCGGCATGTTCCAGCATCCCTTCTACCCGTACAGCGGAACCGAGTGCACCGCGCCCAACATCCACAACGCGCCAATGCCCGGCGGCACGACCGGCGAGGATTTCCGCCAGCTGGTCAGCGATGTCTGGCTGCCGCTTTTGCGCAAGTTCAAGCCGGAGATGCTCTTCATCTCCGCCGGTTTCGACGCGCACTACGAGGACGACCTCGGCGGGATGAAGCTTCTGGAGAAGGATTACGCCTGGGTGACCGAGCAGCTCAAGGAAGTCGCTGAAGAAACGGCGCACGGGCGCATCGTCTCAATGCTCGAAGGCGGCTACGTCCTCTCGTCTCTGGCGCGCAGCGTCGCCGCGCATATCAAGGTGCTGGCCGGACTCTGAGCAAGTCGCGGCCCGCCTTTTCGATGGGCTAACGCAAGCTCGCGATCATCGCCGCTTCGAGCTTGTGCCACTTGAGCGGCAGGATGTAGGCCTTGACGTCCTTCGGCACCCGGATCGCGCGGGCGTTGCCGGCAACGACGACGGGGACCGAGATCATGAAATTCGGGCCGAAGTGCCGGCGCGCGTTGCCCGAGATGGTGTTGGCGATCTCTCCGACGAGGTCGCACAGGTTGTTGTCGGAGACGTCGGCTTCACCGACGTGCAGGAGCAACTGGCGCAGCAGGTCGCGATGCGCGGTGAAATAAACGCAGCCTTGCCGTTCGCCGGAAATACCGATGACGCCGGTGAAATCGTAGATGGGCAGGGCGTTTGCCTCGCCGAGGTAGGGGCTGCCGATTTCGGGCAGGCGCCCGGTCTGGCGTTCGAAGTACTGGCTGACGATGTCGATGAAGACGCGCAGTTCCTGTTCTTCCATTTCAGTCATCTCCCAAGAGTTCGTCCATTGCCTCGGTCAGGTCCCCTTCCGAGAAGGGCTTGCACAGGAAGCCCTGCGCGCCTTCCTTCAGCGCCTGGATCGCCGTCGCCTTGTCGGCGAGCGCCGAGACGACGAGGATGTGAACGTTCGAATTGAGCTTGCGCAGCGCGCGGATGCACTCCAGACCGTCCATGCGCGGCATGGTCAGGTCCATCGTCACCACATCGGGTGTCGTTTTGGCAAAGAGGCTGATTGCTTCCTCGCCGTTGCTTGCCGTGGCAACGACCTCCATGTTGTGCTGCGAGAGCGTGCGCGTGATCTTGCTGCGGATGATGTTCGAGTCGTCGACGATCATCAGCTTGAGTGGCTTCTGGGACATTACGCGGCCTCCCTGATGGTTTCGTTGGTCGGTCCGGGTGCTCTGGCGTTTGCGCCGGCTTCCTTGCGCATCGGCAATTGCACGCGGAAGTGGCAGTATTCGCCACGCGTCGTGCCGATGCGGATGCGCCCACCCAGGCGCGTGATCTGCTCGCGCACGGCGTCGAGGCCTATGCCACGGCCGGCATCTTCATCGGCCGTGCTGCGTGTCGAGAATCCGGGTTCGAAGATCATCAGCGTGAGCTGGCGCTGACTGAGTGCGGCCGCTTCTTCAGCCGTGCAGCGACCGGCGCGGACGACGGCTTCGCGGATGCGTTCCGGGTCAATGCCGCGTCCGTCGTCGCGGAAGCTCAGTTCGACCGTGCCATCGCCCTGGTCGGAAATGTAGAGCGACAGGTGCGCCGCCTCGGACTTGCCGCGCAGCTTGCGTTCAGCCGGCGTTTCTACGCCGTGCACCAGTGCGTTGCGGATGAACTGGTTGACGATACTGTTCAACGCATCGCGCAGCGGCGGGGCGAGCGTTTCGAGGTCGAGCCCCTGATAGACGAGGTCGACCTTTTTCTCGTGGCGGGCGGCGATCTGATGGGCAAAACCATTCCATTGGCGGACGAAAGCCTGCTGGGCGATCTCTTCGGAAGTGCGCGAAGTCGCCTCTGGGCGCGGCGGCTCGACGCTGACGACACCGCGCACCTGGCTGATGCGGGCGATGACGTCCTGGATGGCGCGAATCTCGCCGTAGAGCTCCTTGACCTTGACGGTGACCGGCAGCAGATCCTCGCCCTTGCGTTTGGTTTGCCCACGCAAGTCCCGTACCAGCGTTTCGAACGCGTGCAACGACTGGGTGACGGCCTCGAGCTGCATGGCCGACGCGTCGCCCTTGAGTTGGTGCGCGCTGCGTAGCATGGCATCGAGCTGATCGGTCGATATGCCGGTTGCCGCATTGCGCGTGTTGCTTGTGCGCAGGTCTTCGTTGATCTGGTTGAGGCTGCTGGTCGCGTTGCCGAGGAAGTCCTGCAACAGGCGCGGGTCGGCTTGCAGGATGTGCACCATCATGCCCATCTGGTCCTGCACGCGGCGTTCGCTCTCGCGCAGCTCGCGTTCGAGGCGCACCTGGCGTGAAATGTCGTTGGCGGTAACGAGCAGGTGGGTGACCTTGCCGGACTTCATGACGCGGTTGAAGTGGATCTGCAGGAAGCGCGATTCGACACTTCCGTTCGGGCGCACGCCGGCGATCTCGATGCAGTCGAGCGGATTAAGGCTGGCGACGAGCTTTTCCTTGACGTCGTGGCGCAGCAGCAGTTCGATGTACTCCCTGGTGGTGTCGTAAGTCTTGGGCGTGACCAGCGGTTTAAGGCGTTCAAGGAAGTTGTTGCCGGGCTTCACTTCAAAGCCGAGCACACGTTCGAGCGAGTGCGAAGTCTGCGTCCCCATGCGCAGCTTCTGGTCGAGCAGGAAAAGACCTTCTTGCGTGGTGCGGAATATGTCCTGCGTTTCGCGGTGCGCCTCCTCGACGCGGATCGAGAATACGAGGCCGACGCCGAGCAGGATGACGGCGATGAGGCCGACGCCGATCACCACATAGTCCATCTGGTGCGAGAGCGCCAGCATCGGGTCGGCCGAGCTGTAGTCGATGCCGACGAAGACGGCGCCGCGCAGACCGTTGTCGAAGGCGACGGGCAGGTAGGTCGCCATGTGCTTCCGGCCGAAGAGGGTGATCGGCCCGGAGTACTCGTGACCCGCGGCGAGCGCGCGGGCTGCCGCCGAATCCGGATCGAGCGCCGTGCCAACGGCGCGGCTACCGTCGTCGCGTTTCAGCGTCGTCGCCGCCCGGATGAATTTGCCGTTCTCGAGGACGAACAAGGTCGCCACTTTCTGCCCTTCATTGCTGAACGGATCGAGAACATCCTCAAGCGCCAGGATTTCCTTCGACCATTGCTCCGGATTGCCCTGGATGCCCTTCAGAGAATGGGCGAGGGCACTCGTCTGGTTCTCCAGCGCCTTGTCGGTCAGACGCGGGATCATCGAGAACTTGATGAACGAAACGATGGCGACGACGATGAGCACGGCCGACAGGCTGGATGCCAGCAGCAGTTTGGTTGCGATCGATTTTGACTTGAGATTCCTGAGATACATTGCGTCTTCCCTTCCGCGATAAGCGATACGTCATGCACGATGTATGGGTCGATTATTGCCGATGTCATTTAAGAGTCGCGTCACATCGTTACAGGAGCGCGCCGGCTTGTGCATCCGTGGAATCCGCCAATGGCGGCGAAAACGCGTGTATTTTGCGCCGTTCATCGCCGACAAATGGTCGGGCCGGCGCATGCGGTCGTTGCGGGAAATACGGAGGAAGGTACGCCAGTGCGGCGCGGAGGTGGGGAGAGGACCAGCCCCCGGGCGGCGCCGGGGGCGTTTGCGTCAGTGGCGGTGCTTAGGCCGCCGGCTGCTTGCGGCGCAGGCGGCGCATGAAGAACTCGCGCAGGTCGTCGACCACGGTGAACAGCACCGGGATGACCAGCAGGCTGAGGAAAGTCGAGGTGATCAGGCCGCCGATCACGACGATGGCCATCGGTGCGCGGAAGCTCGGGTCGTTGCCCATGCCGATGGCGATCGGGAACATGCCGGCGCCCATTGCAACGGTGGTCATCACGATCGGGCGGGCGCGCTTGCTGCACGCGTCGATCAGCGCTTCCATCCGGGTCATGCCGCGGTCGCGGCGGGCCATGATCGCGTACTCGACGAGCAGGATCGAGTTCTTAGTGGCGACGCCCATGAGCATGATCAGCCCGATCATCGCTGGCATCGACAATGCCGTTCGTGTGATGAACAGCGCGAGGATGGCGCCCGGCACCGAGAGCACCAGCGCGGCGAGGATGGTCACCGGCTGCACGAAGTCCTTGAAGAGCAGCACGAGCACGATGTAGATGCACAGCACGCCGGTCAGCATGGCGAGCGAGAATCCTTCGAACAGCTCGCCCATGGCTTCGGCGTCGCCCACGGCCTTGACGGCGACGCCGGGCGGCAGCTGCTTCATGCTCGGCAGTTCCATCGTCTTGGCCTCGATCTCGCCGAGCGGCTGCCCGTTGAGTTCGACTTCGATGTTGACGTTACGGACGCGGTCGTAGCGGTCGATGACCGCCGGGCCGCTACCGAGCTCGATACTGGCGACATTGGCGAGCATCACCGGGCCGTGCGTGCCGGGGACGGTCAAGCGCGAGATGAGGTCGAAGTCCTGCCGCGCCTTGTCGGAGAGTTTGACGACGACGGGAATCTGCCGCTGTGAGAGGTTGAGCTTGGCCAGACCCTGGTCGTAGTCGCCCGAGAGCGCCATGCGCAGCGTGTCGGCAATGGCTGCCGACGAGACACCGAGATCGGCGGCCTTGGCAAAGTCCGGGCGGACGATGATCTCCGGGCGAACGAGGCTCGAACTCGACGTCACCGCACCGATGCCGGGAAGGCTGCGCAAGTCGCGTTCGACCTTCTGCGCATGCTCGGTCAGCACGCGGCCGTCGTCGCCGGTGAGCGCCAGGATGTACTTCTCGCTGGAACCGCCCATGCCGATCTTGACGCGCGCGCCGGGAACCTCTTCCATCAGGCGGCGCAGGTCGCCTTCGACGGCCTGCTTGCTGATGCCCGGACGCTCCTTGCGGTCGGTGAGGTTGATCGTGAGCGTCGACTTGGTGACGTCCGACGACGAGGACGGGTCGAACGGATCGCTGCCCGAGGCGCCGCCGCCGATCGTCGTGTAGATGACCTTGACCTGCGGATGCTCCTTGATCAGCGCTTCCGCCTGGCGCGTTGCCGCGTAGGTCTGTTCGAAGGTGCTGCCCGGCGGCAGACGCAGCGTGATCTGTGTTTGCGAGAGATCGTCCGGCGGCATGAAACCGGTGGGCAAGAGCGGCGTCAGGCCGGCGAGCACGCCGAAGAAGAAGACGGCGGCGGCGATCGACGTCGCCAGCCGATGCTTCAGACACCAGTCGGCCATGCGCATGTAGACCTTCTCCCAGCGTGCCTGAGCGTGGCCCTGGGTCTTCGGCATGAGGATGTAGGCGGCCATCATCGGCGTCAGCATGCGCGCGACGACGAGCGAGAAAAACACCGCGATTGCGGCCGACCAGCCGAACTGGACGAAGAACTTGCCGACGATGCCGGTCATGAAGGCGGTGGGCAGGAAGACGGCGATCAGCGTGAAGGTGGTGGCGATCACGGCGAGGCCGATTTCGTCGGCCGCTTCCATTGCCGCCTGGTACGGCGTCTTGCCCATCTGCAGGTGGCGGATGATGTTCTCGATCTCGACGATGGCGTCGTCGACCAGGATGCCGATGACGAGCGATAGCGAGAGCAGGGTTACGACGTTGATCGTGAATCCGAACAGGTACATCGCGCCGAAGGTCGGGATGATCGAGAGCGGCAGCGCGGTCGCCGAGACAAAGGTGGCGCGCCAGTCGCGCAGGAAGAACCAGACGACGACGACCGCGAGGAACGCACCTTCGTACATCAGCCCCATCGAACCTTCATAGTTCTCGACGACCGGCGTGACGAAATTGAACGCCTCGGTGACGACCAGATCGGGATGCTTCTCCTGCATCTGGCGCAGCGACTCGCGCACACCTTTCATGACCGTGACTTCGCTCGCGCCGAGGCTGCGCACGATCTCGAAGCCGACCACCGGCTGCCCGTTGAGCAGTGCGATGCTGCGCCGTTCGGCGATGCCGTCCTCGATCGTCGCGACCTGGTCGAGACGGATGCTGCGCCCGTCGGAAAGGGGAATCTCCATGGCCGCGAGTTCCTCGGCCGTCTGCACGGTGGCGATCGTGCGCACCGACTGCTCGGCGCCGCCGATGTCGGCGCGTCCGCCAGAGGCCTCCTGCTGCACCTGCCGCAGCTGGCGCGAGATATCGGCCGCCGTGGCTTGCAGGGCAAGGAGCCTGTCCGGATCGATCTCGACACGCACCTGACGCGTGACGCCGCCCACGCGCGACACGGCGCCGACGCCCTTGACGCTGAGCATCGTCTTCGCCACATCGTTGTCGACGAACCAGGAGAGCGCCACGTCGTCCATCTTCGACGAGGCGATCGTGTAGGTGAGCACCGGCGTGCCGGCGAGGTTGGACTTCGAAACGATCGGGTCGCGCAAGTCACCGGGCAGGTCGGAACGCACGCGGGCGACCGCGTCGCGCACTTCTTCGGTCGCTTCCTGCGTCACCTTCTCGAGCACGAACTCGACGGTCAGCGTCACCGATCCATCCTGCACCTTGGTGTAGATGTGCTTCACGCCCTGCAACGTGGCGACCGAGTTTTCGATCTTGCGCGCGACCTCTGTTTCGAGCTGTGCCGGCGAAGCACCGGGCAGCGACGCGGTGACGATCACCATCGGCAAGTCGATGTCCGGGAAGTTCTGGATCTTCATCGCACGAAAACCCATCAGACCGGTGAGCGTGAGCAGCAGGAAGAGCAGGATCGCCGGGATCGGGTTTTTGATGGACCAGGAGGAGACGTTCATCATCGTTTTGTCCGAGAGAGAGTCGGGATTGTAGTAATGACTTATCTACCGTTCGTGGTGAGCTTGTCGAACCATGAAAGGGCGCGAAACGGAGGTGTTTCGCCCTTCGACAGGCTCAGGGCGAACGGCAGTGGTGGGCTGCCAGTCACTTTTGCGAATTGGAACAGTCTCGTCACTTGGCCCCGCCGGCCGGAGTGACGACCCGCACGGTGTCGCCGTCGACCAGGAAGCCGACGCCGTCCGAGACGATCTTCTGCGTCGCGTCGATGCCGGAGACGACCTCGATGCGGTCGCCCGAGCGACGGCCGACCGTCACCTTGGTCTGCACGACCTTGTTGTCGTCGCCCAGGCGGAAGACGTAATGGAAGCCATCACGCATCTGCACCGACGACTGCGGCAGCGTCAGCGCGCCCGACTTGCCGAGCGCGATTTCGCCGCGCGCGAACATGCCGGCCTTGGCGTCCTGTGCTTCGGTGATGTCCACGTAGACCAGACCGTTGCGCGTCTGCGGGTCGACGGTCGGCGCGATGGTGCGGATCGCTCCCAGCACCTTGGCGCCGCTCGCTGTGAAGATGCTCGCCGGCATGCCGGGCTTGACGCGCGCGAGGTCGGCGGCCGGGATCTCGGCACGCCACTCAAGTCGTTCGTCGAGGATGAGGCGGAACAGTTCCTGGCCCGGCTGAACGACGGCGCCGATCGTTGCCAGACGGCCGGAGATCGCGCCGTTGGCTGGCGCCTTGATCTCGGTCTGTGTCAGGCGGACTTCGTCGGCGCGGATCTTGGCCTTGAACACCGCAAGCCGGGCGCGCGCCGTCTGTTCGGCCGTCAGCCATTGCGTCGCCTGTTGCCCGGTGATCATGCCGGAAGGCTGCAGGCGCCGCGCGCGGTCGGCGTTGGCCGTCGCTTCGGCGAGCGCGGCTTCGGCTTCCTTGAGGCTGGCGCGCGTCTGTTCGAGGTCGGCGCGCAGCGTGTCGCTCTGCAGGCGCGCGAGTACCTGGCCCTTCTTGACTCGGTCACCGACGTTGACGCGGACTTCTTCCATGCGCAAGCCGCCGGCTTCGGCGCCGATCACGGCTTCCTGCCAGGCAGCGATGTCACCATTTACCGAGAGGAGCAGGGGCCACTCGCTCGGGACCGCCTGCGTTACCGAGACGGTCAGCGCGGCTTTGGCGGCCTTCGCCGCATTCTGCGCAGGCGTATCGTCAGCGAGTACAGCGGGCATCAGCCCGGCCTGCGCCGCGAAGAGGATGGCTGCTGCGGCAATTGCGCCCCGTGTCGCGGGGCAAGAAAACGATTTCATATCAAGATCTTTCTCTTGGGCCAGTCGTGGTGCTCGGAGTGGTCGGAACAAAAGCGGATGCGATCGCGTCATGCCTGCTGCTGCCTATGGCCGAAGACGGCTCATAACCCGGAATATTGCGGCGCGGGTTCCGGGAGCTGCCGATCACGACATTCGATTGCGGAGTTTACAACAGGTGAACTGCCGTTACAGTTTACGGTGAAATGCTTTTCTGCAGATGCGCGGTGCGTTGCGCGCCGCATGAGTGCCGAATCACCAGCTCGGTCGCGTAGCTTTCCTCGATCCGCTCGTAGGGCTCGCCGTTGATGCGCGCCATCAGGAGATCGACGGCACCTTCGCCCTGCACGATCGGATCGGTGCGCAGCGTGGTGAGCGGCGGATTGACGTAGGCGGCGAGCGGCACGTCGTCGAAGCCGACCACGGCGACGTCATCGGGTATTTTGAGGCCAGCCTCGTCGAGCGCGCGCATGGCGCCGAAGGCGACCGTGTCGTTGCCGGCGAAGAGCGCCGAAAAGTCGCGTGTGCGCTTCAGCAGCTTCTTCATCGCGATGTAGCCGCTCTCGGCGCTGATGTTTGCGTAGGCAACCAGTTTCGAGTCGGGGGCAAGACCGCCCTCAGTCAATGCGCGTTCATAGCCGGCGCGGCGCTGTGCGACGACGTCGAACACCTGCGAGGCAAAGCCGACGTGAGCGATGCGCCGGTGGCCGAGATCGACCAGATGCTTCGTTGCGACGTAGGCCGAATTCTCGTCGCATTTGGTGGCGCAACGGCTGAAAAAAGGCTCGATGCCGTTGCCGGGGACGACGATCGGAAATCCTTGATCGGCCAGCTGGCGGACGTACTGGCCGTCGACGGTACGCATATTGGCGACGATCAGGCCGTCGATGCTCTTGCTGCGCACGAGGTCCATGAAGGCGCCCGGCTGCTTCAACTGTTCGTCCGCCGATTCGAGCAACACCTTGTAACCGAGCCGGTGGCAGCGATCGTTGATGGTGCACAGCAGGCGAGGCAGGTAGGCGTCGTAGAGCAGGTGGTCGGCCGAGGCGATGACCACGGCGATGGTACCGGTACTCCCGCCGGCCAGCATACGTGCCGCGGCGTTCGGTTGGTAGCCGAGGTCGCTCGCCGCGTCGAGAACCTTCTGCCGCGTCGTCTCGCTGATGCCCTTGTTGCGCAGGTCGTTGAGGACGAAGCTGACCGTCGTGCGTGAGACACCCGCGCGCAGGGCTACCTCACCGCAGGTGGCTCGGGGTCGGATGGATGTATTCATGGCGAAGTGTGACGTATCAGCCGACGGCGCTGCGCTTGGCCGGCTGCCCGTAGCGGCCGCCGCCGATCTTGCTCGGCGTTTGCGCAGGGGCGCATTGATACAGGTGCGTCATCAGCGTCGGGAACAGGAGCGTTGTCTCGGCCTGCCGTCCTTGCTCCGTCTTGCTTCCCTTGATCGCGCGCAGGCGCTTCTCGGGCGGTTGCGGTTTCGCCAAAGCCGCCGCCTCGACATTTGGTGCAGCGGTCGCGACGAGCGGCTTGCGTTCATCGGCCGTCTTGCCGCTTGCCACGACATTTGTCGGTGCGACATCGATGGCGTTGAAGCGGAAGCGCGGCGCGACCCACTGCACTGCGTTGGCCAGTACGCGCTGGACGTTGGCGTCGTGGAAGGTCGGATGGCCGATGTTACCGGGCCGGAAGTAGAACAGCCGGCCATAGCCGCGTTCCCAGCAGCAGCCGGAACGGAAGACTTCGCCGCCTTCGAACCAGGAGATGAACACGGTGGAATCAGGTTGCGCAACGTCGAGGCTCTCGCCGTAAGTCTCTTCGATCGGCAACTCGAAGCGTTCGTTCAAACCGGCGGCGATCGGATGCGTGGGTGCGACGACCCACAGGCGCTCCCGCTCGTCCTTGGCGCGTCGTTTCACCGTGCAGCTTGTGCCCAGCAGGCGGCGGAAGATCTTCGACGAATAGCCGGCGTGCAGCACGATCAGTCCCATGCCTTCGAGCACGCGCCGATGAATCCGCTGAACGACCTCCTCGGAGACTTCTTCGTGCGCAACGTCGCCCCACCAGATGAGTACGTCGCACGTCTGCAAGCGTGCTTCGCTCAGCCCGTGTTCGGGCTCATCCAGTGTGGCCGTGCTGACATCGACGGGGAGCGCCTTCGCGCCGGTGCTCGGGGTGCGACGCAACGCATGCGCGATGACGGTATGCAAACCTTCAGGATAATTTGCGCAAATCGCCGGATTGTTGCGTTCCTGGACGTGCTCGTTCCAGACGACGACGGAAAGCCGCGTGTTCCTCAGCATGATCCCTCCTGTGCTTCTTGTTGTATTTCAGGCCATTTGCGCAGCCTGTCTATGTGGCTGTCTTTGGCGGCTACGCCCGGTCTTCGCCGGCTGTTGTCTAAACCGGATTACTAAAACGGTTTAGATTGGCCGCGATTATAAACCATGTTTTTGGTTTGTTTCGACGTGGGTAATCAGATTTTTCGCTTTGCATGGTGCAGTCGAGTCGCGAACAGCAGTAGATATGCGCGGCATAGCGCAGGAATGCAGCGCGTCGAATGCCGTGACGCGAGGTTGCGCGCACGAATAGGCTAAAGAAACAAAAAAACATGGGCCATTCCAGCTGAGTGGATGGCCCATGTGAACGTGTCAGGGATCAGGGCAGAGGAGACGTCTGCGCGATCGCGACAGCGGTTGGAATGGTTATGGTCTTGTGCTCGATATAACACCGTCTGTAGAGTCAGTACGCCGTCCACTTCACGCTGGAATGCGCCGATTCGACCGCCTTCTCGATGAAGCGCACGCCGCGCGCACCGTCGATCAGGCGCGGGAAATCGCCTTCGAGCGGGGCCAGCGTGCGGCCCTCCTTGCGCGCCCGGATCGCTTCTCCTGCCCCGGCGTAGATGTTGGCGAAGGCCTCGAAGAAGGCTTCCGGGTGGCCGGACGGCAAGCGCGTTGCCTTGGCGGCTGCCTCGCACAGGCCGGGTCCGCAGCGCGTAAAGAGCTGCGGTGGCGCGTCGAGTGGCGTGAACCAGAGCTGGTTCGGGTTTTCCTGATGCCAGGTCAGCGACCCCTTGCTGCCGAAGACGCGGATGCGCAAGTCGTTCTCGCAGCCGATTTCGATCTGCGAGGAGATCAGCACGCCGCGCGCACCGTTGCTGTAGCGCATCAGGATGTTGCCGTCGTCGTCGAGCTTGCGGCCGGGCACGAAGGTCGTCAGGTCGGCGCACAGAGACTCGATTTCCAGCCCGGTGATCGTCGCCACCAGATTCTCGGCGTGCGAGCCGATGTCGCCGACGCAACCGGCGATGCCGCTCTTCGCCGGATCGGTGCGCCAGTCGGCCTGCTTGTTGCCGGTGCTCTCGAGCAAGGTGGACAGCCAGCCCTGGTTGTATTCGACGATCACCTTGCGGATCTCGCCGAGTTGGCCGTTGGCGACCATGTGCCGCGCCTGCCGTACCAGCGGGTAGCCTGTGTAGTTGTAGGTGACGGCGAAGACGACGCCGGACTTTTCCGCCGTGGCGAGCAGGTCGTTCGCCTGTTCGGAGGTGTGCACCAGCGGCTTGTCGCAGACGACGTTGATGCCAGCCTCGGCGAACGCCTTGGCTACCGGATAGTGCATGTGATTGGGCGTGACGATGCTGACGAAGTCGATGCGTTCGCCGGCCGGGCGGCGCAGCTCGTCTTCAAGCAGCGCCTGCCACGACGGGTGGTTGCGATCGTCGGCGAGGCCCAGCTCGCGCCCCGAGGCGAGCGCCTTCTCCGGGCTGGACGACAACGCGCCGGCGACCAGCTGCATCTGGCCGTCGAGCGCCATCGCCCGACGATGCACGCCGCCGATAAAGGCGCCCTGGCCGCCGCCGACCATTGCATAGCGCAGTTTTTCCATGAGGGTTCTCCTGGATTATCGTTAAAACCTTGGTTTCACCACAGAGACACAGAGAGCAGAGAGAAAAGCCAACTCGCAACCACTCGCGGCTTTGCCTGAAGCCTGAACGGTGAGCGATGCGACATTTGCAACAAGCGTCTGATTTTTGGCTCTTCTCTGTGCCTCTGTGTCTCTGTGGTGAGATTTTTTGGATTACTTCTTCTCGAATGCCGCGTCGAAGGCGACGCCCGACGGCTTGAAGTCGACGCGCCGGCAGAAGGCCGCGCTTTCCGTCGCGCCATGGACGCGATCCATGCGGCCGTCTTCCCACTCGACCGACAGCGGGCCGCGATAGCCGATGTCGTTGAGGGCGACGATGATCTGTTCGAAGTCGATCATGCCGCGCCCGACGCTGCGGAAATCCCAGTAGCGGCGTGCGTCGCCGAAGCTGACGTGTCCGCCGAAGACGCCGACCGAACCGTCGCCGCGATCCCACCAGGCGTCCTTCATGTGCACATTGCGTACGCGGTCGCCGAGGGTGCGCAGGAGCTTGATGTAGTCGACGCCCTGATAACCCAAGTGGCTCGGATCGAAATTGACGCCGAAGCGTTTGTGCTGCTTGACCGCTTCCAGCGCGCGTTGCATCGAGGCGAGATCGAAGGCAATCTCGGTCGGGTGGATTTCCAGCGCGAAGTCGACATCGACTTCGTCGAAGACGTCGAGAATCGGCGTCCAGCGTGCCGCGAAGTCGGCGAAGCCTTTGTCCCAGTAAGCCTGAGAGGTGGGCGGGAAGGCGTAGATGGAGTGCCAGATCGACGAGCCGGTGAAGCCGGTGACGGTCTTGACGCCGAACTTGGCGGCGGCGCGCGCGCAATCCTTCATTTCCTGCGCGGCACGCTGGCGCACGCCCTCCGGATCGCCGTCGCCCCACACGTGCGCCGGGACGATGCTCTGGTGACGCTCGTCGATCAGGTCGCACACGGCCTGGCCTACAAGGTGGCAGCCGAGTGCGAAGCATTGCAGGCCGTGCTTTTCGAGCAGCGCGCGCTTGTCGCGAACGTAGCTATCGGAGGCCAAAGCGGCCTGAATATCAAAATGGTCGCCCCAGCAGGCGAGTTCCAGCCCGTCATAGCCCATCGACTTGGCGAGCGGCGCGAGTTCGGCGAGTGGCAGATCAGCCCACTGGCCGGTAAAGAGTGTGATTGGTCGGGTCATGGTGTCCTCATGTAAATCGTTGGGCGAGGGGTGGCGTGGTGAGCAAAGGGAAGCCCGCGCTGCGGGCTTCCCAAGCGGATCAGAACGGCGAATCCGGGAAGTAGTACTGCGCGGCGTTTTCCTTGGTGATCAGCACTGACGGGATGATCGTCGTTGCCGGCATTTCCGCGCCCTTGACGCGTGCGTCGGCGGTCAGCTTCATCGCGTCGGCGATCATGCTCGGCGAGTAGGTGACGTTGGCCTTGACGATCGGGTCGCCGTCCATGACCTTTTTCACGTAGCCCTTGGCGCCGGCGCCGCCGATGACGAGCTTGATGTCGGTACGCTTGGCCTGTTCGATCGCCTTCTGTACGCCGACGGCCATGTCGTCATCCGATGCCCAGACGGCGTCGATCTTCTTGAAGCGGGTCAGGTAGTCCTGCATCACTTTGAAGGCGTCGTCACGATTCCAGTTGCCGTGCTTGGCGTCCAGAACCTTCATGCCCGGATTGGCCTTGATGACTTCGTTGAAAGCGTCGACGCGCTGGTTGTCGATGACGGTCGGGATACCGCGCAGGATGACGAGGTCGCCCTTGCCACCCATTTCCTTGGCCATGAACTCGGCCGCGACCTTGCCGAAGCCGGGGTTGTCGCCGGCGACGTAGGCGTTCTGCGCGCTGGTGTCGGTCAGGCCGCGGTCCACGACGGTGACGAAGACGCCCTTGTTCTTGATCTGCGCGACTGGTTGCGTCAGCGGTGCCGACTCGAACGGCAGGATAACGAGGGTGTTGATCTTGTTGACGGTTTGCAGGTCCTGGATCTGGTTGGCCTGCTCGGCAGCGGAGCCGGCCGTCTTCACGACCACCTTGATGCCCGGATACTGTTTTTCCAACTCAGCCTGCGTGCGGTTGGCCCAATACACCACGCCGCCAGCCCAGCCGTGCGTCGCCGCCGGAATTGATACGCCCATCACGACCTTGTCGGCCTGGGCGAAGGCGAAGGTTGAAGCGACAACAGCACCGGTAACCAGCAGTTTGCGAACGATCGATTTCATGGTCCTCTCCTCCAAATACTGAGTTGATTTAGGTACAGGCAGAATCAATTGCCGGCCCGAGCCGGGGTGCTACAACTGGCTCGAGCCGGGTTTGCTACAAATCAGAACGGCGAATCCGGGAAATAGAAGTCGGCCGCGTTTTCCTTGGTAATCAGCACCGACGGGATGATGTAGGTCGCCGGCAACTTTTCGCCCTTGAGGCGCGCTTCCGCCGTGAGCTTGATCGAGTCGTACATGAACTTCGGCGAGTAGGAAACGTTGGCGACGATGCGCGGGTCCTTGCCGTCCATCAATGTCTTGATCATGCCCTTGGCGCCGGCGCCACCGAAGACGATCTTGATGTCGGTGCGCTTCGACTGGTCGATGGCCTTGAGCACGCCGACCGCCATGTCGTCGTCGGCCGCCCAGACGGCGTCGATCTGCTTGAAGCGGGTCAGGTAGTCCTGCATCACCTTGAAGGCGTCGTCGCGGTTCCAGTTGGCGTACTTCGCGTCGAGGATCTTGATGTCCGGGTAGTTCTTCATCACGCCGGTGAATGCGTCCCAGCGCTCGTTGTCGAGCGTGGTGGCGATGCCGCGCAGCGCGACGAGATTGCCCTTGCCGCCCATCGCCTTGCCGAGATACTCAGCCGGAATTTTGCCGAAGGCGGTGTTGTCGCCGGAGACATACGCATCTTGCGCGCTGGTGTCGGTCAGGCCACGGTCGACGACCGTCACGTACACACCCTTGTTATGCACTTCGGCGACCGGCTTGGTCAGTGCGGCCGATTCGAACGGGAAGACGACGAGCGCGTTGATCTTGCTCACGGCCATCAGATCCTGCAGCTGGTTGGCCTGTTCGGCGGCGTTGGCGGCGGTCTTGACGATGACCTTGAGGTCTGGGTTAGCAGCTTCGAGGTCCTTCTTGGCCTGGTTTGCCCAGAACACGATGCCGCCGGTGAAGCCGTGCGTCGCGGCCGGAATCGCGACGCCGAGCACGACTTTCTCGGCGGCGACGGCGGTAGTGTTGAAAGCTGCAATGGTGGCCAGAGCGGCGGCGGTAAGCGTCAGTTTGCTGAGGATCGATTTCATTGCGAGTGTCTCCTTGTATTGCCGATTGATCGGAATTGCTGGTGACTGCGGTGGGTGAATCCTGGTGCGATGAAAATCCTTGCTATCGCCGGCTGCGTTGCAGGAAGGCGACGATGATGATGACGATGCCCTGGACCGCCGCGTTGAGATACACGCTGATGATGCTGGTCAGGTTGAGGATGTTGCTGATGACCGAGAGCAGGATGGCGCCGATGACGGTGCCGGCGATCTTGCCTTCGCCGCCCTTCAACGCTGTGCCGCCGACGATGACGGAGGCGATGGCTTCCAGTTCCCAGAGCAGACCGGTGGTCGGCGACGCCGAGCCGAGGCGCGGGACGTAGAGCACCGTGGCGACGCCGACGCAGACGCCGAGCACGACGTAGGTCAGCATCTTGATGCGGTCGACTTCCACAGCGGCGTAGCGCGCGACCTGTTCGTTCGAGCCGATAGCTTGCACGTAACGGCCATAGCGCGTGCGGTTGAGCACCAGCGCGCCGATCAGCGCGGTGAGCAGGAAGACCCAGATCGGGATCGGCAGGCCGAGCACGCTGCCGTAATACACCGGGCTATAGACGTCGGAGACGGCGTTGTCGAGCGTGATTGCGCCGCCGTTGGCAAAGTAGGTGAGGTAGGCGCGGAAGATGCCGAGCGTGCCGAGCGTGACGATGAAGGGTTCGATGCGGCCCTTGGTGATCAGCAGACCATGCGCCAGCCCGAACACCGCGCCGAGCAGCAACGCGAAGACGATGCCGATGGTGACCACCAGATACGGCGAACCGATCGACGCGCTGATGCCGTTCATCAACAGGATCATTGCGCCGGCGATCAACGCCGCCATCGAACCGACCGACAGATCGATGCCGCCGGAGATGATGACGAAGGTCATGCCGACGGCGATGATTCCGATGAAGGCCGTACGCGTGAGCACGTTGAGAACGTTGTCGGCGGTCGCAAAATCGGGATTGAGCGCCCAGCCGGCGATGCACAGCAGGACGAGGCCGAGCAGCGGGCCGAGATCCTGGATGCGTTGCACGAGTCGACCGGACTGGCCGGCGGACGTGTCGGCGGTGGCTTTAGTGAGTACCGGTGGCATGAGCGATCAACTCCTCTTCGGTTAGCTGGTCTGCGGTAAGCGTGGCCTGAACCTTGCCGCCGCGCATGACGACGACGCGATGGCAGAGGCCGATCAGTTCCACAAGTTCGGATGAAATGACCACGACGCCGCGCCCTTCGCGGGCCAAGCGCTGGATCAGGAAATAGATGTCGCGTTTGGCGCCGACGTCGACGCCGCGCGTCGGCTCGTCGAGCACGATGATCTTCGGGTCGGCGTGCAGGAACTTGGCGAGCGCGAGTTTCTGCTGGTTGCCGCCGGAGAGCGACGCGGCGCGGTTGTTAAGGTCGCCGGTGCGGATGCCGAACTCGTCGACTTTCTCGCGCAACGCGGCGCGCTCGGCCTTCGGATCGAGCAGCGGGTGCGCGTAGCGTTCAAGCGTGAGCAGCGTCAGGTTCTCGCGCAGCCCGAGGTGCACATGCAGCCCTTTGCCCTTGCGGTCTTCCGAGAGATAGGCGATGCCGTGGCGCACGCCCTGACGCGGGCTCTTCAGGTCGATCGCTTGGCCATCGATCTCGATTCGCCCGGCGCTGCGCGGACGCAAACCGAGCAATCCCTCGAACAGCTCGGTGCGGCCGGCGCCGACGAGGCCGGCAAAGCCGAGAATCTCGCCGGGACGTACCTCAAAACTGACGTCCTGCGCCCAGCCGGGAACGGTGGCGCCGCTGACCTTGAACATCGGCGCGGCAGCGGGTGGGACATCCTTGGGCGGGTACATGTCCGACACGTCGCGCCCCACCATCAGGTTGGCCATCTGCTGCCGCGGTGTTTCGGCAGTCGGTGCGCGCGCCACGAAGCGGCCGTCGCGCATGACGACGATCTCGTCGGTGACGCGCTCCACCTCGTCGAGCTTGTGCGAGATGTAGATGATGGTCACGCCTTCCGACTTGAGCTGGGCGATCAGGGCGAACAGGCGCTCGGTCTCGGTCGGCGTGAGCGTCGCCGTCGGTTCGTCCATGACCAGCAGGCGGGCGTTGCGTGAAACGGCCTTGGCGATCTCGACGAGTTGCTTCTCGGCGACGATCAGCTTCCTGACTTTCGTCTCCGGATCGGCGTGCAGCCCGATGCGCTGCATGGCCGCCTTCGCGGCGGCGTTCATCGTGCGGTCGTCGAGGAACAGGCCTTTCTGCTTCTCGTGGCCGAGGAAGATGTTCTGCGCAATCGTTAGGTCTTCCGCGAGGTTGAACTCCTGGTGGATGAGCACGACGCCTTCGCGCTCGGCCTCGCGCGAGTTGGCGAAGCGGTGCGGCGTGCCGTTGATCGTGAAGTCGCCTTCGCTCGCTTGCTCGTAGCCCGAGAGGATCTTCACCAGCGTGGACTTGCCGGCGCCGTTCTCGCCGAGCAGCCCGACGACCTTGCTCGGTTCGAGCGTGAAGCTCACGCCGTGCAGCACTTCGACAAGGCCGAAGCGCTTGGTGACGGAGCGGAAATCGACGGCGAGGCTCATGACTGGGCTCCTGTCTGCATATCCGGCAACACGCCGCGCACGCGCATCGTTTCCTGGAAAGCCATCGCCGCGCAACCGATGACGCCCGCGCGGTCGCCGAGCGGTGCGTAGAGGATTTCCAGATGGCGCGTCGAAAGCGGTAACGAACGCTGGTAGATGCTCTGGCGGATCGAGGCGAGGAACATCGGCCCGATGTGCGAAATGCCGCCGGCAATGAAGATGTGCGACGGGTTGAAGAAATTGACCACGGAAGCCAGCATCTGCCCGATCAGCTTGCCCGAGAGCTTGATGATCGCGTTTGCTGCCACGTCGCCGCCGCGGCTCGCCTGACCGACGTCCTCCGGCGTGATGACGCCGTTTGCCGCCAGTACCTGCGCGAGTTGCGGGCTCTTCCCTGCTTTCGCCGCCTCGGTGCCCTGGCGCGCGATCGCCGGCCCGGCGGCCATGATTTCGACGCAGCCCTGGTTGCCGCAGTGGCAACGCTCACCGGCCGGATCGACGCAGATGTGGCCGACGTCGCCAGCCGAGCCGTTGGTTCCGCGATAGATCATGCGGTTGCACACGATGCCGCAGCCGATGCCGGTGCCGATCTTGATGACGAGGAAGTTGGGCAGCTTGCGGTGCAGGCGCCACAGTTCGCCCATCGCCATTACGTTGACGTCGTTGTCGATGAACACCGGCGCGGCGTATTCCTCGCGCAGGTATTCGCGGATCGAGAAGCCCTCCCAGCCGGGCATGATCGGCGGCGCGACGAGCAAGCCGCTGTCGAACTCGACCGGCCCCGGTACGCCGATGCCGATGCCGATGACCTTTTCTGCGCGCACGTTGCAGCGCTTGCGCAGGTCGCGCAGGATGTCCTTGACGCGCGAGAGCACGACGCCCGGCCCATCAGTGATCTCGATCGCTTCCGCGTGATGTGCGAGAACAGTCATGTCCGGCGCGATGAGCGCGACATCGACGCTGGAGGCGCCGAGATCGATGGCGGCGAGCACGCCCATTTCAGCGGAGAGCAGCAGCGTTTCAGGACGACGCCCGCCGGAAGAAGCCTGCGGGCCGGTTTCATCGAGCATGCCACGCTCGATCAGGGCCGCCGTCGCCATATTGGCCTTGCTGCGCGAGAATCCCGATTGATCGGAGAGCTCCGAGCGCGAAATACCGGATGACCAGAACACCGTCTCCAATACCGTGATCTCAGCGGGCGAAAGATCGTCCCAGCGAACCATCACTTACCCCTCCTTATGGTCGAACACGAATGTTCGGCGGCTGACTTCACCTGTTTGGAATGATCATAGGCGCCGCCACTTTTGATAGACAAGACCAAACTTCGGACAAAAAAAGGCAGAAGTGAAGCGAGATTCGCGCGCTTGTCGCGGTTCTTGGGCAGGAAGGAGTGGAAAAGTGCGCCATCATCGGCGTAGGGCGCAATAACCAACGGGCATTGCGCCGCGGTAAGGGAGGTACGGCGCAATGCGCTTCGCTTATTGCGCCCTACGGGCTTCGGCCAAAAAAAGTGCGAAGTTAAACGATGTTCGCGTGGTTGTCGCAGTTTTTGGGCGAGATGAAGAGCGGTGTGCGCCATTGTCGGCGTAGAGCGCAATAACCAGCGGGCATTGCGCCGGAATGAGGAAGGGCCGGTGCAATGCGCTTCGCTTATTGCGCCCTGCGGTCCTGGCTCGGGATGCCGGCTTTCCATCTCATCGGGCCGAAGCGCTACGATCCCGCGCCGCAAAAGCGAACCCGCGCGCGCATCACGTGTCACTTGACCAAGCATCGCGAATCGACGTGATCGCTTTTTCAGGAGAACGACCATGGCATGCAAGAACACGATCTGTCTTTGGTACGACGGGGCGGCCGAGGAGGCCGCAAGGTTCTACGCCGCGACTTTTCCGGACAGCAGCGTCGGCGCGGTTCATCGCGCACCCTGCGACTATCCGTCGGGCAAGCAGGGCGATGTCCTTCTGGTCGAGTTCACCGTGCTCGGCATTCCCTGCATTGGCTTGAACGGCGGCCCGGGCTTCAAGCACAGCGAAGCGTTCTCGTTCCAGGTGACGACCGAAGACCAGGCGGAGACCGACCGCTTGTGGAACGCGATCGTTCAGAACGGCGGACAGGAAAGCGAGTGCGGCTGGTGCAAGGACAAGTGGGGGCTGTCATGGCAAATTACGCCGCGCGTCCTGATCGATGCGATTGCCGACCCCGACCGCGCTGCCGCCAAGCGCGTCTTCGAGGCCGTGATGCAGATGGGCAAGATCGACATTGCGACGATCGAGGCGGCCCGTCGCGGCTGAATCCTGCAGGGAAAGTCACGGTTCTTCCGTGGAACGACGTCACCCGTTCTGGCGAAAAAAGCCGATGACGCGCTGTGCCAGCCAATCGAGCCGCCCCGGCAGGCTGCCAGTAACGAAACCGACATGCCCACCTTCGCGCGGTTGCTCAAGCATGACCGCTGCCGAGACTTCGCTCGCTCCCGGCAGGGCGCGTCGCGGCAGGAAAGGGTCGTTGAGCGCGTTGAGCACCAGCGTCGGCACACGGATGCCGCGCAGCCAGGGTTTGCTCGAACAGCGCGTCCAGTAGTCGTCGGCGCCGGCGAAGCCGTGCAGCGGGGCGGTGACGATGTCGTCGAACTCGAACACCGTGCGCGCGCGGCGCAGCTTTTGTCCGTCGAACAGGCCGGGAAACCGTTCGAGTTTGGCGGCGGCGTTGGGAATCAGCGTTTGCAGGAAGTGGCGGGTATAGACGCGGTTGAAGCCGCGCGCAAGATGGTGGCCGCAGGCGACGAGATCGAGCGGGGCGCTGATGCCGGCGGCGGCCTGGAGGATTTCACCGGTCGCGGATTCGCGCTCGCCGAGCCATTTGAGCAGGGCGTTGCCGCCAAGCGAGACGCCGATGGCGAAGAGCGGCCGGCGCGGGTGTTCTTTGCGAAGACGGCGCAGGATCCATTCGATTTCGTCGCTGTCGCCCGAGTGGTAGGCGCGCGGCAGTCGGTTCGGTTCGCCCGAACAGCCGCGAAAATGCACCACGACGCCACCCCAGCCGACGGCGTCGAGTGCGTGCATCAGCGAAAGCGCGTAGTGGCTGTTCGAGCTGCCTTCAAGACCGTGAAAAAGGACGACGAGCGGTGCGTCCGTGGGGAACGCGGGGCACGCTGCGGTGGCGTTCCAGTCGAGGTCAATGAAGTCGTCGTCCGGCGTTTCCCAGCGCGCGCGCAGGTAGGGGTAGGGCTGCGGCTTGATGAGCAGCGGGTAGATCGTCTGTGCGTGCCCGCCGGGCAGCCATTTGGGCGCCCGGTAGCCGGCCGCCGCGGGGCTCAATGCAGCGTCCGTCCGCTGCTTGAAACGCTTTCGCCGAACGCTGCTTCGTGGCTGCCTTCGACCCCGGTCGAGGTATGGCGGGAGATGAGTCGCCAGCCGTTGGCGCTGCGTTGAAAGACGTTGGTCGATAGCACCGGGCCGTGCGGCGTCGGGTCGTCGCCGACGAAGAGGACTTCGGTGACGCTATGCACGGCGATAATCGCGCTTTGCCAGCAGATGACGCGTTGCGCATGCACGGTGAGGTTGGCGTTGGTGCTGAAGATCGTTTGCCAGCTATCGCGGATGGCCGTCGAACCCGTCAGGCGCTGGCCGGTGGGGTGGATGCAGACGATCTCCTCTTCGTCCGACCAGACTTGCATGATCGCGTCGATGTCGCCACGCCCGATGGCTTCGTAAAATGCGTCTTCGGCCTCTTCGGCACTGGTGTAGATCGTGCTCATGGTGCGGTGTCCAAGCTGATGCGGCGTTTGTCTGTACCTGCCTGGAGGCAGGCGTCGAGCACGCGCTGGGGTTCTAGTTTGTTGAGGCAGTCGAGATGTCCGAGCGGGCACTCGCGCTTGAAACAGGGGCTGCAATCGAGATCGAGACTAAGGATCTGTGCGCGTTTCGACAACGGTGGCGTGAAACCGGGCGACGACGAGCCATAGATCGCGATCAGCGGCCGGTCGAGCGCGGCGGCGACGTGCATCAGGCCCGAGTCGTTGCAGACGACGAAATCGGCGGCGGCGATGAGGTCGATGGCTTGCGTCAGCGAGGTCGCGCCGCACAGGTTTCGCGGTGCGGCGTTTGGCGAAGCAAGCTGGATGATCTCGTCGCCGACTGCCTTGTCTTTCGGCGAACCGAGCAGCCACACGGAGTGGCCGCGTTCGTGCAGCGCGTCGGCGAGCGCGGCGAAGTGCTTGGCCGGCCAGCGCTTGGCCGGGCCGTATTCGGCGCCGGGGCAGAAGACGGCGATCTTCTCGGGGCGCTCGATGCCGAGGGTATCAAGCGTTGCTGCCTGTTGCTCGCGGCTCGACGCCAACCGCGGGTTTTGCAGCGGGCGCGGTAAGGGCGTGCCGGGAGCTTCGGCCAACTGCGCAAAGCGCTCGGCCATCTGCGGCAATGCGGCTTCGTCGAGCGTGTGGCGGCGATTGATCAGGCCGTAGCGCGCTTCGCCGGTGAAACCGATGCGTTCCGGGATGCCGGCGAAAAACGGAATGAGTGCCGACTTGAGCGAGTTCGGCAGGACGTAGGTGCGCTGGTAACCGGCTTTTGCCAGCTCGCGGGCGAGTGCGTAGCGTGCGCCGAGCGCGAGTTCGCCGTGCGCGAACGGGTTGTCGATGATCTGCGCGATCTCGGGCATGCGTTGCAGGGTCGGCGCGACCCAGCGCGGTGCGAGCGCATCGAGTTGCAGGCCGGGTGTTCTTTCGTGCAGCCGCATGAACAGCGGCTGCGCCATGACCGTGTCGCCGATCCAGGCAGGCGCTACGATCAGGGCACGCAGCATCAGTGGCCCTTCGGCGCTTCGCCCTTGAAGACGTAGTGCGTGCTGCAGTACGGGCAGGTGACTTCGCCGGTGTGCAGGACGTCGAGGAAGACACGCGGGTGCTGGTTCCACAGCGGCGCGTTCGGCGTCGGGCAGTGCAGCGGCAGGTCGTGGGCGGTGACTTCGACGGTTCTTTGGGCGGATTTATCAGCCATGGCGATTCCCTGAATTTTGTGAGCGATGGATTAAACGTAGGCGAGCCAGTCGTCATGCGCCGGCACCCGGCCATTGACGCAGTCGAAGAACAGGCTCTGGATTTGTGTCGTGATCGGGCCGCGGCGGCCGGCGCCGATCTGGCGGTTGTCGAGCTCGCGGATCGGCGTCACCTCGGCCGCGGTGCCGGTGAAGAAGGCTTCGTCAGCACAATAGACTTCGTCGCGCGTGATGCGTTTCTCGATCACCTTCAGCCCGAGTTCGTCGGCCAGCGTCAGCACTGTGGCGCGCGTGATGCCTTCGAGGCAGGAGGTGAGGTCCGGCGTGTACAGCTTGCCGCCCTTGACGATGAAGATGTTCTCGCCGGCACCTTCGGCGACGTAGCCGTCTACGTCGAGCAGCAGCGCTTCGTCGTAGCCGTCGTGCGCGACTTCCTGGTGCGCGAGGATCGAGTTGGTGTAAGTGCCGACCGACTTGGAGCGGCACATGTTGATGTTGACGTGATGGCGGGTGAAGGAGGACGTCTTGACGCGGATGCCCTTTTCCATGCCCTCGGCACCGAGGTACGCACCCCACGGCCAGGCGGCGATCGCGACGTGCGTGCTGATGCCGGTGGCGGCAATGCCCATCGCCTCGGAGCCGTAGAAGACGATCGGGCGGATGTAGCAGGATTCGAGCTTGTTGGCGCGCACGACTTCCTTCTGCGCCTCGATGATCGTCGTCTTGTCGTAGGGCATCTTCATCTGGAAGATGTACGCGGAATTGAACAGGCGGTCGGTGTGCTCCTGCAGGCGGAAGATGGCAGTACCTTTTTCGGCCTTGTAGGCGCGGACGCCTTCGAAAACGCCCATGCCATAGTGGAGCGTATGGGTCAGGACGTGCGTCGTCGCGTCACGCCAGGGCACCAGTTTTCCGTCGTGCCAGATGAAGCCGTCGCGATCCGCCATTGACATCTTTTCTCTCCGTCCGTCGCAAGAATTGAAACCGAAATTCTAGCCGAATTCATCTGCCGGATGGCGGTAAAATGGCTGCTTTGCCCAATCTACAAGGCTTGCAGATGGTCTGGAAACCCAACGTTACGGTTGCCGCCGTGCTCGAACGCGATGGCAAATTCTTGCTCGTCGAAGAAGAGACGGACGACGGCATTCGCTTCAATCAACCGGCCGGTCATCTCGAATGCCGAGAGTCGCTCACCGACGCCGTGATCCGCGAAGCGCTCGAAGAAACCGGCTACGCGTTCGACCCCAAGTTCATCGTCGGCGTCTACAACTGGCGCAATGAAGCGAAGGACATCACCTACCTGCGCTTTGCCTTCGGCGGCGAGATCGTCGGCCACGATGCCGAGCGCAAACTGGACGACGGCATCATCGCCGCGCGCTGGCTGACGCTTGAGGAAATCCGTGCGCTCAAGGATCGCCATCGCAGCCCGCTTATCTTGCAATGCATCGAAGACTGGCAGGCGGGCAAGCGCTACCCGCTCGATCTGGTCACGCATTACGCATGAGATTGCTGCCGCTGTTACTGATGTGCTGCGTGTTGTCGGCCGGCGCCGTCGAGAGGGTCAAGGTTTGCTACAACTACGGATGCCTCGCGCAAACGGTGGTCGAGATCAGCGACGAGCGGCTTGCCGAAGTCGAGCGTCTGTTGCACGAAGCGACTGATGCGGCGGGTGAGCGAGCAGCACTTGGACAAGCTGTCGGCAAGATGTTGGCCTGGGCTGCGGAGCAGGCGCCGATCGGTGCCGATCGAGGCGGCAACTACGCGGATATGGATGTGTACGGCAAGATGGATTGCATTGACCACTCGACGACGACGACGCGCCTGCTGCGGCTGATCGAGGCTAAGGGAATGCTGCGTTTTCATCACGTACTCGATCCCGCGTTGCGTCGGCGTCTCCTCGTGTTCGAACACTATTCGGCGTTGATCGAGGAACGCAAGCCGGGCAGCAGCGATTGCGGTTGCGACGGCGAGATGGACGAGGATCCATCGAAGCAATTCGTCGTCGATAGCTGGTTTTTTGATAATGGCCATCCGGCCGTGGTGATGCCATTGGCGCGTTGGCAATCGGGTGAAAGTCCGGGAGAAAGTCCAAATGAAAACGAGTGAAGGCAAGGGCAAGACTGTCGTCGTCGGCCTCTCCGGCGGTGTCGATTCGTCGGTCGCGGCCTTGCTGCTCAAGCAACAGGGCTGGAACGTCGTCGGCCTGTTCATGAAGAACTGGGAAGACGACGATGACGACGAATACTGCTCGACGCGGCAGGATCTGATCGACGTGATGAGCGTCGCCGACACGATCGGCATCGACGTCGAAGTGGTGAACTTCGCCAAGGAGTATCGTGAGCGCGTGTTCTCGATCTTCCTTGAAGAGTACAAGGCCGGGCGTACGCCGAATCCGGACGTGCTGTGCAATTCCGAAATCAAGTTCAAGGCTTTCCTCGACCACGCGCTCCAGATGGGCGCCGACAAGATTGCCACCGGGCACTACGCCGGCGTGAGGGAATTCAACGGCAAGTTTCAACTGCTCAAGGCCGAGGACGGCACCAAGGACCAGAGCTACTTCCTGCATCGCCTGAACCAGGCGCAGTTGTCGAAGGCGCTCTTTCCGCTGGCCGAAATCTACAAGCGTGATGTGCGCAAAATGGCCGAGGATGCCGGCCTGCACGTGGCGGTGAAGAAGGACTCGACCGGCATCTGCTTCATCGGCGAACGGCCGTTCAAGGAATTTCTGATGCGCTACCTGCCGCCGAAGAAGGGCGAGATCCGCTGCCTCGACGACGAGCGCGTAGTCGGCGAACACGACGGGCTGACCTTCCACACGCTCGGCCAGCGCAAGGGGTTGCACATTGGCGGTACGAAGAAGTACGCCAAGGACGGCGAACACGACGCCTGGTTCGTCGCCAGGAAGGACATGGCCAACAACGTCCTCTATGTCGTCCAGGGGCACGACCACCCGGCGTTGCTTTCGGAGCAGCTCAACGCAAACCAGCTGTCCTGGATATCGGGCGAGCAGCCGCACACGCACTGGGTGTACGCTGCCAAGACGCGCTATCGCCAGCCGGACGCGCCGTGCGAGATCGAGCGCGTCGACGCCGATTCGTGCCAGATCAACTTCGCCGAACCGCAGTGGGCGGTGACGCCGGGGCAGTCGGTGGTGGTGTACGAGAGCCGCGTTTGCCTCGGCGGTGGGGTGATTGTTTGAGGCAGAACATCTCCTTACCACAGAGGTACAGAGGCACAGAGGATGCACAGAGAGAAAGCTCTTTGCTTTTGTCTTTCTCTGTGCCTCTGTGTCTCTGTGGTCAATGGTTCTTATGAGCGCCAAAACAACCGCGCTTCCGTTCCGCGCCGTCCTGTGGAGTGTGGCGCTCGCCGCGCTCGGCTACCTTGGCCTGTCGCTGTGGGCGGGCTGGCGCGAGGTGGTTACGGCGGTCGTGCAGGTTGGGCCATTGGTTCTGCTAGCAGCCTGTCGGACTGGCGCTGGACCGACGGTGGATAATTGAACTGCGGGGC
>JADHEF010000193.1_pt1 | contig 74232 bp, 47 predicted proteins | sample 8952391 | NCBI WGS metagenome assembly JADHEF01 (sample SAMN16124439, study PRJNA663245) | bioreactor sludge metagenome | isolation source: sludge (nitrite) | place: India:Bengaluru | collected 2019-02-28
GCTTTTCTGTTTTAGATATGTTGCTTTCCTCTGTCACATCGTGAGCGTCATATAAAAACAAAAGGCCATCCTTATTGGTAATTACCAACAAAAACGGCCTAATTGAATGGTGGGCGCTACAAGATTCGAACTTGTGACTTCTACCGTGTGAAAGTAGCGCTCTAACCAACTGAGCTAAGCGCCCGCACCTTGAAAAACGGGTGCATTTATATCATTCGAGAGCGTGCCGTGTCAAGGGGGGGGCTCGAAAATAATATCATAAAAAAAAACAGGGTTGGGGGTGTCATGCGCCGTGAATTGCGGTAAAATTTAAAAAGTTGCATGAAGAATAAGGATGACAGGCCGCTTTTCTGAAACGGAAATAGCCCCGTTGCGGATCACGGATTTAAAACTCGCAGGCGCGCGTTCATAAAGACCGCGCGGCGAATATGGCTGCTGTACCCGGTCCTCTGTGCCGGGCCGCTTTCGCCATCAGCGAGCCGTGATCCCGGTTAAGCAGGATTCGGAGTGACAGGTTTAAACGTACAGGAGATCATATGCAGGCTCTCAGACGCACCTTGTTGATCACGTTCGCCGGTTTGGTTTGGTTGCTGTCGGCCGCATCCGTTGTGCACGCCCAGACACCGCGCGATTTCGCCATCGATTTGGCTGCGACGCCGTCAACAAACACGCCGTGCCTCACACTGAATTGGACGATCCGACGCTCCGGCAACATCAAGTACCAGAAGCTTTATCGCCGCCTGAAAGGCGAGGTCGGCTGGACCAACAAGCTCGCGGATCTGGACTATCTCCAAACGAGCTTTGCGGATTCGAACGCGGTGGTGGGGGTGGAGTACGAGTACTGGATGGAGCGCTACTACACCAATGTCTATCCGAATACCGCGCAAGGGTATATCAACGCCGGCGTGAACGTGCCCCTGGCCGAGTCCCGCGGCAAGTTGCTGCTGGTGATCGACAGCACCATGGTTGCGCCGCTGGCTCCGGAAATCGCGCAACTGCAAGCCGACCTCACGGGCGACGGGTGGCTGGTCCAGACCCTCACGGCCACGCGCAGCGACACGGCCCTTAACATCAAGGCGCTCATCAAAGCGGCTTATGACGCTGATCCCGCCAATCTGAAGATGGTCTATCTGCTCGGCCACGTGCCCGTGCCCTACTCGGGAGATATCGCGCCTGACGGACACGGCAACCATGTCGGCGCCTGGCCCGCGGACGGGTACTACGGGGATATGAACGGCACGTGGACGGACACGTCGGTCAACGACGTGTCGGCGAGCGACACGCGCAACCGCAACATTCCGGGCGACGGCAAGTTCGACCAAAGTAATCTTCCGAGCCCGGTGGAGCTGATGGTCGGACGCGTGGATCTGGCCAATATGACGCGGGCTCCCGTCTCCACCGTCTCGGAGACATCGCTTCTGCGCCGTTACCTGCGAAAGGCGCACGATTTCCGGCTCAAACAGGGTGCGTATGCCGCGATCCCGCGCCGAAGCATGGTTCGTGACGGATTCGGCTATTTCAGCGGCGAAAACTTCGCCATCGCCGGCTGGAGTTGGATTTTCACGGGAGTGGGAACCTCTGTTGACGAGCCGCCGAGCGATCAGTGGTTCTCCGCCAGCTACGCGGGCGGCAAGAGCTACCTCGTGGGGTGCGGCACCGGCGGCGGCAGTTACACGACATGCAGTTCTGTGGGGGCCTCTGAGGAGTTCGGACTGAAGGTGAGCCGGGTGGTTTTCACCACGCTCTTCGGCAGTTACTTCGGCGATTGGGATTCCGTCAACAATTTCATGCGCGCGCCGCTGGCAGGCAATGCAACCGGCGACTCGCTGGGCCTGACCTGTTTCTGGGGCGGACGCCCCAACCGGGTCACGCACCAGATGGGCATGGGCGAGACGGCCGGCTACTGTATGATGGTTTCCCACAACAGCGCCCAGGCGGGCGGAGGAGGCTATACGCCGAATATCTATGCGGGCGTGCACTGCGGGCTCATGGGCGACCCCGCGTTGCGCCTGCACGCGGTCGAGCCGCCGCGCAACCTTTCCGCTTCAAGCGCCGACACCCAAATCGCGCTTGCGTGGACAGCCTCAACGGAGTCGAACCTGATCGGCTATCTCGTCTACCGGGCGGATACGGCGGCCGGTCCGTTCACACGTCTGACCGCCTTGCCTCAACCGGCGACGGTTTATACGGACGCGACGGTTGTGGCGGGCCAGAGCTACACCTATCTGGTGCGCACGCTGAAATTGGAGCGCTCGCCCGGCGGCACCTACGAAAACGCCAGCGTCGGCTCGTTCGTCACGCTTACCGCGAGAGCCGGTGCCAGCGCCGTGCCACCGAATCCGACCGAGCTCGCCGTCACGCAGAACTGTTCGACGAACGCCTGGCTCTCCTGGACGGACAACTCAGACAACGAGACCGGCTTCCGCATCGAGCGCAAGATCAATGCGGGCGGCAGCTTCGTGTCCATCGGCACGGTCGGAGCCGGCGTAACCAACTTCACCGATTCAGGAACCTTTGCGCACGGCAACGTCTATTTTTACAGAGTCATTGCCGCCGGAAGTGCCGGGGACTCGGTCGCTTCTCCGGAAGCCTCTTTCGAAGCCTTCGCCGGCTTTTTCAACATGCCGGTGACCCGGATGAAGGTCAGCAAAACAGCCGGTACCGCCACGGTCACGGTCAACCGTTTCGGCGGCGTGACCGGGCCGGTCAGCGTGAATTTCGCCACCGCGGACTCTTCCGCATTCAAAGGCACGCACTACACGGCCACAAACGGCGTGCTGACGTGGGCGGACGGCGAAACCGGCGCGAAGAGCATCACCGTGGCGATCATCAACACCGTCACGCCGCAGGCCGCACGCCAGTTCAAAGTCACCTTAAGCAGCCCCTCCGCCGGCACGGGTGTGACGATCAACTCCAGCATCGCGGTGCTCATCGAAGACCCCACGGCCACACTCGGCGCACCATGGAGCCAGACGATTGTGGGCGGCATCACCGACAGTTCGCCCGCCGTGTTTGAGGCCGACAGCATCAGTTCCGTCACCATCGGTGGCGCCGGGCTGACGGCCTCGGCGACCACCGATGCCGGCCAGTTCATCTATCGGAGCTTTACGGGTGACGGTGTCATGACCGCTTTCTTCCCGGCGGGCTTGCCCGCCGACGGGAACGCGCGCTACGCGCTCATGGCGCGTGCCACCACAGCGAACAACGCGATCATGGCGGCGGCCGTGACCAGCTCCAGCACGGGCTTCGGCACGAAGCTGTATTCGCGCACCACGGCCGGCGGAAGCTCTTCGGAGACCGCGGTGAACACGCTGGTCCTCGTGCGCTGGGTGCGGCTTATCCGTTCCGGCAACACCTTCTCAGCGGAGACTTCGACCGACGGCGCGAGCTGGACGTCGGTCGGCACCGCGACGCTCGCCTCCATGCCGTCCACGGCTGTTTGGGGCATCTTCCACACCTCCACGGACTGGTCCCTGACGGGGCTTGGCAACTACCACCTCGCGCAGGTGCAGAACGTCACGCTGACGAGCATCCCCGTGCCGAACGCGCCGACCGGCCTCGCCGCGTCGCTCGCCTCGTCCACCTCCGCCTCGTTGCGTTGGGACACCACTTCTTTCGCCTCCGGCTACCACGTCCAACGTAAAACGGAAACGGACGATTTCACCACGATTGCCAGTTTCGCCGCGGCCGCAAGCACGAACCAGACCTATCTGGACTCCGGACTCTCCGTCAACACGGCTTATGCCTACCGCGTCGTCGCCACGAACGCCATGGGCGCGAGCGCGCCCTCTGCTCCCGTCTACGTCGCGACCGCCGCCGACATGCGCGTCACGCTGACCCCGGACGATATCAACGGCGCTGACGCCACGGTTCAGCGCGATCAGCCGAATACGCCGCTGGGCACACAGACCAGCCTCAGTCTGGTCGGCTATGATCTCACTACGTACCAGTTTGCGACCAACGCGTCCAAAGCCTATCTACGCTTCAATCTCGCCGGACTCGGATATGCCTCATCGGCTATCCTGAAGCTGTCCTTATTGGGCGTCAGGGAGTATGACAATTACTCGTATGTGTCGATGACTGTCGGGATTCTCGGCGAAAGCGCAGACACGTGGAGCGAGAGCAGCATCACGTGGTCCAACGCGCCCCAGAACAATTTGACGAGCACCGGCTTCAACGCGCCGTTCGTGTCGCTCGGTTCCGCCTACAGCTTTGCGGATGACCTGACGCCCGCCGGCCAGGTCATTTCAATCCCCCTGAATGCGACGACGCTGTTCAGCAACAAGGGCGCCAATGATTTAGTCACTCTCGGCCTGTATGAGACCTACAGCGCGTACCTCGATTGGGCCTCTCGCGAGCATCCGGACTTCCCGCCTCCCTCGCTCGAGTTGATTACAACAACGAATATCCCGAACCGCGCGTCGTTCCTGACCGCCGTACCCGGCAAAGGCTGGAGCATCAACCTCAGCTGGCAGGACAATGCGGTCTCGGAAACCGGCTTTACGCTCGAGCGGCGCGAAGGGGCCGGCGACTTCTCGGTCTTGCAGACGCTGGGCAGCAACACCGTCAGCTTCTGGGATACCACCACGCAACCCGGGCTGACTTACACCTACCGCCTTCGCGCATTCAACGCGATCGGTCCGTCCGACTGGACGCCCGAGGTCACGCTCACCGCCGCGACGCTCGAAAACGCGGTCAGCACGGTCTGGGACGGCGGTGCCGAAGACACTTTGATCAACTCTCCGACCAACTGGGACTTCAACACGCTTCCGGTGTCTGACGGTTCGGTGACGGTCACCTTCGGCACCGGCGGCAGCCTGGCCACGGTCAACACCAACCTCAGTCTCGGCGGTATCGTGCTGAGCCGCGACGCGGACTTTACTTTCGCGGACAGTGGCGGTTGGCTGACGCTGGGCGCGGGCGGACTCAGCGCCCTGCTCCCGACAACGACATCGCGCACCTACACGCTGGCGGCTAACATGGTCCTCGCCACGAACCAGACGTGGACTATCAGCACGAACCTTTCGGGCTCCGCTGCCGTCAGCGTGGCGGGACGTCTCTCCGGTAGCGGGCCCGGGTCAGGTTTCATGAAGACGGGCTACGGCGTGCTGACGCTCGCTGCGAGCAACAGCTATGAGGGCGTGACGACGGTGAGTAACGGCATTCTGGCGATCAGCCATTCCCATGCCCTCGGCAGCACGAACGGCAATACGGTGGTACGTTCGGCTTCCGGCGGGTATCTCCAGCTCAGCGGCGGCATCACCGTTGCGGAGCCATTGACGCTGATCGGCGAACGGCCGAACTATCAAGCTTCCCTGATTAACAGCGGAGGCAGCAATGTCTTGAGCGGTCCGATTACGCGGGTAGGACAGACACGTCTCAGTGCCAACGGCGGAACCACCCTTTCGGTCAAAGGCGGCATGACCGGCGGCGGCGGGCTCTGCGTCATCAACGCCGGCGGTACCATCGCGTTCTATAACACCCCGCTCAAGATCGGTACGGATCAGCTTTATATGGACTCCGGGGGTGTCACGATCATAGGTGTCGACGGGAACACGTGGGGCGACACACAGGTGGCGGGCGGGACGCTGCGGATGGAAGTGTCCAACGGCCTTCCTTCCGGGACGATCCTGAAAATCGGGCTCAGCTATACGACCGGCGGCACCTTTGACCTGAACGGCTTCAATCAGACGGTCGGCGAGGCGGACGGCGCAAAGGTTTCGATCGCGGCCGGGCTTACGGAGACGGTGCAGACGCTCTATCTGGGCGGATTGCGCAAGGGCATCGGGAGCTGGGGCGCGACCGGCAGCGGAGCCGAGAGCATCGACGATGCGCACTTCACCGGCACCGGAAAAGTTTATGTGTCGAGCGGCAACAGCACCTTCTGGGATGCGGGAGGCATCAACTCCCTGATCAGCACCCCCGGCAACTGGGATCTCGATTCGCGGCCGGCTTTCAACGGCTCCGCCTATCTCACGTTCGGAACGGGCGGAAGCGTGGCTTCGGTGAACACCAACATCAGCCTGCTGGGCCTGTGCCTCAACCGCGACGCGGACTTCACGCTCGCGAACAGCGGCGGCACCGTGACCCTTGGCGGCGGCGGCATCCGCGCCGCCGTTCCGACCCCATACTCACGGAGCTACACGCTGGCTGCGGGGGTGGCCCTCGCCGCGGACCAGAGCTGGGGCGTCACCAACAATGGCGCGGGCGTCACCACCCTGACCGTCTCGGGACCCGTCGCAGACGGCGCGTCCGCGTACGGCATCGCAATGACCGGTGACGGCGTGCTTGCCCTCGCGGGCAACAACAGCTACGACGGCCTGACCACGGTCGGAACCGGCGGCGTCCTATGCGTGGCCCACAGCAGCGCGCTGGGCAGCACCAACGGCAGCACCTCGGTCGCCCTCGGCGGCGTGCTCGAGATCACCGGTGGCGTGAACGTTCCCGAGCCCTTGGCACTCACCGCCGACGGGACACCGGACGGTTCGGGTAACGTGCGCTCGACCGGCGGCACCAACGTCTGGGGCGGGAGCGTCACTCAAACGGCGGCCTCGCGTTTCCGGGTCCTGGCAGGCAGTCGCCTCACGCTTGCCGGCGGCCTGTCGGGCGGTACGGGTGTCAACCTCGCACCCGACGCCGGGGGAGAATTGGCGTTCACGGCGGGGCCGCTCAATGTCGGCCTTTCCGGCAAAGTATCCGCGAACGGGGCCGGGACCGTCGCCTTCGGCAATGCCGGCAATACGTTCGGCACCCTGGAAGTCGCAGGGCTTACGGTGAGGACTGACCTTCCCGATACGCTCCCCGCGGCCGCGATCCTGTCACTGGGCACGGCCTACTCGCCGCACGGCACGCTCGATCTCAACGGCAACAACCAGACGGTCGCACAGCTGAAGCGGGGCATACCCGGCGCGGGCAACCGCGTCGTCACCAGCGCCGCGCCTGCGTTGCTGACGGTGAACGGCAGCGCTTCCGTCACGTACGACGGCCTGCTGACCGGCGCTCTGGGACTGGCCTACTACGGGAAGTCCGCCTCGATGACGCTGACCCTTTCCGGCGCGAACACCTACAGCGGCGACACGATTGTCGGCGGGGGCACGCTGACCGTCTCGGCCGGTTCCAGTCTCGGGACCGGAACCAACATCACGGTGACGGGCGGCACGCTGAAACTGATGACCCCGACCGGCCTCGCGGATGCCGCCACGCTCCGCATCGCGGACGGCGGCGCGAAGGTTTATCTCAACGCGGGCGTCGTCGAGACCGTGGGAACCCTGGTCCTGGGCGCAGCGCGTAAATCCAAGGGCACCTGGGGAACATCGGCCAGCCCCGCCACCCACAAGGACGATGTCCACTTCTCAGGCACGGGCGTCATCTACGTTCCGGACAGCAACAGCACCCGATGGGACGCGGGCGGAACCTCCTTTGGCGTGAGCGTTCCCGAGAACTGGGACTATGACGAACTCCCGCTTCTGGACGGAAGCGCGACTCTCTCCTTCGGCAGTGCGGGCAACATCGCCGCAGTCGATACGAACCTGGCGGTGTCCGGGCTCTGTCTGGACAGGGATGCGGACTTCACGCTCGCCAACGGCGGCGGTGTCGTGACGCTCGGCGGAGGCGGCCTGCGCGCCGCCGCGCCGGACGCAACCCCGCGCACTTACACGCTGGCTGCGAATGTGACCCTCACCGCCGACCAGAACTGGGGCGTCACCAACAACGGAGCGGGTGTTACCACGCTCGCGGTCTCCGGCTCCGTCACCGACGGCGCGGCCTCTTTCGGCATCGCAAAGTCGGGTGACGGTGTCCTTATTCTCGCGGGGGACAACAGTTACGACGGAGTGACCTCGGTCGCCTCCGGCGGCGTTTTGCGCGTGACCCACGCCAACGCGCTCGGAACCACCAATGGCGTGACCGTTGTGGCGAGCAACGCCTGGGTCGAAATCGGCGGCACCATCTCGGTGCCCGAGCCGCTCACGGTCGGCGACGCGGGTCCCGGATGCGCGCTGCTCTCGACGGACGGCACGAACGTGTGGTCAGGGCGGGTGACTCAAACTGCGCCGTCGCGCGTACGCGTGCTTCCCGGCAGTTGGCTCACGCTGGCGGGAGGCGTTTCGGGCGGCACGGCTGTCTACCTTTCGCCGGATGGCGGCGCGGGGCTGTCGGTGGTCGGCAAGCCCGTCAACGTCGGCGGCGCGGGCAAGATTCTGGCGAACGGATCGGGCACTGCCGCACTCGGGGTGACCGGTAACACGTTCGGGACTTTGGAGATCGCGGGGCTCACGGTGCGGACCGACCTGCCCGGCGCCCTGCCCGCCTCCGCAATCATCGCGATCGGCACGGCCTTCTCGTCAAACGGCACCCTTGACCTGAACGGCTGCGACCAGACGGTCAGCCAGCTTAAGCGCGGCGTCCCGACCGCGGGCAATCGCGTCGTCACCAGCGCCGCGCCGGCCACGCTCACGGTGAACGGCAGCACGTCGACGACCTATGACGGTTCGTTGTGCGGCGCGCTGGGGCTGACCAAGAGCGGCTCGTTCACATTGACCTTCTCGGGAACCAACAACACGTTCAGCGGTGTCACCACAGTCACGGCGGGAACGCTGGACGTCGGAGCCACGACGACCCTCGGCAACAGCGTTTCGGTGAACGTGACGGGCGGCACGCTGCGCCTGCGGAATGCGACCGTCATTCCGGACTCCTCCGCGCTCCGCATTTCATCCGGCGGGAAGGTGCGCATCGACGCGGGCGAAGAGCGCGTCGGGGCTCTGTATCTCGACGGCAGGCGGCAGCGGCGCGGCACGTATGGCGCAAGCGGCAGCGGCGCGCGCTATACCAGCGACGTCTATTTCAACACGTCCGGGGCGGGCGTCATCAACGTCCTGCACGGCCCCGAAGCGGTTTTGCTTGTGCGCTGATGAACGCTTGTCGACGTGAATGTGATATCCGCCCTTCGAAAAAGGGGTGGGACCGGACGTTCCCGGCAGCCGACGCGATGTCGCGGGAATGTGGAGAAAGGGTGGCGTGTTTCTGAAAAGGAAAGATGATCCGCTGCGGACGCTGGAGAAGACAATCGGATACGCATTCAAGAACCGTGCGTTGCTTGTGACGGCTATGACCAATCCTTCGTATCGCGCTGACCATACGGCTGAGACGATCGAGGACAACCAGCGTTTGGAGTTTCTGGGCGATGCGGTGTTCGGCTTGTTGTCCGCACAGCAGGTGTTCGAACGGTATGCGGATGAGGACGAGGGCGGTCTCACCGTGCGGCGCAGCCATCTGGCGAGCGGGCGGGCGCTGGCGGAACTTGCCCGAAGTATTGAGTTGGGCCGTTACTTGCGTTTGGGAAAAGGCGACGAGGCGGCGGGCGGGCGCGACAAGGATAAATCCTTGACCGATGCGATGGAGGCGCTGTTCGGTGCCGCGTGGTGTGACGGAGGGCTTAAAGCAGTCAAAAGGATTTATGTGAAGCTGATGGTCGGCCCTTCTGCGGCTCCGCTTGACGTCTGGGCCGATAATCCTAAAGGCAAGTTGCAGGAGTTGGCGCAGCGGAACGCCTGGCCCGACTCGCCGGCTTACGAGTTGCTGGAAGTAACGGGCCCCAGCCATGCTCCTGAATATACGGTGAAAGCCACGGTCCACGGCGGATACGAAGCCCAGGGAGCCGGTCGCACCAAAAGAACGGCAGAAGTGTCCGCGGCACGGGCTCTGCTGGTCCGACTCGCAACTGAGGGACTGGCGTAACTATTTTTTCCTGACCCTTTTTGCCGGTCCGGGTTGTCTTCGCGCTTGCATTTTCGTAGGTCTTCCGGCATGATTATTAATATAAAAATTCTTGGTGCCCGATTTTAGCCGTGGTGTGTCTGAGCCGGGCAAGGGGATTTGCCTACAAGCAAGGATATGCGCAATGAAGACACTTTCGCGTCGCGGTTTTGTCAAGGTCTCTGCCGGTATAGGCGTGCTGTCGCAGTTCCCCTCCGTACTTCGCGGCGCGGAACCTGATCGAATCCTCAAACTGGGGTTGATCGGCTGCGGCTGGTATGGACTGGTGGACGTGGCGGCGGCGTTCAAGGCGGGCGGGGTTAACGTGCTTGCGCTGTGCGATGTGGACAGCGAGCATCTTCAGGCCGGGGCGGACGCGGTGGAGAAGCTTCAGGGGGTTCGTCCGCAAACGTTCAAACACTACGAGGAGTTGCTTAAGGTCGAGGACTTGGACGCCTTGATCATTGCGACGCCGCCGCACTGGCATGCGCTACAGCTCATTGCAGCCGTTGAACATAAGCTCGATGTCTACTGCGAAAAGCCCTTGGCCTATGACATCCGAGAGTGCCGCGCGATGGCCGATGCGGTCAAGGCGAGCGGGCGTATCGTGCAGATCGGGTTCCAGCGTCGGCAAAGTCCCGCTTTTCAGGCGGTCGGCGATTATCTGCGACAGGGTCACGCCGGCAAAATCGTATGCGCGGAGGCGACGATCAACTTTACGGCGGGCGTTTTGGACGCAACGCCGCAGCCGCCGCCGGCGTCGCTGGATTGGGATCTCTGGTGCGGACCTGCACCGCTGATCCCCTATTGCCCGCAGGTCGGTCACAAGAATTGGCGTCTGGAACATTCCACGGGACACGGGCATCTCGTGGACTGGGGCATCCATCTGATTGACGCAGCCCGAGTGATTCTGGGCGAGACTCTGCCGCAGAGCGTGTCGGCAAGCGGCGGGATCTATGGACTCAAGGGAAAGATCACCACGCCGGACGTGCTGACCGCGCATTTCGAATTTGCCACATGCCCGCTGACCTGGCGGCACCGCTTGTGGGGAGCGGCGGAGTATGCCCCGGAGGTGTCGAACGGGATCTTTTTCTTCGGAGAAAAGGAAACGGTTTTTGTGACGGATGACCGCTGGGTGGTGATCCCGAAAGGGAAGAACGCGGAGCTGACGATCCGGCAGCATCTTTTCGTGCTGATGCTGGCATTCGATACGCTCTTCATGATGGGCTTATCTTGGGGGATTTACGGTGACAAGAAGCGCTTGCTGATCGCGGATATCGATGACACCCTGCGGGCGGTCGCCGTGATGGCGCGGGAAGTCTTGCCGCCTGATTATCATGACCGGATCGTCGGCCCCGAATCGGTGTCCGACGCGGAGTTCCAAAAGACGGTTGATCGGTTTAACCGGCTCTGCGTCGCGCTCCGACTTGAGTATATATGGAGCCTGATGATTTTCGATGGCCGGATCGTCTTCACCTCGTCGACGTCGCCGGACAAGGTTGCCGACAACCGGAAACACGCCAAGTTCTTCGAGGTCCACTCCAACCCGGAACTCTACACGGCCGCGTTTGATACCATGCTCCCCACGTTTCATACCAGCCATGACAAGTGGGGCCATGTGCGCGTAGCATTGATCCCGGGAACGGATCGTCTCGGGCGCAAGTACCTTTTCGGATCATGCGTTAGTTTGGCGGATGTCAACAAGCAGTTGCAAGGTGTCTTGTTCCAATCGCTGTCGGTCGGTGCGGTGTTGTTTATAGGCCTGTTGCTTGCCGGGTGTTGGATCGCGCACGTCGCGTCAAAACCTATCAGGAGGCTGACGGCAACGATTCAGGCGTTTGCCAACGGCGACCCCAGTGAAGATGCCGAGGAGAGCGGAACCTATGAGATCAGAACGCTGGCGCACCACTTCAATCGGCTGCGCCATGCCTTGCAAGGCAAGATCTCAGACCTTGAAGAGTCACGTGAGCATTTGATCGGCCGTCATGCGGAAGAAAACAAACAGGCACAAGACAGCTTGAAAAGCAGCGAACAGCGATATCGCGAGCTGATGAATTTTGCGGTCGACGGTATCCTGATCGGCACCCATGAGGGCATCATCACGGATGCCAACGAGTGCATGTGCACGCTCTTCGGATTGAAGAAAGAAGAAATCATCGGCAAACATATTCATCAGATGCCTTTCTCGCCAGAGACTCTTAAGGAAAACCCCTTCCGGTTTGATCTGGTGCACAAGGGGCAGACGGTTGTGCGTGAACGGGTCATCCGGCGTGCCGACGCTTCAGAGGTGACGGTTGAAATTCATTCCAAAATCATGCCGGATGGTAATCTTCAATCGATTTATCATGATATCACAGAGCGTAAGCGGGCTGAGCAGTCGCTGAGTGAGGCTTACGCGGTGTTGGCAGACGCGCAACATTTGGCTCGTTTGGGCGGCTGGAAATATGACGTGGCTACACGCCATGTAACGTGGACGGAGGAGGTCTACCTCATCTTGGGCGTAGGGAAGGATTTTGACCTCAACGATCCGGAGGCGGGGATCAATCTGTTCATCCCTGAATATCGTCTCTTGCTCAGGCAGGCTTTTCAACGGGCAATTGAGCGGGGGGAACCCTATGAGCTTGAGCTGGAATTCATGCGTTCGGACGGTGAACATGTCTGGGTGCGGACAAATTGCCTGCCGATCGTCGAAGGCGGACGGATTGTGAGTTTGACCGGGAACATTCTGGATATCACGGAGAGCAAGAAGGCGCGAACGATGCTTGAGAACATGAATCTCACTTTGGAGCAACTTGTTAAGGAACGAACGGTAGAGGTGCAGAAATACGCGGAGCAATTGCGGGTTTTGACTGCGCGGATGATCCGGGCAGAGGAGTCGGAGCGGCAGCGTATCACGAATATCCTGCACGAGGATTTGCAGCAGATTCTGGTGGCTTCGCGAATGACCTTGGGGGCTGCAAACGAACCCGCCACTAAGAAAACGGGTCAGGACACGCTCAAGCGTGTGGACAGCATGCTGTCCAGTGCGATCCAACTCACCCGCTCGCTGATCCACGAAATTACGGTGCCATCGGTCAAGGAGGGCGAAGTGCCTGTCATGCTCAGGTGGCTCTCCCAGGAGATGAAGGGGAAGTTCGACTTAACGGTGGATTTGGTCATGGATGAAGATCTGGAGCCTGTCAGCGAGAGCATCTATCTCTGTCTTTACCGGGCCTTACAGGAAATCCTTTTCAATGTGGTCAAACACGCAAAGGTCGTGAAGGCTGAGATTCTCGTTCAGAACGTTGCGAACCGCTTCGTGCGTGTGACGGTGAAGGATGCCGGCGACGGGTTTATGATTAAGGAAAATGGCGCAACAGACACGGAAAACGGCGGAATCGGGTTGTTCGGCATTCGTCAACGGGTGGAAGGTTTGGGCGGCAGCATGGTGATTCAAAGCTCCACGGGACAGGGGACCTTGATCATTCTGACCTTGCCGTGCAAGGAAGCCGGTAGCGCTGTCGGTTAAGCCGCCCTGCGTTTGACGCGCGAAGCCAACGGGTGTCAGTCAGTGACGGCGCGCTGAAGGGCCGATACTTTGTCGGGGCGAATGGGGATGGAGACGCGGAGATCGTCCCAACTGAGTGCGATCCGCCCCTCTTTCAAGGTGTGGGAGACGTGGGGGGGCGACGTTTCTTCATTGCTTATGCGAAGTGCAAAGCCGATTGCAGCCGCGGTCATTTGATTTAAATCGAAGTCGCGATTCTTGCCGGAATAAAGAACGAGATCGAGCCACGCTTGGTTGTTGTCTTGTCCGCTGGTCCACGTCGGGGTAATGTCGTCGAAGAGGCAGACGGGCGCGGTGAGCGCGATCGAGAGTGTGCCGAAGTGCGCAAGGGTGGTGCCGTCGCGCGTGGTCGGAACGCGGAGTTTCTGCGCAGCGGCACAGCCTCCGAACTCGAAGCGCAGGCGCAAGTCCTTGGCGCTGAAACGGCCGCTCTTGATGCGGTCAAGGCTGATGTGGGTGTTGCCGCCATCGGTGCCGAAGGCAATCGCGGCCAGAAGGTCGCCGCGGCGTTGCGCCGTGAAGAGCTGGGCGTCGGCGAAGTCGTAGCCGTCACGCAGGAAACGCACGTGCAGATAGGCGGGCTTGTCGGGTGTGCCCCAGTACGCGACGATGCCGCGGCGCTGGTTCCAGAACTCGCCCCGGTTGGCGCTGCCGAGGGTGAAGGCGGGTTCGAGCCAGGTGGTGCCGACAAGCGGCGGCTCGGCTTTCAGGTAGGTTTTGACGACCTCGCGCGGCGTGTCGGTTTTCTGGAAGAGCGGAAGCAAGTCGCGCGGGCAGGGGAGTTTCAGGCGCTGTTCGGAAAGGTCGGGTTCGTCTGCGCCCCAGTCGAGAGCGCCGCCGGAGGCGCGCTGAATTTGAGCCAGCACGGAGGGCTTGAGCAGGGTGCTGTAGCAGCGGCTGTGGGGACCCGCCCACTGGCGCGAAGGGGCATGGAAATGGAGGGCAATGTCTTCCCAAACCATGCGGTAGAGCTCTTCGATAAGGGGGCGCGCCTCTGGGCTCCGCACGTCTTGGCGCATGCGTCCCAGCTCTTCGAGTGCGACGATCGAGTAGGTGGGGCTGTTGTATTCGGAGAAGGCGCCCTGCGCCTTTGTGTAGTCATAAAAGCGGCGCAGGCGTCTTGCGGCGTAATCCTTGAGGTCGGGCCAACCATAGAGCTCAGACGCCACGCAGGTGACGTAGGTGCCCATGAGGGCGATGTTGGTGTAGCCGGGGCCGACGTTGCGGTGCTCGATCGATCGAGCGGCGTGGCGGATGGCGTCATCCACGCGCTTGGCCAGCTCGGGAGGCAGTCGCTGGCGGTGATCCAGGGCGACTTGAAGCAGTTGGACGCCGCAAAAGTCTGCCCAGTTCCAGTCGGGCGGAGACATTTTCGCGAGCGGCTCTTCAAGAAACCAAGGCCAGATGCCGTAGGTGTTGCTTTTCGGGTCCGTGTCTTGAAGGTCGATGACGGCATTGAGGATGTCGCAGGCTCTCTGGCGGAGGGCTTCGTCGCCGGTGTCGAGCAGGGCGACCGCGTAGCCGAGGGATGAACGTGTGCTGTGAACCGTGCCGCCTTTGAGGGTGGTATGGTAACCCGGCGAGGAGAAGGGCGACCGCAACATGCGGGTGTCGGGGTTGTAGTTCGCATGCATCGAGGCGAGCACGCGGTTGAGCCGCCCCTTCTGGACGTCATTCAGCACAAACGGCGCTCGCGCATGCGGATCGGGAATGCCGCCTGCCTCAGCCAAGACCGGAATAATCGCGCAGAGGTAAAATAACAGGGTGCGGTACGTTTGAAGAGTCGGGCTGGTCATGCGGTTCTTTCAGCGTGAGGTTGACGTTTCAGGGAGCGCCCATGCGGATGAACTCGCGTTCGCTCAGCACGCCGTCCTTATTCGAGTCGAAATTTGGAAAGCGGCGACGGCCCTCTGTCGGGTCGGGAAATTTGTAAAGGTACTCTTCGAGGGTGAGCTTTCCGTCCTTGTCGGTGTCCTTCGCCTTGAATATCGGCCGTCGCTCGCTCATGACTTTTTCTGGAGGAGGTGTCGGCCGCTCCTCGCCGGGCGGCAACGTGGCTTTCCATGCGAGCGCAAGCGTGGTGAGTCGCTTGACAACCTCGGGATGGGTTGCGGCCAGATTATGTTCTTCAGCAGGATCATTCGGGATATCGTAGAGTTCAGTGCCGCCGCCATCGGTATTGCTCAACAGTTTCCAGGCGCCTTCGCGTATGGCCAGCGGCGGCGGAGTGAAAGCGGGGTTGCCCGAAACGCGTGAGCGCCACTCCCAGTATAGGGGGCCTTTGCGCGGACGGGGCGGGCCGCCAAGCAGGATGTCGCTGACGTCCTCTCCGTCGAGCGCAGTGCCGGACGGAGGCTGTATCCCGGCGAGGGCGCACACGGAGGGCAAAAAGTCGACTGAGCCGATGACTGACGTTTGATCGAAAACGCCGGCTTTCACTTTGCCGGGCCAGCGGATCACGAGGGGCGTGCGCACGCCACCCTCGTAGATGCTCCGTTTTCGGGCGCGGAAGGGGCCGGGAAATCCGACCCCCGCATTGGAGGCATTGTTGATCGTGTAGTCTTCGGGGCCGTTGTCACTGCTGTACACCAGCAGCGTGTTCTGCTCGAGGCCAAGCGCCTTGAGCGTATCGAGCAGGCGGCCGACCTGTGTGTCAAGGTCGGTGATGGACGCTGCGAAGACGCGCATCTGCGAGCGCAAGTCCTTCGCGGACTGGTAATACGCGCTCGACCATTTGCCGAAGGCGGGGTGATCGGCGCGGGGCTCCAGCGCATCGTACACGGCCAGTTGTTCGGGGGTCGGATCGAGTGTCGCGTGAGGCACGAGCGTCCAGATGTTGAGATAGAAGGGTTTGTCCTTGTTTTCTTGAAGGAACGCGAGGGCGCGGTCCATAATCTGAGCTGTGGATTTGCCCCACCAGTGCGGCTCTGGCTTGGCGTTTTTCTCTCGCAGTTGCGGGCCGTTCGAGACGAGGGTGACATAGCGGTCGATACCGTATGCTCCCGGTTCCGGCGCTCCTTCGCCGCTGCCAAGGTGCCACTTGCCAAAGTGCCCGGTCACGTACCCTGCCGACTGCATGAGCCTCGGAACCGTCGGGACCTGCGGGTCCAGCCAGTCGGGCATGATGCGGGCGGCATTCTGCTCGTGCGTGGCGAAGTGACCGTGAATGCCGAAGCGCGCGGGATATCGTCCCGTCATAAAGGCTGCGCGGCTGGGCGAACAGACAGGGTTCGCGACGTAAAACTGCGAGAAACGGGTACCTTCACGGGTTAGGCGGTCCAGGTTCGGGGTCTTGTAGTAGGGATGCCCCCAGCAGGCCGCGTCTCCCCAGCCTTGGTCGTCGGTGAGCAGGAAGATGATGTTGGGGCGCTGAACGCCTCGATTATCCGTGTGTCCGGCGGGCTGCGCGTTGGCCATACAGCGGAGCCCAACCACCGAGGCCCAGAGTCCGAATACCAAGATGCCTCTGCGGGATCTGAAGAAGATTGTGGTCATGAATGTGCGTCTCCTCCTCTGTTTAGTCGGCAGCATGGAATGCCGGCGTCTTCCATTTCACGATGTGGTACGTCGCCGGCGTTTCGCCGACGTTTCGGATGCTGTGTTGCTGGTTGGCGGCGGCAAAAATGACAGATCCCGGACCGACGCGCTTGAGGTCGCCATTGCTGAGCACCTCCACGTTTCCCTCTTTGATGATGATCAACTCCTCTTCGGCATGCTGATGCGCGGAATGGGGCTTCTCGCCGGTTTTCAACGTGGTTGCATGGCACTCCAATTCTTCGAGCATGGCGGTCGGCGCCTGAAAGAATTGCCGGACGGAGCCGGTGCTTGTGCGCTTCTCCACGCTTGTCGCCCAGTTGAATACGGACGGGCCCATCGCTGAAGACCTGGCTTGGGCCAGACCGACCGCAGTCATCGTCAGACAGAGAGCGGAAAAGGCGAAAATAGTCACGCGTTTGCTCGTCATGGGACGTCCTCATTTTCTTATTATTAACAAAATACAGGATTATTGGTGCAGGTCAAGGTTTTGCTGTGGACGAAATGCGGTGCAAAGCCCATTTGGGCCTTTTTTTGTAGGGTCGAGGCTTGTGCAAACAGGCGGAGAAGGGTATCATGAATTTTTCTTTTTTTGGAACTTTAAGCGGGATTGAAAAACATGAGAGTTCTCTCGGGCATTCAGCCCTCCGGCAAATTGCATTTGGGTAACTATTTCGGGATGATGCAACCCGCGCTGCATTTGCAGGAAAAGGGCGAGGCGTATCTTTTTATCGCCAATTACCACGCGCTGACTTCGGTTCATGATTCCGTGCGCCTCAAGCAAGACACGTGGGACGTCGCGTTGGATTTTCTGGCCTGTGGGCTGGACACTTCGCGCACGGTATTCTTTCGCCAGAGCGATGTGCCGGAGGTGCATGAGTTGGCTTGGCTGCTGTCGATTGTCACCCCCCTTGGGCTGTTGGAGCGCTGCCACTCTTACAAAGACAAAATCGCGAAGGGTATCGCGCCCTCGCACGGGCTGTTCGCTTATCCGGTGCTGATGGCATCGGACATTCTGCTCTATCAATCGAACGTCGTGCCGGTGGGGCGCGACCAGAAGCAGCACGTGGAAGTCACGCGCGACATCGCGATCAAGTTCAATAACGAGTTCGGAGAGGTCTTCACTGTCCCCGAGCCTTATATTCCGGAAGAGGTCGCGGTGGTGCCGGGTTTGGATGGGCAGAAAATGTCCAAGAGCTATGGCAATACCATCGAACTGTTCGGTGACTTGAAGGAGACCAAAGCCCGCATCATGAAGATCGTGACCGATTCGAAGCCGCTTGAAGAGCCGAAAGATCCGGCCACTTGCAACATCTTCGCGCTCTTCAAGCTGTTTGCGGATGCAACGCAGCGGGCTGAAATGGAGGCCAACTACCGTGGTGGCAATTACGGGTATGGCCATGCCAAGAAGGCGCTCGCCGCGATTTTTGAGGAGAAGTTCGCGCCGCTCCGCGCCAAGCGCGCCGAGCTGCAGGCGAATCCCGATTATGTGGAAGAGGTCTTGCGTAAGGGCGCCGAGCGGGCGCGGGCGGAGGCCTCGAAGACCTTGGACAAGGCGCGTAAGGCCGTCGGGCTCGCGTAGTGACAACAGGGGCGTCCCTCCGGACGTCCGCTCTCGTAGGGTGAATATCGATTCGCCCGGCTAGGTGAATACATGTCGATCGAAGCGCTTTTGGCAGACGATTACAAAGTCGATTTGGAGGTCTTTGAAGGGCCGCTCGATCTGTTGCTCTATTTGATCCGGCGCGAAGAAGTCGACATCTACGACATCCCGATCGAAAAGATCACCGCTCAGTACATGGCGTATCTTGAAGTGATGCGCATGTTGGACCTGAATATCGCGGGTGAATTTCTTGTGATGGCCGCTACGCTGATGATGATCAAAAGCCGGATGCTGCTGCCGGTCGAGTCGCGGGCTGCGGAAGAGGAGTCGGACGAGGAATGGATTGACCCTAGGCTGGACCTCGTGCGGCAGCTCATTGAGTACAAGAAGTTCAAGGACGCCGCCGGGCAACTGCTGGAGCTGGAAACGCTACAGAGCGAGGCCTTCGCGTATGGCGGTGACGCGCCTGCGTTCGAGAAGGAACCTGAAGATGCGGGTCAGGCCTTGGGCGATATCGGGCTGTTTGATTTGCTGACCGCTTTTCAGGAAGTCTTGGCGCGGGCTCCGATGGAGCCGTTGGGCCATCTGGAGCCGATCCGCTGGTCGGTGCCGGATAAGATGGAGGCGATCCTCGCGATGACTAAGGAGGGGAGCAGGGTTGCCTTTTCCAAGCTGTTCAATCCGGGTTCCCAGCGGGCCGAGGTGATCGTGACTTTTTTGGCGCTGTTGGAGCTGTTGCGCTTACGTCAGATTACACTTCACCAGAATGCGGCGTTTCACGAGATTCTTATTTTACCGGTCGAAGATTATTCCGGCGGGCTACTCCAGGCGCCCGTGATCGGAGGAGGCGAACATGTCGAATCCTGAGGATGTCAAATTGCCGATGGCGTCAAGCCTGCAGCAGATTGTCGGAGCGCTGCTGTTCGGGTCGGATCATCCGCTGACGGTCGAAGAGATCCGCGTGTGCCTGAAGAGTGTCGCAGAGGCGGATGAAGGGCAGAACGGGACGCTGAAGCTTTTTGCGGAGGCGTCGCCGCGTGAAATCGGTGACGCCGTGGAAAGCATCTCAATCGAATTGAAACGTTTGGAGTTGGGCATTGAGGTCGCGGAGATCAACGGCGGTTTCCGGTTCCAGACGCAGCCGTCGTGCGGACGCTGGGTAAGGAACCTGCTGAAGCTTGACCGACCGAACCGGTTGTCTCGTCCGGCATTGGAGACGCTGGCGATCATCGCGTACCGACAGCCGATCTCCAAGTCCGAGATCGAATCGATCCGCGGTGTGATGGTGGATCACATCGTTAAGGCCCTTATGGAACTGCACTTGATACGGATTGTGGGCCGCAGTGATTTGCCGGGTCGGCCGTTTCTTTATGGCACGACGTCCACGTTCCTCGATCATTTCGGCTTGAGCAACCTCAAAGAGCTGAACGAACTGGACCCGACCCTGCAGCGTTCGAAAGCTTCCGAGCGCAAGGCTGTACACAAGAAAGAGAAGCGGAAAGAAGATACGGATCAGACGCCGGATGCGGAATCGCTCTTTGAGCGGGAGCCTGACGCTGAAAAAGGGGTGAAGCTTGAGCCGTCCGAAGCGGTGAAAGAGCTCTTGGGGGACCGTTCATCGGATGCCGCAAATGCCGAGCCCTTGTATGCGGACAAAGGTGAAGGATAAGCCGGATCATGTCTTTCTTAATTAAGATTCCGAAGCCCGAGACGTTCAAGGATTTTGGCGAACCGGATGCGTTCAAGATTTGGATGAAAGGGGCGATGATTGTCGCCGCCGGTGTCTGTTTGATCGGGTTACTGGCCTGCTTCTTTGTCGAAAGCTGTGACAGGACGCCAGCGAGCGTCGAAAAAAAAGATAAGCCTGAAAGTGTGGAAAAAAAGGTGGCTCCGCCCGATTTGCACAGTCCGGTCCGTGCGGCACCGGCTTCCTTCCCGCCGGATTCAAACATGCCGCGGGGCAAAGAGATTTATGCCTCCGGGCCGATCGATTTAAAAACATTTAACCCCACGAACGATCTCGTGCGCTTCGAAGACAAGCGGGTTTGGTTTGAGAGTGACAATGATCATAGCGCCGATGACGAGGACGATCATGTCATCCATCGTGCTCTCGAGGTTCCACTCAAACGGCTGGTGAATCTTCTGGAGAAGCAAGGCGGAACGCTCAAGGTTCAGGAGGCGTTCCGTCACGCGGAGAAAAACAGGGTTCATCAGACGGCTTCGCTGCATTGCGAGGGTCGGGCTGTGGACCTGACGTGCGAAAAAACGAGCCTGAGCGATTTGGCGAAACTGACGTGGCAGGCTGGGTTCGATTTCGTGCTGTATGAAGTGCCGAAAAAATCCGGCGTTCATCTGCACTGCTCGGTGAAACGCAGTCCTGACGCGCCGTTGCCGCCGCGTCCCGCCAAGTGAAAAAAAGAGGCGTCCACCCGTGAACGGGCGAACGCTTCTTCTTCTTTCGATCCCATGTGTTAAGCGATGGCTATCGTCTTCTCTGAAGCCCAGAGGCCATGAATGTTGCAGTAGGCGGTCGCGTACAGTGTCCCCGAACCCGCGAGCTTGGCGCGTACCGAGACCGTGCTGTCGGTGTAGGCTGGCCCTTTGTCAGGCCCTTCGACTGCGGCGCCATGCGCGCTGAATTCGCAGCGGGTGATCTCGATCGAGGCCTTCCCGCCCGCCGGAGCGAAGTGCAAGGCGATCCAGGCGATGTGGTGGTTTGTGGTGTTCGGGTGGGCGATCTCTTTGCCTACCGTCACCGTGATGGTGATCGCCTCCCCGGCTTTGGCCGTCGCGGCGCATTCGATGACGGGCACGTGCTTCTCGCTTTTCCAATCTGCGCTTTTAACGAATTCGGATAACATTATTTGATCCTTTCTGTTGGGTTGGTGTTGAGAGATGAGGCTGTACAAGTTCTTTGTTAGTAGTTTAGGGGAAAAGGCGCTTGAAACGCAAGAGCCCTTCGAGGTAGTAATAATCCCCATAGTTGAGCGGCACGTCGATCTCGCTGTTGCCGGGCAGGTGGCCGACCCCGTGCATCAGGATAAAGTTCCCGTTCTCGCCGGCGCTGGCGCGGTATGTCGGAGAACTGAGAGAGAGCAGTTGCTGAATAGCGGTATCGCAATAGAGCTTGGATTTTGGGGCTTCAACAAACGTGCTGAGTTCGAGCAGCGCGCTGGCCATGATGGCGGCGGCTGACGAGTCGCGCGGCGCATAGGGGATCTCTGCGGCCTCGTAGTCCCAGTATGGAATCTTGTCGGCAGGCAAGTTGCGGTGGTTGACAAGGAAGTCGGCCGACTTGACCGCACGCGACAGATACTCGGGTTTCTTGGTCTCGCGGTACATCATGGTGAAGCCGTACAGGCCCCACGACTGACCGCGCGCCCATGGACCATCCGCAGAGGCGCCCTGCCCGGCGTAGTAGCCGAAAATCTTGCCGTTGAGCGGATTATAGTCGATGACGTGATAGGCGCTATTGTCAGGCCGGAAGTGGCGCCGGTTGGTCTGGTCGGCGTGGCTGAGCGCAACCTCGCTGAACCGCTTTTCGCCGCTCTGCTTCGCGGCCCACATGAGCAGTTCAAGGTTCATCATGTTGTCGATGATGACCGGATTGGTGAAGTTGTCCCAGGAGCGGATCATGCCCAGGCGCGGCACGAAGCGCGTGCAGAGCGCGGCGGCGCCGTCAAGAAGAACCTCTTTGTAACCCTCGGGGTTGGCGAGGCGCAGGCCGTTGCCGTAGCTGCAGTACAGCATGAAACCGATGTCGTGGTTGCCGTTGTAGTGGCGGATCTGCTCCAGCATGGCCGTGTAACGCAGGGCGGCTTCTTTCCATTCAGGCGCTTGTGTGTATTCATAAAGATGCCAGAGCGAACCCGGGAAAAAGCCGCTCGTCCATTCCTTTGGGTCGATCGTGATGAGCTGCCCGTTTTCCCAGCGCCGCGGAAATTTGTCCTGCGTGCCTTGCAGCCCCTTGAGCATGCCGCGGTATTGCTCGGCCGCTACCGAAAATGAGTTTGGCACCATGGCCCGTAAAGCTTCCGCCTTGTCAAAGGTGTCGCTGACGCTCTCCAGTGTGCCGCCCGTGAAGTAGACCGGGGCATCGGTGAGCGACAGGATGCAGGAGGCCGTTGCGCCATCCCATTGGGTTCCCACGTCCGCGCCGGTATGTGAGGTAAAGGTAACGTCTTTACAGGAGAATGTCAGCTTGTATAGGCCTGATTTCTGATAAGTCCAAACCGCGCCCGCGGAGCGTCCGTCAGGCCGTTTCCACTGCGGGTGATAGAGCGTGCCATCGGACGATTTCCACGGGTGATCGGCAATCACAATTGAGCCCGCTGGACGCATCGCAGTAAGGGTTTTATACGCCAGGTACGCGGGTTTGGGCGAAAGGTCGCGATGGACCATGCCGAAATGACTCTCTTGGTCGAGGTCGTCGGTCTCGGGCGACTGAAACTCATACCAAAAAAGACGCTCCACGCCGCACTGCAACGCGATAAGGTTGGCGCGTGGCACCATTTTAGCTTGTTTACTTTCGCTGTTGCCGCGCTGGCCCTTCTCGAAAAGCCCGGAGACGATCACCGCGCCTTTGAGGTCGCTGTTGAACGCATACACGGCGGCGGCCGTGCCGGTATAGCCGTTGTGAACACCTGCGAGCAACGGGATGAAGCGGTCTCCCTCCTTGAACGAGTTCGGGGTAAGGAAACGTTCGGCAGTGAAACCGTTTTTGGGCTGCGGCAGGTCTTTCGCAGGACCGGTGAACGACACCTGCATCTCTTCGGGGATGACGCCTTTCTTATACCACCAGGCCTCGACGCCGATGCGGAGTTGGTCGCGGAACGATTCTCCATATAATTTTGACTTAATCCATTTGCCGTCGGTGCCGTGTTCCATGGGATTCCAAATCGGCATGCCCCCGCACTCGATGAGGATGCCGCCCCGGCGCACATAGTCGACTAATTTGTCGAAACCGTCAGCCGGAAAGTTTTCGTTGAAGGGCAAGACAACCGCATCGATCTCGTAGGCGTCGAGGGTGGCGAGAAGCGCGTCGATCGTCAGGCGCTGTATGCGTGCGTTGGCGGGCATCTCGGCGGCGAGAATGGCATCGGAAGGCGCCGAGTCATCGGATGAGAAGGTCGGATCGTCGAGTACCGCGATGCGCCACGCGCCCTTCTTTGAAGGCTTTGCGGCTTTGAGCCCGGCTTTGATCAGGCCCGGTGCGGCTGCAAGTTGCTTCTGGGTGGGCCAGCCGATCTCGGTGATCCAGACGGGTTTGGCGGCATCGCCGTATTTTCCCATCAGCGCCCTCAGGTCGGTCAGCCGTTGTTCAAGGCTCTCTTCTGGCACGGACGGGTGGCTGTACGGGTGGACGTTCATGACGTCGAAGTACTTTGCGCCGCCGAGTTGGTAAAGGCGGCCGATGTAGTTTGTGGGAATGCCTGCGTAACCGCCCACGGCCACCGTGAGTTTCGGGTCGATGGACTTGATCGTTTCGTAGGTCCGTTTCAGGAGCGACAGGTAGTCGTCCGCGTTGGGGTTCTTCCAGAAGCCCTCGAGGTTCTCCTCGTTCCAGACTTCCCACACGGGCAGCCGGGTGCGGTAACGTTCGACCATCGTGCGGACATATTTTTCCCACTGATCAAGGTGCTTGTGCGCGGGATTGGCGAACGAGACGTTGTAATCAAGAATGGGCAGCATCTGCACGCCGGCCATTTCGGCGTTCGAGATGACGGTGTCGAGGTGCTCGAAGGTCCATGTGTCGGCGTTGGGCTGCACGCCGCTCCAGTCGAAGTCGGAGCGAGCCCAAACCATGCCGGCATCGCGGATGAGCTTCAGTTCTTCCGTCTGAGTCTTAAACTCGCCGCCTCGCGCAAGATGCGCACAAACCCCGTAAGGTCCCGTGGGAACACGCGTGTTTTCGGCATGTGCAAGGAAGGTGAGCGTAATGATAAGGGCGATCAAAGCGTTTCTCATAACAGTTTTTCCAACGTGCATAATTTATTTGACAAGTTTAACACATGCGCACGCCTTCGTCGATAGAATGGGCCTTCGATTTGCCAGCGATTTCTCGCGCCAGCGAAAGGCGCTTAAAAATGCGATTGCACCGGCAGCGGCAAACCGATAACGTGTATGCGAAAAGTCAAACTTTTGACAGCTCGGGAGAAATATGAAAAAAGGTCTTCTTCTTGTTTTTTTGTCGAGTGCGGCTGCGGTTTTTGCGGCTGATATCCAGGCCGTGCGTGCAGCGGATCCGCGCAATATCGCCAATGGGTTGCGCATCCCGAGCGAAGGCTATTCCGACCAGCCCTATGTGGTGGTGACCTCGAACGGGGCCTGGGTTTGTACGCTTACGACAGGCAAAGGTCTGGAGGGTCAGCAGGGACAGCACGTGGTTTCGACCGTCAGCAAAGATCAGGGCAAGACATGGTCGGAACTGCTCGCCATTGAATCGGACGCCGGCCCTGAAGCCTCTTGGGTGACGCCGCTCATCACGCCCTCCGGCCGCATTTATGCTTTTTATACCTACAACGGCGATAACATCGTGACCCTGCCGAACTCCGATAAGCGTGTGCGTGCCGATACCCACGGCTGGTATGCTTTCCGTTATTCGGATGACGAGGGCGCGTCGTGGTCTTCGCAGCGCTTCCGCATCCCGGTCCGCGTGACGGATGTGGACCGCGGCAACCCGTGGCGAGGTGAAGTCTGTCACTTCTGGGGCATCGACAAGCCAAAAGTCAAGGATGGTAAGGTCTATTTCGCTTTTACCAAACTCGGTAAGTTTTTCATGCAAGAGGGAGAAGGGTGGGTGGTCGAGGCGTCCAATATCCTCACAGAAAAGGACCCTGACAAGCTCGTCTTTCGCCTGTTGCCCGATGGAGAGAAGGGAATCCGCAATCCCGCGTTGGGCAGCATCCAAGAGGAGCACAATCTGGTGCCCTTGACTAAAAGTGATCTCTTCTGCGTGTTCCGCATGGATAGTGGTACGCCTGGCCACAGCTACAGCCATGACAACGGCGTCACGTGGTCATTGCCTGAGACGATGACGTACGCGCCGGGTAAGCGTGCCCTTAAAACCCCGCGCGCTTGTCCCAAACTCTTCATGACCTCCGCTGGCAAGTACCTCTTCTGGTACCACAACCATGGTGGCAAGGCGTGGTCAGGTCGCAATCCGGCCTTCCTTTCGGGCGGCGTGCTGAAAGAGGACGGGGTCATCCATTGGTCCGAGCCCGAGATCGTACTGTTCGATCCGAATCCCGCCATCCGCATGAGCTATCCTGATCTCGTCGAACAGAATGGCTCTTTCTGGCTGACTGAAACCCAAAAGACCGTTGCGCGCGTTCACCCTCTCGACCGCTCACTGCTCGCAGGGCTTTGGAGCCAGGAAACCGTCAATGCCGTCTGCACGAACGGGCTGCTCCTCGAAAAACTGGACGCTGGCGACGCGGCGTCGCGCCCGACCGTTCCGCGCGGGTTCGGGGATCTCGCGCACGGAGGGCTGACGGTTGAGCTTTGGCTCAAGCTAGATGCCGTGACGCCCGGGCAGACCCTCTTCAATACGCTGGACAAGGATGGCCAGGGTGTGCGGGTCGTGACGTCCGATCTTGGGGGCCAGCCTACGCTGGCCATCGAGCTTTGCGACGGGGGGCGTGCGGCAATGTGGCATACCGATCCCGGGGTGGTGCAGAGCGGCAAGTTGCAGCACATCGTGTTTGTTTGCGATTTTGCCGCGGCCGTGGTTGTGGTGGTGGCTGACGGCACGTTCTGTGACGGCGGAGCGTCGCGGCCGTATGGCTGGGGACGTTTGCCTCTGGAATTGGGCGATGTCCAAGGGTCCTATCAGGCGGTGCTTGCGCCGTCGGTCAAGGGCTTGCGCCTTTACAATCGGCCTCTGCGCACCACCGAAGCCATCGGCAACTTCCGCGCGGGAGCGAGGTAGGCTTCTGGCGGCAAGGTCTTAGCCGACGTCGGCCAGATAGAAAAAAACGCTGGCGAGGTTGAAGAGCGCATGCATGGTGATCGGGGTGAGGATCGAGCCGGTGGCCGCATAGCCTGCGGAGAAGGCGATGCTCAGCGCCAGCAGGGGCAGAAACGACGGCGCGTGGAAATGCACCAGCGAGAAATAGACGCCCGAGAGCAGCGCTGCGAAAAAAAAGGGGCGGGCTCTCAGAACCGCAGGGAAAAGAATGCCGCGGAAAAGCAGCTCTTCCACCACGGGTGCAATGACCACGGCCGCCGCCATCATGAACAGGCGCGTGCCAAGGGCCACTGAATCGTCGCCCAGCCAGTCGAAGACCTCTTGGAGCTGCGGCTCATAGCCGAACGTTTCCGTCACCGTGGACATGGCCATGGAGAACAACGTCACGGGCGGGATAACCGCAAGCCCGTAAAGCAGGCCTTTCTTGAGCGCCTGGCCAAGGGTGCAGTGCGGCGAAAAGAAGGCCTGCCGCACCGAGGTCCGCGAGTACGTCAGGCAGAGGGTAATGACCAGAAGTCCCGTGAAGGCATAAAACAAAGGACCGAGGATCAGCGCGCTTTCTTTGGGCGTGGCGGTTGCGGCGCCTTGGACAAGCGACGGTAATGCGAACAGAAGCGTGGTGAACAAGACCAATTGTGCATGGAATGCCGTGAAGGGCCGACTGGCCGTCTCGGTGCAGGCCCGGAGTGAGGGCACCAGGTGGCGGGTCTGCACGAGTAGGCCAAGGTAGAGGTCGGCCGTGACTCCGGCGATCACCATAAGCCCTGCCAAGATCTGAAATAGAAGGCGCGTCAGGTCGGTGTTTTCTGATAACATGTGCCTATTGTGCCCGCTCAGTCCCTTCCGGGCAATCAGAAACCGGAGTAAATAGAGCGTTTCTGTGGTGAAAGAGCGCTCAATGTGCTAAAGTTCTACAGCTTATATGAGAGATACAAGACCTGTCAGAAAAACCTTTCCGATCAATGCGATGCTGGAGGGACGCCGTGTGCTCGTCGTTGGGGGCGGACGCGTCGGCCAGCGCAAAGTTGAACTTCTTCTGGATTCCGGTGCCAGCGTAACGCTGGTTTGCCCAACCTGTGTCGCCGAACTTATGGAGTTGGCTCAGGCTGGAGCGATCCGCTATGAAGCGCGGCTTTTTCAGGATGCCGATGTGGCGGAATGTGCGCTGGTGTTGGCTTGCACGGATGACAAGCATGTCAACCGGCATATCTTGGAAGTCGCCAAGGCGGCCAGGATACCTTGTTGTTGCGCGGACGGAAATTGGGCGGATGGGGATTTCGTCACGCCTGCGATTATCCGTACGGGTGATGTGCTGATCGCGGTTTCGACCAGCGGCAAGTCCTGCCGCCAATCCCGCTTGATTAAGGATAATTTGCGCAAACACCTTGACTCGATAGAGAGTTCCGACCTGATGGTGTTGGGCACCAGTCACGAATACATGACCTCCGAAGCGCGTGCGCCTTATCATCTGCTTTTACGCGAGCGTGAAGCGATCGGAGAGATGATCCGGCAAGTATGGGGTGTGCATGAGTTCTTTGTGCTGAACACCTGCAACCGCGTCGAGGTCGTGGCCGTTGTTTCCAAAGAGGCCGGCACGAGCGGAATTCTGCGCCGGCTGTTACGGTTTGACCAGTTGAGTCCTGAATTTTACTACATGAAGCGCGGGTTTGAAGCCTTTTCGCACCTCTGTCTTGTCACGGCAGGGCTTGATTCGCAAACGCCGGGCGAATTTCACGTGGTGTCGCAATTGAAGGATGCGGTCGATGAGGCGGTCGCGCGTGGCTGGGCGGGTTCGGTCACGCGAGAATTGTGCGATGTGGCGCTGCATGTTTCGAAAGATATCCGTCACGAGGTGGAGCCGCTGATGGATGTTGCCGAGATTGAAGAGGTGTGTCTGCGCTATCTTGAGGCTTTGGTGCCGAACCTGGCCTCAAGCCGTGTCCTTGTGATCGGTGCCGGCATGGTCGGCTGTGGCCTCGTGGATGGCTTCCGGAAGCGTGGTTGCAGGTGCATCTGGGCCTATCACAATAAGGTGCCGGCGCAGAGCGAGGAGGAATCTCGGCAAATCGAGCTCATTCAGATGGATGCGCTGGATCGCGTGCTGTCCGTAGCCGATGTCATCGTCAGTGCTGTGGATGCGCAGGAGCCGGTTGTTACGTTCGCCAGACACAAAGAACTGTTGAAGCAGCAGGGTGTTGTGATGGTCGATCTCGGTATGCCGCGCAACATCGATCCCGCTTTCGATCTGTGTGGCGGACACGTGCGCGTTGCTGATTTAGACGTGCTAAAGCACTGGTGCCGCACGACCAACGGCACGTTGGACAAGGTGTTGGAGGTGTGTGGTGCGATTCTTCGTGATCACCGCGACATCTACGAGCGGATGCGTCAAAGCATCCAGGGCCAGTCTCCGCAGCAGGAGCCGTAAGCATGGGTAAACAGATCTTCAAGGTCGGTACGCGGGGGAGCCGTCTGGCGCGGATTCAGACTCAGGATGCGTTGGATAAACTGGCGGCGCTCTTTCCGGACATCCGCTTCGAGGTGATGCCTGTCACCACGCCCGGTGATCGCGACTTGACGACTGATCTGCGGACAAGCCCCGCCGACTTTTTTACGCGTGATTTGGATGACGCGCTGCGCGAGAGCCGTATCGACTTGGCGCTCCATAGCGCCAAAGATCTGCCCGATCCGGTGCCTGCTGATCTCGATTGGTTCTGGTTGCCGTGGCGTGAAGACCCTCGCGACGCATGGATCTTGCCGCGCGGCAAAGTGTTCGCAGACCTTCCTGACGCGCCGGTCTTGGGCGTGAGCAGTGATCGCCGTGAGAACTGTTGCCGTAATCGCTTTCCGAGTGCGGTGATGAAACCCATCCGGGGCACGATTCCCGCTCGGCTTGAGCAACTCGACGCGGGTGAGTTTGACGCGATCCTGATGGCTGGAGCTGCTCTCATCCGTTTGGGCTTGGCCGACCGTGTGACCGAGTGGGTGCCGCTTTCTGAGTTGCCGGTTCCGGCAGGGCAGGGGTATCTCGCAGTCACGTTCCGTCTGGGTGACCCAGTCTGGACACGGCTTCGCTCCTATTTCGTGAAGGCCGTGCGTTTTGTAGGCGCGGGTGTGGGCTCCGCAGACTTCTGCACCTGGGGTGGCGTACAAGATCTGCGGCAAGCCGAAGTGTGCCTGTACGACGTTTTGATGGACGATCAATTGTTGACGTTCCTCCCCGCACAGGCTGAGCGCGTATTTGTGGGCAAGCGGTGCGGCGAACATACGGTCAAGCAGCCAGAGATCACTTCGTTGATCTCCCAGCATGTGAGGCAAGGCCGGCGTGTCGTGCGGCTCAAAGGTGGCGATCCGGGCTTGTTCGGCAGGCTTGCGGAAGAAACCGACGAGTTGGATCGACTGTGCTTGCCTTACCGTGTGCGGGCGGGCGTGAGCGCGTTGACAGTTGCTACCACCGGGACCGGGATGTTGCTGACGCGGCGCGGGGTGTCGCGTGGCTTCACGGCGTTAACCCCGCGCGCCGAGGGCGGCGCTGTTGCGGGCGTGTCGTTGGATGTTCGCAAGCGTCTGCCGCTGGTGCTCTTTATGTCGATCAAAGTGGCTTCCGACATGGCGCGGCAGTTGCTTGACGAGGGCTGGGCTGCGGATACGCCCGCAGCGATCGCGTTCAATGCGGGTGCCGATGACGAAACCGTTTTCAGGACAACGCTGGCGGCGCTGCGCGGAGGAAGCGCGGCCTCTTTCGACACCGATGCGCCGGGGCTGTTAGTGATTGGTGCTGCGGCTGCGGGCGCATTCCGTCGCGATACAGGCGCACTGCGAGGCTGCCGCGTGTTGGTGACGTGCAGTGAAGCGTTGCTTGAAAAGTCGGCTTTGCGGATCATTGATTTCGGGGGCTTGCCGCTCTTGCGTCCTATGATCCGTTTAACGCCGTGCGCGGGTGCCGTAAATGCAGTTGCTCGTGTCGCTTCGTATGACTGGGTCGTGCTGACCTCACCCTCGGCGGTTCATTTCTTTATGGGTCTTGTCCGTGAAGCGGGTGTCGATCTGCGCAGGTTGCCCAAGGTCATGGCGTGTGGTCCGGGCAGCTTGGCGGCATTCGAGAGCTGCGGTCTTGTGCCCGAGTTGTCGCCTCCCATGGACTATAGTGCGGAGGGTTTGGCGGCTCTGTTGCGGGAACGTGATTTCTCCGGTCAGTGTGTGTTACGGTTGCGGTCCGAGAAAGCCGGAACCTTGCTGGCAGACGTGTTACGTCAAAAAGGTGCGCGGGTTGACGATGTTCAGCTTTACACCAATCAGCAGGTCACATATCCGATTCTGCCGCAGTTTGATGCCGTCTTTTTTGCGAGTGCTTCGGCCGTTGAAGCGTTTATGAATCAGGCTGGCTGTGCCGCGTTGCGCGATAAGACGGTTGTGACGATCGGGAAGCCCACGTCCGAAGCTTTGTCTGCTTTCGGACGAGAGCCGGATCTTGTGGCGCGTGAAGCTACGGTTGACGGCGCGATCGAAGCGCTGGCGCGGCATTGGGTCTCGGTTTCAGTCAGCCCGGCACAGATGTGAGCGGCTTGACGGTACCTTTCTCGGCGACACCGTCCTGAATGGTTCGCGGATACCTTCAAGTTGGATGATGATGGCATGTGATTCCGAGAAAAATGGCTCTTGACCTGTTGTGACCCTCATTTTATCCATATCTCCAGGGGCATGTAAGAATCAGTCGTGGTCGGCGTAGAGACGGAGCAATTGCACGCCGTGGCCTGGAATTTCGGCGGTGAATCGGTCGCTGACGGTGCCGATATGTTTCTGCCTCCAGAGGTCGCGTAACCGCTGTTTGCCGGTCAGGCCCAGACTCTTGAATTCCAGCGTCACCGGACTCGTCAGGTAACTGCGGTTAAAAAGGCCCGCGGCAACACTGCCGTCCTCCATTCGCTTGGCCCAGAGCTCCGAAGAGTCCGTTCTTTGCACCCGAGTCGCCTGGCGCCCCAGCGGGTCTTGGTTGACTTCCAGCACCTCATCATTGGTCAGCAGATTTAGGGTGAAAGCATCGAGTTGGGTCATGTCGCACCCGATAAGCAGTGGCGCGCAGAGCAGGCACCAGAGCGTCATGTGGGTGTACTGTTCGTTTTGGGTAAGACGTGTGGGATGAAGGTTGCCCCAGCCGACCATGCCGACGATCAACATGTCAGGATCGTTCCAATTACCGGGCTGTGCAAACAGTTCAAGCCCGTCCTGCGCATCAACGATTTTGCTCATACTCTCCCAGGTATCGGTGATGTCGCCGGTGGTACGCCAGCATTGACCGCCTGCCTTGTCGCCCCACGTTGAAACGTTGCCCATGCCGTATTGGCAGAGGCTGTGGACAATGTCGCGCTTCTGGGCGCGGAGCGCTTCGGTCATGAGAAGATAGGGGCGCATCAAGTCTTTTAGATTGTCGCCGTTTGAGACTTGCGAATAGCTGCACCAGTCGTACTTCAAGTAGTCGAAACCCCACGCGGCATAGGTTTGCGCATCGGTCAATTCGTGCTGCCAACTGCCGACGCAGCCGCCGCAGGTCGTCGGACCCGGTGACGAATACAGCCCGATCTTAAGGCCGAGGCCGTGGACATAGTCGGCCAAGTCCTTCATGTTCGGGAAGCGCTTGTTGGGCAGGATGCGGCCGTCGGCGTCGCGTGCGGGGCCCATGAGGGTCTCGTCGTTCTTCTCGCCGGGACTCGTCTGCCAGAAATCGTCGATGTTGATGTAAGACCAGCCGTGTGCAATCAGTCCGCTGTCCTGCATGGCATCTGCGGCCTTGCGAATTTTTTCGTCGGACACGGCATGGGCGAAACAGTTCCAAGAGTTCCAGCCCATGGGCGGCGTTAGCGCGATCCGGCCCCCGATCTCCAGGCGCAGCACGCGCTCGGTTTTGCCCTTGGCGTTCTCGGCAGTCAGCGTCACGCTGTAAGAGCCGGGTTTCTCAACCGCGCCGGTGATGATGCCGGTGTCAGTGTCGAGAGAAAGTCCCTTCGGTAGATTCTTCGCGCCATACGTGAGGGGCGCTTCGCCTGTAGCTGGGATGGTGAACAGGACGGGGCTCCCGGGGCGCACGCCGAATCGTCGCGCGCCGTTAATGCGCGGATTTTTTGGCGCAGGCGGGGTCAGTATTCCCATCTGTTCGGTTAGCGGATGCGTCAGCGGCGTCAGCGAGGCGCCGTCTTTCATTACGAAGACGGCGTCTCCCCAATCGGCATGATCGAACGCGTCACCGTCGCCCGCGTCTGAAACCTGCAGGATGATCAGTTTGGCACCGGTCAGGTCGGCCTTGATTGTTTTGGCAGGTTCTCTGGCGCGGAGGATGCCGGTGTCGGCAACGATCTTCTGATCAGCGTAGACGCGGAAGATGACCGAGCCTTTGCCTCGGATCAGCTCCTCGTCGTCGACGCCGACCCGTGCCTCAAAGGTGATCGCACGTCCGCCTGCTTTGAGAGCGAACCAGCTCTCCGCATGTGTGCCGACGCCGCGTTCAAACTTCGTCCGGTTGATTTTCAAGGGGTTGCCTCCCACTGTGGCTTTTGGGCGGGGCCTTTCCCAACCGCAGGTCATTGTGGTGAGGTCAAGCTCGTCGAGCCAGACCTTGTTGTCAGCCTTGGCCCAGAGAAACACGTTCGCGAATAGGATGGTGACGTATAAACAACATGGGAAAGAACGCATCGGTCAAACCTCCATTGGACGTTCAGTCTGATTTCAGCAGATGCGATAGATTATCCTCTTACAATGCGTTCGAGGGAAGTCAGAATCGCATGTTTCGCTTATTCGGCGGATTCTCAATTTCCTCCTTCCCAGCCTGTCCTCAGACCTCTGTTGCCAAGTCTCTGTGGTCGACAGAAAGGGTGACTTTGCTGACGCCTTTCATTCTGAATGCCTGCTCCTGACGTTTGAAGTCATGGGGTACGTGGGGAACCCGCTTTACGTGTGGCTTCCGAACCCTGAACCCTGTTCCCCACTTTTCCAAATCAGCGTCTTGCAAAAACCCTCAAAGGAGTCGGTTGGTCGTGCAAGTCAGTTGAACGGCTGCGGTCGACCGAAACTTGTCAAAAATCGTAAAAAAATCAAGATTGACGATACGGAGCGCAATCAAGTAAACTCAAGCGGCATTGTCAAATCAGATGTCCTGTATCATCAGATTGGCCATTGCCCTTGCCTACGATTCGGACTTACGACAAAAGGCGAATGACCCCCGATATCTGAAGACGAGTCGGAAAAGCGGGTTGTCAGGCACGTTATGGCTGTGGAACAACAGGATGCGATACAGGGGTTCATCAATCACCACGTGATGCATCACGCGGCGTCGGCGGATGCGTGGAATCTGCCCTTTCTTCGTTTCAATATCCTTGAGTGGTTCCGCTACGATTCGGTGATGGTTTTTTTCATTGTGGTGCTCTTGTTAGCCGTGTCGCTCGCGGTGCGCCGTTCCTACGCGGAAGTTCCTAAGGGGATTGCGGCTGTCGCCGAAGCGTATGTTGTCTTTATCCGCGACCAGATCGTTTATCCTAACTTTGGCGAGGTATGCGGACGCGGGTTCCTGTCCTTCTTTTGCACATTGTTCGTCTTTATTTTCGGAGCCAACGTGCTCGGTCTGATTCCGATTTTCAGCACGGCGACGGGCAACGTCAGTGTCACGGCCGGCCTGGCCACGATCTTCATGTTCACGTGTCTCGGCGCGGTGGTCAAGCTGCGCGGGTTACGCGGGCTCATGTCCGCCTTCATCCCCCACGGCTTGCCGGGTTGGCTCGTGCCGATCATGGCTGTGATGGAAGTCATCAGTTTCTTTTCCCGCGTGTTCGCGCTGACGATCCGTCTCTTTTGCAACATGCTGGCCGGGCACATCGTCATTTACTCATTGCTGGGCATGGTGATCCTTTTCGGTTGGGCGGCCTTTCCCGCCGTGCTGATGGCGGTGCTGATGTATTTCTTCGAGCTGTTTGTGGCGTTCTTGCAGGCGTATATCTTTACCCTGCTCTCGGCGATCTTCATGAACATGATGGTGAATCCGGCACACTGAACGGAAAGAAACGAGGTACGAAATGATGGTTCCACGCCAAGGGGCAAGGATGATGACATGAGCGAAGTCGAACACGCGGGGGCCGTGGTGTCCGTTCCGGGTATCCCGGAACCTATCCAAAAACTGCCGAGTGATGTCATGCAGGTTTCCGACAAGATGATCCTGCTGACGTGGTTGGCTTTTGGCATCGCCGCATTCTGCTTGCACAAGTTGCTCTGGAAACCGATTCTGCATGCGGTCGAGGGTCGCGAGAAATCGATTTGCGACGCCCTTGAGGGTGCTGCGAAGGCGCGTAAAGCTCAGGCCGAAAGCGAAGATCAAGGGAAGAAGGCCGTTGCGCAGGCGGAAGAAGAGGCGAGAGGTGTTGAGGAACGCGCGACACGCGAAGCGGCGGCGGTGATCGCTCGGGCGGACCGCGACGCCAAGGATGTGGCAAAGCGTCGGCTTGAAGAGGCCGAGCAGGCGATCGAAGCCGAGCAGCGTAAGGCCTTTGAGGCGTTGCGCCGCGATTCAGCCGCACATTTTGGCGATACGATCGAGCTCTTCCTGCGACAGAAGCTCACGGAAGATCAGAAGCGTGCCTATCAGGCTGAGATCCTGAACGAGGTGAGGCTATGACCGACGATGGCGTCTATGCCCGCGCTTATGCCCGTGCGCTGCACGGAGCGGCTGCGGCACGCCACGAGGAGTCTGGCGTGACAGAGGACGTTCTCGCTCTTGAGCGGCAATGGCACGGTTCGCCCGAGTTGCGCCGCTTCTGTCGAAGTCATCAGTCTGGCAGTCCGCGTAACCGCGCCCGAGCCGTCGAGCAGCTCTGGGGGAATACGTTCACGCAGGCGATGGTGTTTTTTTTGGCCATGTTGGCGCGGCGGGATCATCTGGGACTGTTGCCGCTGATTACCCGGCAGTATCAGAAGCAGGATGACCATGCGCAGGGGCGCAGTGACGTGCGCATGAGTTTTGCCTGCGAGCCGGGCGAGGAGCAGATCGACCGGATCCGCCAGTTGGTCGCCGAAGCGTGCGGCCCGGTCATGAAGGTGAACGTACGGGTCGACCCCTCGCTGATCGCGGGCGTGCGGTTTTCCGTCAACGACAAGCGGGTGGATGCCAGTCTTGCCGGACGCCTTGCACGTTTGCGGGTGGGCCTCAGTAAACCGATGCAGCCCGGTAAGGCCGTGCGCTAAGAGTCTTCAGGAACATTTTATGAACATTCAACTGAAACCCGATGAGATATCCGCCCTGTTGCGCCGCCAGATGCAGATGGTGGACAGGTCCGTGGACGTGGCCGAGGTAGGCACGGTGCTGAGCGTGGGCGACGGAATTGCCCGCGTCGACGGGCTCTCCAACGTCATGTTCAACGAATTAGTCGAGACGGAGAGCGGCGTTGCCGGACTGGCGCTGAACCTCGAAGAGGAGTCGGTGGGCATCGCGATTCTCGACGATGTGACGCGTGTCCGTGAGGGCGACCTGTTCCGCCGCACGGGACGTGTGGTCTCGGTGCCGGTCGGCAAGGCACTGACGGGACGCGTCGTCGACGCTTTAGGACGCCCGTTGGACGGCAAGGGCCCGGTGCTTTCTGACGAGATGTTGCCGGTGGAGGGATTCGCGCCATCGATCGTCGAACGCAAGAACGTATGCGAACCGATGCAGACGGGCATCTTAGCCATCGACGCGCTGACGCCGATCGGTCGTGGCCAGCGCGAGCTGATCATCGGTGACCGCAAGACTGGAAAAACGACCTTGGCGATCGACGCGATCCTCAATCAGGCCGGAACGGGCGTTCAGTGTTTTTATGTGGCTGTCGGTCAGAAGCTTTCAACCGTGTCGTCGCTGCATAAATTGCTGGCCGAGCACGGTGCGATGGCTTATACCACGATTATTCTGGCCAACGCGTCCGAGCCTGCGCCGCTGCAGTACCTCGCGCCCTATACGGGGTGCGCCATGGCTGAGTATTGGCGCGACCGCGGTGGCCACTCGCTCGTGATTTACGATGATCTCACCAAGCACGCGCAGGCCTACCGGCAGATGTCGCTGCTCTTGCGTCGTCCGCCCGGGCGTGAGGCTTTTCCGGGGGACGTCTTTTATCTGCATAGCCGTCTGCTCGAGCGTGCCGCTAAGCTGTCAGACGAGAAGGGCGGCGGCAGTCTGACCGCGTTGCCGATCGTCGAAACCCAAGCGAATGACATTTCAGCCTACATCCCCACCAATGTGATTTCGATCACGGACGGACAAATCTTCTTGGAGGCCGGACTTTTTCACGAAGGGCAGCGGCCGGCCATCAACCCCGGCATTTCGGTTTCCCGCGTCGGCGGCGACGCGCAGGTTAAAGCGATGAAGCAGACTGCGGGACCGATGCGTGTTCTGCTGGCGCAGTATCGCGAGCTCGAAGCCTTCATGCGCTTCTCGTCGGACCTGGATGCGAACACGCTCGAACAGTTGTCGGTGGGGCGTTCGCTGATGCACGTACTGCGGCAGCCCCCCAACCAGCCTGTGGCTGTCCACAAACAGGTGGCCGTGCTCTACGCGGGCACGCAGAAAGCCTTTGCGAAGGTCCCCGACAACCGCCTGCATGACGCGATGAAGGCGCTTTACGAGGCGATCGAAACCAAGGAAAGTGGACAGGCCTATACTGCGCGGTTCGAGGCGAAGCCTGCGATGGACGACGAGCTCAAAGGCATGCTCAACGCGCTGATTGAAGAGACGGTTAAAAAATACCGCAAAAGTTAACGTGCCGCAGACGGTGTGAGACATGGCGAATTTTCGTGAATACAGTGCGCAGCTGGCGTCGATGGCCGGCATGCGGCGGGTGACGGCCACCATGAAAATGGTGGCGGCCTCGCACCTGCATCGCGCGCAGACGGAGTTGCATCTGCCTGAACCGTTCGCGGAGGCGTTGTGGAACCTGGTCCCTGTTTTGAAGCAGGCGCGTTTTGCGAAACACCGTGTCAGCCTGCCACCTCCGGAGAAGGGCAGCCGTGTGCTGCTGGTTGTGATGACCTCGAACCGCGGCCTGTGCGGCGCCTTCAACAACTCGGTGGTGCGCGAAGTCCGACGCTGGGTGCATGAGCAGACCGCTGCACGCGGCATTCGGGTCGAGGCCGTTTTTGCCGGCCAGAAGGGGTACATGGCGCTCCGGAACGAGATCCCCGCCTGCATGAAGACGGTGGATGTTGCCGCGCATCCGAAAATCAAAGAGATTGCGGCCATTTCACGCCATGCGGTCGACAGCTTTCTTGATCATCGCTACGACGAGGTCTGGATTGCAGGCAACCGTTTCGTGAACGCGATGTCCAACGAGACACAAGTCATTCGGCTGCTGCCGTATCAGAAGCATCCGATGGTTGGCCGGCCGGAGAAACTTCCGGTGGAGTTGCCTTCCATGATTGAGCCCAACGACGACCGTATGCTGGCCGCGATCATCCGGCAATGGGTCCATCTCGACGTGTATTACGCGATGCTGAATAGCGTGGCGAGCGAGCATGCATCGCGGGTCATGGCTATGGAGAATGCGACGGTCAACCTTCGACGTATGGAAAAAGACATGATGCTGATGAGAAACCGCGCGCGGCAGGCGGCGATCACGAACGAGCTTACCGAGATCGTCAGCGGGGCGGAGTCGCTGAGCTGAGTGAAGCGGGCTGATTTTTCGATATGGAGAGAGCGATATGAGTGAACAAACGGCGGAGATGGGCAATCACGGGCGCGTCATCCAGGTATTGGGCGCTGTGGTCGATGTGGAGTTCCCGGACGGCTACCGGCCGCGCCTCCTTCACGCGTTGAAAACGACCAACCCTTTATTGAACGATCAGCCGGAGAATCTCGTGCTGGAAGTTGCCCAGCACTTGGGCGATTGCCGTGTGCGGGCCATTGCGATGGACTCGACCATCGGGCTGGTGCGCGACGCCGTCGTTCGCGACATGGGCGAATCGATCGTCATGCCCGTCGGAAAGCCGACGCTCGGGCGCGTCATGAACTTGCTGGGACTGCCTGTGGACGGCAAGGGGCCTATCAACTCCGACACGCTTCTGCCGATTCATCGGCAGCCGCCGCCCTTTATGGAGCAGAACCCCGAGGCTCAGATACTGATGACCGGCATCAAGGTGATCGACCTGCTGACCCCGTATCGCAAGGGCGGCAAGATTGGTCTGTTCGGCGGCGCGGGCGTTGGAAAGACCGTCTTGATTCAGGAGTTGATACACAATATCGCGCATGAGCACGGTGGCTATTCGGTGTTCGCAGGTGTGGGAGAACGCACGCGTGAAGGCACTGCGCTCTATCAAGAAATGGCCAGCGCGGGCGTTCTGGATAAGACGGCCATGGTGTTCGGCCAGATGAACGAGCCCCCGGGTGCACGTTCGCGCGTGGCGCTCTCCGCCTTAACCGTCGCCGAATATTTCCGCGATTCCATGCGTCAGGACGTGCTCCTGTTCGTGGATAACATTTTCCGTTTCACGCAAGCTGGCTCCGAAGTTTCCGCATTGCTTGGACGTATTCCTTCCGCAGCCGGTTACCAGCCCTCGCTCGGCACGGAAATGGGTGAGTTGCAGGAGCGTATCACTTCCACCAAGAACGGTTCCATCACGTCGGTTCAGGCTGTCTACGTGCCTGCGGACGACTACACGGATCCGGCACCGGCCACCACCTTTGCTCATTTGGACGCGACCACCGAGCTGTCGCGTGCGATTGTGGAACAGGGCATTTATCCGGCGGTGGATCCGCTCACGTCAAGTTCGTCGATGCTTGCGCCCGAAGTGGTGGGCGAAGAGCATGTGCGCGTGGCGCGCGGCGTGCAGGAGGTCTTGCAGCGGTACAAAGAATTGCGCGACATTATTGCGATTCTAGGGATGGACGAGTTGTCGGAGTTCGACAAGATGACCGTGGCGCGTGCCCGCAAGATCCAGCGCTTGTTGTCGCAGCCGTTCCATGTGGCCGAAACCTTTACCGGCATGAAGGGCGCCTATGTGAAACTGGCTGACACGATTCGTTCATTCTCAGCGGTGTTGGACGGAAAATGCGACGAGCTGCCGGAGCAGGCGTTCTATATGGTCGGTACGATTGAAGACGTGTACGAAAAAGCCAAAACCTTGAAATAGGAGCGGCACTGGAAGCGGAAGACCGGCGATGAAACGGGTACGCCAATAGCCTTCAGCCGAAGAGGTTAAGAGAGTATGATGACTACGTTCCCTTTCAGCATTCTGACACCGGGCGGCACCATCGTGAGCGGCGAAGTGACTCAGATCGAAGTGCGCACCTATGTGGGCTCGCTTGGCATCATGGCCAAACATGAGCCCCTCGTGGCCGCCTGTCCCGAGGGTATCGTGCGCATTCAGCAGGACGGCGTTTGGGTACGTTTCAAGACCGACAGTTGTCTTCTGACGGTTGATGGCGTGAAGGCCACGGTTTTGACTTCGCATGCCCAGTATGCCGGTGCCTGATCGCTAGTTCCTGACTGACTCACGCAAGAAGCCGCCTGCGAGCGTTGCGGGGACTTCCGGAAAGAACGAGGTCTCTCTTTTTCTTTTCGCTTCTTCCGTTAAAAATCAACGGTGCCTTTCTTGACGTGGCGAGTGTGCGACTGCTATAATTTAAAAATATTTGGTAAGTTTTTTTTGAACGTTAAAATGGGACTTTATTATGGCTGGCGAGAAAACGGATCAGGTGGCGCAGCAGGCGCAAAATTTCTTCAACAAGGGTGAAGCGGCGTTTGAGCGCGGGAATCTGGACATCGCGATAGACCTTCTAATGCAGTGTGTGACACTCGCGCCGGGATTTTCTCGCGCTCGCAGGGTCTTGAGAGCGTCGCAGATCGCCAAGTTCCGCAAAGAGAAAAAGAGCGGTCTCGCCGCGCAGGTCCAAGAATTCAGCGCGGTGCTCATGCGAATGAAGGTCGCAGGCATGCTTAAAGCCGGTAAAAAAGAAGCGGCTCTTCTCGAGTGCGAGAAATTGTTGACCATGAACCCGTTACAGTCCCAGAATGTCGAGTTGGCTGTGCAGGTGGCGGATGCGGCGGGCCATCCTGAGGCGGCGTTGTTCACGGTTGAGGCGGCCTATGAGAATAATCCGGATGACATGATGCTGCTGCGCCGGGTAGCGGATTACTATATGGCCGTGGGTGACTACGTCAAGGCTCGCGATGCCTACGTCAAGCTCAACGCGTTTCTGCCGAACGATCAGGTCATTTTCAAGCAGCTGAAGGATGCCGAGGCACGCGTGACGATGGCTGCGGGATGGGAAGCGACCGCCGGCAAGAAGGACGGCTATCGTGATCTCATCGCGGATAAGGATCAGGCTAAGAAGCTGGATATGCAGGCAAAGTCAGTGGTTGCGGGTTCCGATGCGGATTCGCTGATCGAGGAAGCGCGTGCGCGTATCGATAAAGAGCCTAACAATTTGAATCTCTACCGTGCGCTTTCGCGTCTGCTCACGCAGAACAAGCGGTTTGATGAAGCGGTTGAGACGCTGGAGGCGGCGCGTAAAGTGAACGCTTCCGATCCTGAGTTGGACCGTTCGATCTCGATGACCAAGATATCTGCCTTCGAGGCAAAAATTGAGGAACTTAAGGCAGCAGGCGACGTGGAGGGCGCCGCCAACAAAGCGAACGAGATGGACCAGTTTGTTTTCGACGATCTGATTTCACGTGTGCAGCGTTACCCGAATGATCTCAAGCTGCGTTATGAGTTGGGTCTGCAGTACTACAAGTACGATTACTACGATGACGCGATCGGGCAGTTGCAGCTGGCCCAGCGCAGCCCGAAGGAACGTATTGAGTCGCTCTACTATCTGGCGATGTGTTTCGCCAAAAAAGGTCAGCGCGACATGGCCGTCATGCAGCTTGAGACCGCCAATGAGCAGTTGCCGATTATGGACGAATTGAAGAAGAAGATCGTGTTTGAGCTGGGCGATATGGCCGAGCAGGCTGGCGACATCGAGAAAGCCTTCGGCTACTACAAAGACGTTTACGGTGCGGATATCGGGTTTGAGGATATCGGCGCGCGTATGGAGCGCATCTATAAACTGCGCCAGTCGCAGCAGGGCTGAGAACCGGCTTTCTGCCGCAAGATGGGGTTACCAGGGCGCGGGTAAGGTGATCCCTAAAAGTGAGGCGGCGTTGCCGCCGAGAACGGCTTTTTCCTGTTCAGCGGAGAAGCCTGCGGAATGGACGAAAGAGACTCCATCCGCGAAGCTCAGCCAAGGCCAGTCCGTAGCGAAAAGCAATTTGTCCGTCGGGTGCTCGCGCAAGATGCGGTTCGGGGCCTCGTCTCCAGCATTTTGTTTCAGTATGGAGGTGTCCAGAAAGACGTCTTTCCCCAGCACGTGTTCGATCGCGCCACCCCATTGCCTCCAACCTCCGAGGTGGGCGGCAATGAAACGCAGTCCGGCCACTTCCCGTATGACGCGGGCGATTCGTTCAGGGCCGCAGACAGGGTCGAACGGGAATCCGATATCAAAACCGCAGTGGCACTGCACCACGAGGTTAAGGTCGCGGCAGCAGCGAAAATACTCCAGCATCTCTGGCGCGTCCAGATAACATGACTGATAGTAGGGGTGCAGTTTGATGCCGCGGATGCCGCTCTCGGCGACTTGTGTCAAATGAGCGAAACGTGCCTCGTCGGACGGATGCACGGAGGCAAAGGGAATCAGGTGGTGCGCAGCCTCTTTGCCTCGTCCTTCATTGCGGAGGGTGATCGCCTCCGCGAGAATGCCGTCAAATTGAGAAGGCTTGGTGGCGATCGGGCAGACGACGGCATAATTCACTCCGTTTTGCCGCATGTCGTCGAGCAGTCCGGCAACAGTTCCGTCTGAGACGGGCTTAATCACATCATTGGCCTTATCGACCAACTTTTTCAGGGCACGGGCTGCCAAATCTTCGGGAAAGGTGTGTACGTGAACATCGATCAGCATAAAACACTCCGTTACGTATTTTTCATGGCTGCATTGTAATACGAATTCTGAATCGATGCGAGGGGAAAACCGGCTATACAAGAGAACGTTCTACACGCTACGATTTCCCTGTGATATAGTGTGAACATCACGAACACAGGGGGTTTAGGAATGGCTGGCAAAAAAAAGAGTGTTGATCCGCGTCCGAACTGGGACACGTATTTTATGGAGATCGCTCACGTGACGGCCACGAGGGCGAATTGCTCACGGCGTAAGGTCGCCGCGGTGGTGGTGTCGGAGAACCGCATCATCTCGACCGGGTACAACGGGACGCCTCGCGGGGTAAAGAACTGCTTCGAAGGCGGCTGCGCGCGTTGCGCGGGCACGGCTCCGTCGGGTTCGAGTCTGGAGGAGTGTATTTGCGTGCACGCCGAGCAGAACGCGATCTGCCAAGCGGCCTATTACGGTACGCGTCTGGCGGGCGCCACGCTCTACGTGACGATTAGCCCTTGCCTGACTTGCGCGAAGATGATCATCAACGCGGGGATCCGCGAGGTCGTCTACGGCGGCGAGTACGCCTTCACTGAGCAAACCGAACGCCTGCTCCAAGAGGCGGGCGTGAAATGCCGCCGCCATGTGAAATAGGAGGGGGGGGAACAGCCTCACGACGCCTCAATCGCGATGAAGCACGTAGGGGTGAAAACACCCAGTGACGCCACGTATGAGGGTCAGTTCCGCAGGGGTGCCTTTCGTCAGTTGGGCGAGATCGTAGGGGATCCAGACCGTTTGCAGTTTTTCTGGCAGTGGATGTGTGAATGTCGTGATTCGGTTTGTTGGAACAGGAGTTACCGGTAAGTCTACGCTGTGGTGTATTCCTTGTGGATCGGTGAACACGATGCGTGCCGTCGTTTGTTCCAGGCCATACCCAAGCAGGGCCATGCCGTTTTTGCCGTCCAGGTTCGCTTGGCGGACATGAACAAGGATGGGATGGCATAAGGCGTTTTCGATTTCTTCGCCGAGCGATAAGGGCTGGCCGGCTGTGACGGTAAAATAGTTGTCCCACATGAAGCAGATGAGCTTGGATGGGTAGATGCCCGCGAACATGATGGCTTGGTCGAGGCGTTCGTGAGAGGTCCGCTGGATCTTGTTTGACGCGCAGGGTTCAAAGGCTTCGATGTTTGCCCACAGCTCGGTCTTAAGCCCGTCTCTCTCAGCCGCCTCGTCCAGTGCCTCGCGGGCGGCGCGGTAGAGATCGGTGGTGCTGGCGCGATAGGCGTCACCGTATGATATTCGCCCCACAGAGGGTTCCAGTCGGGCGTCGACAGCGGTGTTCGTCTGATGCGGCCAGAAGAGTCCCACTTTGCCTGTTCCGCGGCTGTCTTGCGGCGCGATGACGTCGACATTTTGAAGGGCGAGCAGTCGGATGCCGGCCTTGATCGAGGCGGCGTCAGTGCCATTTAGATTGGTTTTCCGCACATCCCAATAAGGGGAAATAAGAATGCGTTTTCCCGGAAGCTTCTTTCTGACCTCGGCATGTTGGGCACGGTAAACCCTTAACACGCTCGTTAAGCAGGTGCGTGAAACCGGCGTCTCCAAGCTCTGGTAGACACCGGCAAAGGATGTTTGCTGACTGTAGCGCACCTCATAGTCGCTGAGGATGCGGCGTGTCAGCTCCAGCAACACGGGCAGGGATTCCGCGTCAGGGTCCCAGGGATGCTTGGGGTCGGCCATGGCACACGGCATGCCGACATAAACGGACATGGACCGCTTAGAGGCTTGGTCCAACAGGGAGGAAAGCGAATCTGTTTTTCTTCCCGAGACAAAAATAAGATCGTCCTGCAAGGCTGACGTCTTATTTGAGACAGCGCCCGGCGGGGGGCTTACGCTCAGACGCAGTTTCCAGAAAATGTGACCGTCAGTTTCGATGCGCCGGTCGATAGGGGGACGGACAAGCAGAGCTGAGCCAAAGTTCTCTTGCGTTTCGAGGGTGTAGAGGTTTCGGATTCCGTTGGTTTCGTGAGAATCCACGGGGCAATTCGCGAAGATCGGATGCGCGCGTATTTCAGCGAGGGTTCTGAGCGCGGGGCGCGGCCCGAACTGGATGACGGTGTCGGCACCCAAACGTTTGATTCGGTCCAACGTGCCTGGCCACTGCGCGACTTGAGAACGCCCAAAAAGCCAGTAGCCGGAAAGGGGGTAGTGGATCGAGACGTCCGGAGGCGGTTGGGCATCGGTCAGGAAGGGGGATAGGATGGCCCATGCCGCAAAAAATACTGCGTCTAATCGGAAGCGGCACATGGCGGGATTGTCAGGGTAGGAGGGCGGGTAACGTGCCGCCATTAGTAGAAGAGGTTGCAGGCCAAACGACGAGGCGGAAGAAGCGGTTCGGATAATCGCCCATCTCCTCGGGCGGCAAATTGAAGGACCAAAGGTAGCCGTCGCCGACGTCTTCAACACTGAGATACGCGGCGTCCGTGTCGTACCACTCGAGCAGGTTGTCTGATTCCTTCAGCGAGGCCCACACGTCGGGACGGTTGTAAGCCTGATGGTAGGAGACGTGAACGCCGTCGTTGCCGACGCTGAATCCCCGCATGTCTGAAAGGCCGTGATCGGAAGCGTCCTGAGGATCGGCTCCCGTGTAGTACTCCACCAGGTTTGCAACGCCGTCGCCGTCGTCATCGCCGTCGAGCAAGTCGATCCCGCGCAGACCGAACCACTCCGAATAACCGCCGCGACCGGGTGTGGGGATAGCGGCCTGCCAATCCCCAGACCGATAGGGATTGAATTCGGTTCGATTGAGTGAATCACCGTCGCCATCGGCCGATTTAGGCCAGTCTCCTGAAGTCTTGTATTTGACCGAGTCGAGTACCCTGTCGCGCGCGTCAAGGAGTGTGACGGTTTCGCCATTGTCGGCGAGGCTGCCATACAACCAATAGGCGATGGGCTTGATGTCGCTGCCGTAGCGCTGCGCGAAGGCCTCGCTGTGGCGAGCAACCACGGCGTGTTGACCGGGTTTGAGAATGGGGCCGCTGAGGGTGAGGGCGTCGGCGGGTTTTCCTTCTGGGAAGCGGCAGCCTTCGAGACTGATGTCGCAGTCGGCGACATTCAGGATTTCGACGAACTCGAAACAGCGGTCGATCAGTTCTGGCGACGGATTGACCTCACCTTGATAGGGGTGGTAGTGGATCTCGCTGATCACAAGGTCGCCGGGCTTGGCGTTACGTCCGCCGAGCAGATATTTGCCGCGTGTGGCAAGGCTCCACTTTCCGTTGGCCGTATTGTAGGCGCGCACGAAAAGATCGGCGGAAGAGGTGAGTTGAACGGACATGCCGGAAGAGCAAGGTACAGACAGGGGATTGGGCAGGTTGTTCCAGAGCGCCGGGTCGCTGCCGTCCAGCGTGTAATAGAGAACGTTGCCTTCTACAGCGGTTAGCATGACCGTTAACGCCGATCCAGCGGGCACTGCGCAGGGAGACGGCGAAACAGTTGGCGCCCGGATAAGCGAGCACTTGGCGTAGAGGTTTTGGTCGATCCAGGCGGCGTGGTTAGTGGCGAACCAAGTCATCCAATTGACTTCGCCCGTGTGCGTGCGGCCGAAGACGTCGTTGGTGGGCCACTGTCCCCACTTGACGTAGTCGCGGGTCGCGGCGGCTTCGGGTAATTCGGATTTGAGGCGGGCGATGGTGGCCGCGAGACTGGTGTTGGAGAACACGCCTTTGCGGATCTCGGCCCAGCGGTCCCAATAAATGCGCTGAAAGGCGGGCTGGGCATGGAGTTTACCCCAGATGTCGCCGCGGTTGAAGGGCTCCGAGGCAAAGGTCCATGCGTCCCAGCGTTTGACGTTGGGGTAAGAGGCTTCGCTGTAGCCGTAAGGGCCTAGCGAGCGGTCGAAGTCCCAGACGGGACCGGCCATGATCTTGCCGCTGCGGTCCTTATGGAACCAGGAGCTGAGCGTGAAGATGTCGACGTCCATGGAGTACATCTTCATGATGTGGAAGTCGGCCCAGGAGAGCACATCGATGTTTCGAGCGACGCCGGTCTCCGGGTTCATCGGGTCTGTGCCAAAAAGCTTGTCCTCGACGGTCTGAAAAGCGTTAACCATGTAGAGAGCCTGATCACGCTGGATCGTGTCAAGTTTCGGATAGGACATGACCATGTAGCGGGTGGTGTCCGAACTTGGGAAGTTGCGCGTTGTCTTCCAACGGTACTCGTCATAGTCCGCGCGGTCGGCCTTGAAGAGATAGCTGCCTGAGAGGGCTGGCTGGGAAGTGTCGCCGGGGGTAACCACGTCATCGACGGGCAAACGACCGTTGCCGGCTTTGATGCGCTCCTCCAAGACGTAGAGACCCTGGTAGCGGGCGGAGGTCAGATTGTCGGTTGGATTCTGGAGCAGGAACAGTTCCACCCAGCGCGTGCGCGGCGCATAACGCCCGAGCTGGCGGGAAAGGTCGAACATCAGGACATCGTGCATGTAAGTTCGGTCGTAGTTGTAACATGTGATGAGAGCGAAGTCAGAGCCCTCTGGAAAGCCGTCGATAGTGACCTTCTTATCGTCGTTGTCCTCGCCCCAGAAACTGAGCGAGAAGGGTTTCTTGGCGAAGCCGGATGAGGAAGAGCCGCGCACGTGGACGCCTGCGCGGGAAGTCAACGCCGCAGGACTGGTGAGGCAAGCGGTTCCGCCTATGGGCTCGATAAGATGTGCGGAGCAGGCGGTATAGTTCGTGGATTCCGACGTTGGCATCCCCACCAGCACGGGATCAGTTTCTCGCAGCACAAGGATGGGAAGCGCGGTCGCGAAACTGAGTGTGGCGGAATCGGTGGCGAAGAAGGTGTATTGCGCAGTGGTCGTGGTGCCGCTGCGACCGATCGCATCAAACACGCGGGCACGCAAATGGCAGGAGTTGGAAACGATAAGGGGCGTGTTGTAGAGGGTGCTGTTGGTCAGCGAGGGATCTGCGCCGGTCGTTGTGTATCGGATGGTTTGGCCTGTGGCGCTACCGCTGAGGGTGAGGGTGAAAGCTGAGGCGATGACGCCGGGCGGCTGCGAGAAAGTCACCGTTTGCGGCAGCCGCTGGGTGGAGGCATCGCCGTTCATAGTGCGAGGTGTGGCACTGACGAGGAACCCGGGATCGTTGGTGGCGAAGAGCGTTTTGCAGACGGCTGTCAGACTGGGTTTCAAGAAGATATCACTGCTGGAAGCGTTGCAGTTCATCAGATGAACGGCCATCATGTTGACGCCGCCGGTCAAGCGGTTGGTGGCAGCGCTGAGATCGGCGGCTGTCAGCGTGGAGGGGTCACCCAGGATTGAGGCTGAATAGTTTGTGTAACTCAATGTTTCGTAAGGCGGAATGTTTGCGCCGCACGCAAAAACGCCGTTCAGATAGATCGCCGCACCATCGTCATAGGTCATGGTAAAGCTCAGCGATTGAACGGCGGGAGCGTCATTCACCGTGAACGGGATGCGCAGGTAAACGCCCGGTTTACCTTGAGCAATCGGCAGTAGACTTAAATTGATCTGGCTGGCCAAAGCGGCGTTATTCTTTGCGTAACCGGTGGGAAGAAGGCCGTTTGTCCACCCTGTGTCGTCGAAGGCTTGATCGCGCCACGTAGTGCCGAGCGAGCCGTTGGTGGGACAATAGGCGGAGACCGGCGAAGTGTTGGAAACCAGTTCAATGACCTCTTGCACAAACGAGAGCCCCAGCCCAAATGAGATGTTCTCATATTGCGGCGGGTAAACAGGGCTGTAATCGTGGACCAGCGTGTGGTCGGCATCGTAGAGCCCGAGGTATTCGCCGCTTTTGCTGAGCGCGAAGTTGGCGTGAAGTTCACCAGCTGGATCGGTCAGGTTGGCGTTCGAGGCCCAGATGAGGAGTGTCCCCCAAGGCGGCAGTGTGACCGCGGGAATGATCCACTTGGTCGGGGCGGTGGCATTGTCGGTCAAAGACCAACCTGTCAGATCGACGGCACGGCTGGTGGTGTTCTGGAGTTCAATCCAGTCAGAGGCGTTGCCGAACGCATCCAAGATGAAACCGTCGTTCTCGGCCATGAATTCCGAAATGACAACAGGTGGAGCTGCCGGGCAGAACAGCGCGGCAAGCAAAAGGCACAGACCAATTATTTTAAACCCTTTTCGCAGCACGGGAAGAGTATATTACAAGAAGGGGGCTGTATCCAACAGAATCGGGCTGAGAACTCGGGCTTGCCTAACGCGTCGCCAATAGTCATAATAGAAACTTCATTTTTGAAACAAGGAGAGTGCTTGATGCGTACGAAAATTGTTGCCGGAAACTGGAAGATGAACAAAACGGCCTCCGAGGCTGCGGCGCTGATCGAGGGAATTAAGAAGGAAGTCGCGGGGCTTACCAAGGTCGAGGTTGTGATCTGTCCTCCGTTTACGGATTTGAAAGATGCCGCCGCCGCATGTGCGGGGTCCAATGTGGCTTTGGGTGCACAGAACGTGCATTGGGAAGCGTCGGGTGCCTTCACGGGCGAGATCTCGGCTTCGATGCTCAAGGATCTGGGCGTGAAGTATGTTATCATCGGACATAGCGAGCGCCGGCAGTATTTCGGTGAGACAGACGAGACGGTCAACAAGCGCACGAAAGCCGCGCTGGCCGCGGGCCTTATTCCCATCGTGTGCATAGGCGAGACGTTGGCGGAGCGCGACGGCGGTAAGATGGAGGCAGTCGTGGTAGGCCAGACTAAGCTGGGGCTAGCAGGGCTGGGGGCTGACCTCGCCAAGGTTGTGATCGCTTACGAGCCGGTATGGGCGATCGGTACGGGCCGTACCGCGACCCCGGCGCAGGCGCAAGAGGTCCACGCTCTGATCCGCCGCACGCTGGCTGAGATCGCCGGCGGTTCTATCGCGAACGGAATCAGGATCCAATACGGGGGCAGCATGAAGCCCGACAACGCTAAGGAGCTGATGAGCCAGCCCGACATCGACGGCGGCTTGATCGGTGGCGCGGCTCTGAAGGCCGACTCTTTCGGGGCGATCATCAAGGCCGGCGTGTGAGGGCTGGCGCTTAGGCGTTAGCCTCGTTGGACGTGACTAAGGAAACGGCGGGACCTGTGAAGGGTTCCGCCGTTTTTATTATCCGAGATGTTGTCGTTCTATGCGGTTTCACGTTAGAAGGGGCTGACAGCCTGCCTTCGCCAGGCTAGGGGGGTAATGCCGAATGCGCGTTTGAAATGCGCGGAGAAATGCTGCGAGGCGCAGAACCCCAAGTCAAAGGCGATCTGCGTAATCGGCTTGTCGGTCTTGGCCAGTATGCGCTTCGCCTCCTCCAGACGGCAAGCTAAGATGAAATGGTGCGGCGGCAGGCCGGTCAGTTGCTTGAACTGACTGATGAACAGAGAGGGCGAGAGCAGGGCTTGGCGGGACAGGTCGTCGTTACTGTAATTGCGCTCCGGATGCAGGCGCAGAAAGGCGATGATCTCCTCCATGCGCTTTGGGTGGAGCAACGTGTTCTCGTGCGCGGCGGCGTCGATCACGTGCATGAGGAGGCTGGTACAGAGAATGGTCAGGCAGACCGTTCTGTAGGGGCTGACGGGTTGGTCATACCACTTAAAGAGCTGGGTGAAGATCTGCTTGACCGCGCCGGTTTTCGCAATGATATGACAGGGGAGTTTGTTCAGACGATCGAACACCGCGATCGCCTCGGCTTGGGAGAGCCGCAGGAAAGGACGCGTTCCGTACGGGCACCGGATCAGCAGCCAGTCGATCATGGTGCCTTTGGGATGTGCGGTCAAACAATGGGTATCGTCCGGCTTGTTCAGGTACAGGTCTCCCGGCATAATGCGGTGTTCCACGCCGTTGCTCAGCAGTGTCAGCGCGCCCCGTAAGCAGAGGCCAATCTCAAAACAGGCCACATGTTGATGGGCTTTGACCGGAGCGACGATATGCCCATAGCGGCTGAACCCAAGCACCGGCACTTCGGGTACCCCGGCCTCGGCCAGGTTCAAGGCGCGTCGCTCGGGGGTGTTGCAATACGTGACGACGACGCCCACATCATTTTTGCTCTGCCGCTTGCTTAGCTTCATGGTGATAAAGTAAACACAGCATCTACTCATAGCAAGTAGAAAAGAGAGCGTGTGAGGTCGGAGAGGTGAGAAAATGAGGAAAGCTGAAGGATAAAGTGCAAACGAGAAACAGGAAACAGGACATTGCGCGGAGAAACCCATCGACACGGCTATCCTGGTGTTTTGGGTTTGTAAGCCATACAGTTCCAGTCACAGGTAAAGCCCGGATTGGCGGAGCGTGGTGGAAGAGCGGATTGCATAAAAAAAGCGTGAAGCCACAAGAGCCTCACGCTTCTTCCAATGATGAAGGATCCGTTTACAGCTGCATGTCTTTGAAAACGGTCTCGATCTTTGCGCCGGCCTTCAGGCCTTCGATGTACTTTTGCACGGCCTCACGCGATTTCGTCTGCTTCAATTGTTCCTTGACCTGTTCAGCTGTTGGCACGGGCTGAGGCTGCTGAGCCTGATCGGTCTTGATGAGGATATGAGAAGCTGTTACCGACTCCGGCTTTGCGGGCTTGTCACCCTTTGCTTCTTGAGCGGGTGATTTCGCCGTCACCTTGATCACGTGGAACCCGAATTGAGTCTCGATGATATCGCCGACCTTGCCGATTTCCTGAGCGAACGCCGCATCTTCGAATGCTTTGACCATCTGACCACGCGTGAATTCGCCCAGATCGCCACCTTTTGCTTTGCTGGGGCAATCGGAATTTGCTTTGGCAAGTTCCTCGAAATTGGCGCCTTCGGTCAGCTGCTTCTTGATGCTCTCGATCTTGGCCTTCTTTTCGGCTTTGCCGGAATCGAGACTCTTATTCTTCTCTGCGATTTCCGCATTGCTCTTCTCGACATCGGCGATCGCCTTCTTGACATCCGCGTCTTCGATTTTGATGCTCGCGAGCACGTTTGTCTGGATCAACTTATCGATGATCAAGCCGTCCTCGAATTCTGCGCGGGCAGCTTCTTCGCCGAGCGGTGACTCTTTGAAGTACTGGTCGACGGTTTTGTTTTGAGCCTTGAGAGCCTCTTCCATTTTTGCAGTCTGCGCTTTGCGGTCCTCGTCTGTGACGGCGACAGCCTGTTTCTTGGCCTCGCCAAGGAGGAGCGTTTTCATAATAAAGCTGTAGGCTGCACGCTGCTCAAAATACTTTTGGGCTTCTGCCTGCTGCTCGGCGGGAACTTTTTGAGCCTTTAGTAGAGCGCTAACCACCTTCTCCATATCCTTGCGGATATACTTGGTGTCGTTGACCGACGCGACCACTTCGTTCGGGTCTTTAACGGCAGCCGGGGCGGCCGGGGCAACCGCAGTAGCGGCCGGTTTTGAGGCTGGAGCGGCAGCGGGTTTTGCCGAAGCATCTTTTTTGCAGCCAACAACAAACATCAGGGTGGATGCGAGTGTCGCGCAGATCAGGGGTGCACACTTCATGGTTTACTGTTCTCCAAATAACGCAGGTTTCTGCGGGGGGGTTGTGTCCAACATCTCCCATGTGACACGACGGACAGCCGAGGGCACATCGAGATGAAACGTGATAAACATACCAAGAAATCGGGATAAGCCAAGTAGAAGATTTGCTGAAACAGCTTTTTTCTTGCTTGCAAAGGGGTCTTGCACCTGTTCAGGAAGGGGGGCTGAAACGGCTTGCTTGTTGAGGTCCAGAAACAAGTCGCGCACAAGTCGGTGAAGGGCCAGCGTGGATTCGCCGGGCTGGCTTTGTGCCAAATGCGGACAAAGGAACCGGCCGGAGGGCAGGGAGAAACGCAGCCAGAAGCGGTCTGGAGTATGACAGTGCGGACAGATGGTGAGATCAGGCATAAGCCCGAGCAGGCGGAGCAGGTGGGTTTCGTACCAAAGAAGCAGCAAGCTTAGATCGGAGGTCTGGGGAGAGGCCAACCGGTCAAGCGTTTGGGTTAAAAGCGAAAAAAAAGCCAAGGACTCCTGTTGGCCAACTGAAACCCTTGCCGTCAGGTCTGCAAGATAGGCGGCAACCGCGGCGTGACGCCAACATCGGCGCAGAGGTTCGCGCAAGGCTACGGGCGTGCATTCGCGGATGGCGTGGATACCCTCATGTTCACGCCGGTAGAAAAGGAGGTCACAGGTGTAGAAGAGGTCGTACTGGCCCAGGAACGCACTTTTGGGACGGCAGGCACCCTTGACAGAGGTCACGATCTTGCCGTGGTCCGGAGTGAGCCATGTGACCATATGGGAAGTCTGGGACCATGGCCGAATCTGGAGCACGATTGCCTTTGTCTGAATAATCATGGGGAGGAGTCGGAAGTGGTGCCAGCCAGCTTTCTTTCCGTCTCTTGCTTATTGATCAGATTGTCAATCATTTCAAGCATGGAGTTCTTTGCGGACTCAGGGGCCGTCTGAGGCATGATCGCTCCTGCGGAGAGGACGAGGTTCATGGCATCGGCAACATTCATGTCGAGTTTGATGACATCTTTTTTGGGGAAAATGATGAACATGCCGTTAGACGGACTGGGCGTGGTTGAGATGAAAACGTTCACGCACTCAATCGGCTGGCCATTTTCGTCGAGGATTTTGGAGGTGATGACGGGGAGCGTCGGCGAGGTGACCAGTCCGATGGTATAGGCTCCTTTTCGCGGGTACTCCACGAGCACAACCGATTCGAATGTGGTGTTGCGGCTTTTTGCGACCCACTCGCAGACTTGCCTCACAAAAATATAGATGCTTTTGATGAACGGAATGGTCGAGAAAACACGGTCGGCCAAATTGTAGAGCCGCTTGCCGAGAAAATGGTGGGAAAGAAGGCCGAGCAAATAAAAAAACACCAGGACAGCCAAGAGCACGAGCACCTGAAGGAGGTAGCCATTGAAAATGTCGTCCAACTGAGGCAGCAGTTTTTTGGGAAACCAGGAGGTGGTGAGACGCAACATGAAATTGAAAATCCAAAGAGTCGCCATTACCGGTGTGGCAAGTATCACGCCGATGAAGATTTTGTTGCGTATTTTTGTAAGTGCGCCCGGCTTGAATGGTTTGGTCGGTAATGAAGAAGGTGACATAATGTTTTTTTAGTATGCCGCGTTTGCCTGAAGGCTGCAAGCCCGAAGGCGGCCTGCTGAATGATGCGCGTTGCCTCATAGTCATGGACACCGAAAGCGGAAAAGGCGTTAAGCGGAGGGAGAGCGCTTGCCTCAAATGCCGGATACCGTAATGCGGTCAATGAACGCAATGCGATCGAACCAGTCGATTTCCTCGATTCTCTCGATCCCATGCGTCCTCTTTGATGAATTGCTTTAGGGAACGGACTGGCCGCTGAATGTTAAGTGTATACCGTCAGTTGGCATAGGTGACGGGTTGTCGTCTCGGCGATCAGAAAACACCTTGTCATTATCATGACACGCACATGTTGTGTCCGTGAAGAGACGGTAAGGGGATAGAACAGCGGGGCGTGATTATTCATGGTGTCGTTTCGGTGTGACGGTGCAGCTTTTCGCAGGTTGAAATGGCCAGGCGCAGCGGGTTGACAAGGTTTTCAATCGGCTCTTCGGCTTCCGTGATGAAGCCTTCACGGTGGGTGGTCCGGCTGGTCACATAGGAGTCGATTTCCTTCTGGTCGCCGCGCCTCAGCGCCGCGGCGTAGGGAGGCCGCAGTCCGCGCATGTACCCGCAGTGGTGCCAGCCGACGAAATAGGGCAGGGAAAAAAGCTTCATTAAGTCGGCCGCATACGATTCGCCCAGCTCGCGGTAGAAGCCCGCCTCATCCGCGAGAGGCGCTTTCCAGATCGGGCGAAAGGTGGTGTCGCCGTTGAGAAGCGGTTTCTGCGACTCGCGGTAAAGCAACGCCAGCGTATCGCGCTGCTTCTCAAAGGCCCCGTAGTACTGGATGTTAATCACATCCACGTAAGGGCCCATGACCTTCAGGCTCTGGACCAGCTTGCCGGTATACTTGGAGTCCCGGTTCATGTTGAGCTTGTCGCCCAGAATGAGATGGTTGCGGTCGTAGCGCCGGATCGCCTGTTTGCGCACGTCATACCACTGCCGCATGATTTCCAAAAGGAAGGCCTGGCTGTCCTCGGCGGCTTTGGCCGCGTCGACCAGCGAGGTCCACGTGGTGTTGGAGGCCAATTCGCTCCAGTCCGAGGCGGCGCAGGCGTAGGCGGCTCCCGCCTTCTCGGGCGAAGGGTATCTTGTTTTCAGCACCGCGAGCCAAGCCTGTTTGCCCTTGGCCTCCGCAGGCAGGGACATGAGCGCGAAGACCCAGGGGTGGATGTTCTTCTGAGCGTCCGAGAGCGTCGCCGACGCCCCGTCGTCGTCAACCGTCCAGGGAGGGCCGTCCGTATAGGCGTATCCCAAGACTTTCGGGTCGTCGGCATACGCCTTCACCAGCGTTGCCGCCTGCGTCTCGACTGCGGAAAGAAAGGCCTCGCCGAAAACATCGAAGGGCCGCCGCTTGAAGGCTTGCAGCAGGGTGGCGCGCGGCATGTTCCAGCCCCAGGGCACGCGGAGATCCAGTTCAATGACATAGTAGGACTGGACCGCCGCTTGAAGGCTTTTTGACAGCGGGTTGTGAAAGCCGAGCGTGTTGAAGCCCCAGCTCATGAAGTTTGTCGACACTCGCTGAGCCCACTTTTCAGCCGCGGGCGAGCCGTCGAGAAAAGACCCTTCGGGCGAGAAGAGTCCGGGGCCGTACGTCTCGAGCACAAACGAGCGGTTGTTCGGCGATTGCCAGTAGACCGGCTCGACATGGTTGGCGCCAATCGAGAGAAACGGCTTGCCGGCGGGCGACTTGAACCACCAGACGCCGGACTCCTTTTCAAGGCTGACGAAGCCCGCGGGCGCTGTTCCGCAGAGGCCTCCCGCGGCAAGCAGGGCCAGTGAAAGCAAGATAGAACGCCCTGTGTGTCTGGAACCGTGATGCAGTGTTGTCATTTTTTCCTTCCGACGGTATCAAGCCTCGTTGCGTATTCAGCATGCCTGAGTCTCACTTCGATGCGTTTGTTGGTGCTTGGGGCGTGGCTTGGCGGGTGGCTTTCGGCAGTGCGCGCGGTCGCTCGTCAGCTGCCCATGTCTTTTGCGCGGAAACCGTCGGCCTTCATGTCATAGCGTTCCCACGCGCCGTCCCGGCCGTCACCTCTTTTCATGCGTTCAGCCGGTCGGATTACTCCGATGTGTTTGCGTCGACCATCGTGCCTTTTTGCTTCACCGAAGGCACATAGCCGACGGGAAACGTCACCCGGCGTAGCACGGTACAACCCATGGGGACAAGATCGATTCTGGACTTGCCCCGCATGCGGTTGAACGGTCCCTGCAAGACCAGCGGCGATTTCACCCACGGCTGGTCCGGGTTTTCCGTTTTTACGGCCATGCGCGTGAATCCGTAGTTCGGTGCCTTCGCCAGGCCGTCCAGGCTGCCGTGCCACCGGCGCGGCTCTTTCGGGGAGAAGCCGTAGATCGGCAGCTTGCCGTCGGACATCTCTTGAATCGTGTGGCCGGAGGGGAAGGTGTCGTATTTCGTCGGCGTCGCGCCGAGGTCGGCGGCGAACACCAGCGGCCCGGACTTGAGCACGTATTCGTTGTTTGCCCAGAGAATTGTTTCAACCGGCGCTTCAAACGCCACGCGCACCACATCGCCAGTTCCCCACTCTTTTCGAACGACAACGTATTCGTCCCGGCGACTGACCGTTGCGCCTTCGCAGGTGACCTCTACGGAGGGTGCCCACGTCGGCACGCGCACCAGGAAGTCGAACGTGGTCGGCTTATCCGCCTGGATGCAAAATGCGATTTTGCTCTCGAAAGGGTACAGCGTCTTTTCATCCACGTTCACTCGGGCGCCGGACACCTCCGTTGTCACCGTCGCCGGGCCGTAGCACAGGGCGGCCAGCGCCTTGCTGTCCGCCGTCTTCTTGAACATGTGGCTCACATAGTTCGGCATCATGCTGATCATCCGTAGCGTGCAGCAAAAGGGCTCGTGCGCCGGGCTGTACCGCTCGCGGTGAAAGACGCCGGGATACTCGAGGGTGAATTCGCTGTCGCGCTTCAGGTACGCATGCGCCGTGCCGTCCGGCAGCCGGGCGCCCATGCCGGCGTTAAAGAGCGCCCGCTCGGCGATATCGAAAAAGCGGCTGCCCCCCGTCTTCCCGCCGACGATCAGCGTGTTCTCGACCAGGTAGCTCGTGGTGCAAAACTCGATGCCGATTTCAGGAGACGGCTCGCGCCCCTGGTTGTCCTCGTCGCCCGGCAGCGACCCGCTCGCGCTCATCTGGCGGGCGAATTTGGCAAAGGCATATTCTCCCGCCTGCTTGAGTTGCAAGTCGCCGGTCGCGAAATACGCCAGCCACGGCAGCGAGAGATTTCCGGTCGTGTTGCAGGCGTGGCTGTAAAAAGGGCGCTTCGCATCCAGCAGGTTCGGCAGCTTGCAGTCGCCGTAGATGGGGTTGTCGAGATCGCCTGACGCGTTGTAGCTCTCGACGAGGAATGCCACGTAATCGGCGTATTCCTTTTTGCCGGTGGCCTGGGCCAGCGCGTCCAGAAACTGCGGGTAGCTCATGACCAGAAAGCCATTCGCGTGCAGGCTGGGGGTTGCCCGGTTGAAGTGGCGCAGGTCGCACTGCACCGCGCGTTCCACCGCCTCCAGCACGTCCTTCCGGCCATAAGCCTGAGCGTAGCCCAGCAAGCCCTGGAGCATGAAGCCGATGTGGCCGGCCCGGTCGATCGTTGCGGGCTGGTAGCGCTTCTGGGCGTCGTGAATGCCGAGGTAACCGTCCGGGTCCTGGGATTTCAAAAGGTCGGCAACAAAGTCATCGGCGCGCTTCTTTAAGGCCGCGTCGTTCGCCAGAATCGAGCTGGAAAGCAGTGCCAGGCCCCAGTAGCCCTCGGCCGCGCCGTCCCAGAAGTCGGATTGCTTGTCCTTCTTGTCCGGATTGTGCCCGCGCAGTTCGTAGGCCTTGTTCTGCACCATCCAGCAGCGATGGTAGTAGGCGAGGATGCCGCTGGCGGCGTCCTGGTCCATTTGCGCCTTGATCCACCCCGCCGGCCGGATCGAGCCGAACGGCAGCGATTGGAAGCGTGCCTCGGGCTTTGAAGCCGGGTTGTTTTCAGCGGACCTGGCCGTCATCGTCACCGCAGGCAGGGCGGCACAGAGGATAAGAAGAGAGGGCGTAGGTGTTTTCGTGGTATTATTTTCCTGTAACGGCTTTGAGGTGGCTGGCCAGCAGGTTGTGCATGCGTGACACTCGGTCTGCCTGCTCGGGCGCGTCGGCGAGATTCTTCAGTTCGTGCGGGTCGCTCTCATGGTCATACAGCTGGCGGCCGCCCCGGCCGCTATCCCACTCGATGTAGCGGAAGCGCTCATCTCTCACGCTGTGGCCGAGCAGATGGGTGTGGGTGGAGACCATGGTGCTGAAAACGGCGGGCTTGCCCGGGGCCGACGGATCGGACAGCAGAGGCTGCAGCGACTGACCTTGCACGTGCTTGGGGATGGGCAGCCCGACGAGTCCGGCCAATGTGGGATAGATGTCGATCTGCTCGACCAGACCCGTGCAAACGCCCGGTTTCACGCCTGGGACCGAGACGATGAGCGGCACGTGCGTGCCCTCCTCGAAGAGCGTCTGCTTGGCCCACAGCCCGTGTTCGCCGAGCTGATAGCCGTGGTCGCCGGTCAGCACGATGACGGTGTTCTTGTCGAGTTTGAGTTCCTTAAGCTTGGTCAGCACGCGCCCGACCTGCGAATCGACGAAGGCGGTTGTGGCGAGGTAGGCGCGACGCGCCTCGCGCGCTTCCTTCACGCTGGGAGCCTGATACATGAAGACGTTGTTGTTCGGGCGTAGCGCCGCCTTGGGGATGCCCGCAAGATCCTCGCCGCTGGGCAGGTAGAAGGCAGGCATCGCGATCTTCAGCGGGTCAAGCAGGTCAAAGAAGGCTTGCGGCGCAACGTAGGGCGTATGTGGCCGGATGAAGCCTACCGCGAGAAAGAAGGGCTTGTCTTTGAAAGACTCTAGGGTCGAGATCGCCTCGTCAGCGATCTGATAGTCGGTGAAATCACAGGCCGGACGCTTCGAGGGAGCATAACAGCGGTTGTAGCTCTTGCCCGCGTGCTCACCCGCCTTCGCGCCTTTCTTGGCCGCCTTTTTAGTCTCGTGCGGAGGGTCGGAAAGGTCGCCTTCGCTCGCTTCGGCCAGTTTCGCCTCCTCAAGAATGTTCTGGTCTTTGGCGAGCGGCGCGCCGAGTTGCACATCGAGTTTCGTCCAGGCGTCATCGCTCACGTGAAAGACTTTGCCGACGCGCCCCGCCGTGAACCCCGCGCTCTTAAAAAGCTGCGGCAGCGTCACCGCGTCGGGCATCGCCTTGCGGAAGCTGGTCACCAGATCGTAGACCTGCGTCCGCTCCGCGTAGCAGCCGGTGAGGAACGCCGCGCGCGTCGGATTGCACAGCGAGAACTGGGTGTAGGCGCGGTTGAAGCGCACGCCACGAGCCGCTAGAGCGTCCATCTGGGGCGTCGGGGCGTCGCGGTCACCGTAGCAGCTGAGCGTGGTGGTGAGGTCGTCCACGATGATGAAGAGGACATTTGTCCGCGCGGCCGGTTCTGCGGCCCAAGCGGACATACAGAGCGCCCAAAACGCGCTGATCAGAGAGGGGTGTTTCATAAGTGTCTGCTCATTAGGGCATAGCGGGTGGCTTTGTGGCCGTCTTCTTCGGCGGCACGAGAGCCTCGAGGCGGGCAGCGAGTTTCTGCGCGACCTCGGGGTGTTGCGGGATCACGTTGACCTTTTGAGCAGGGTCTGCTTTGAGGTTGTAGAATTGCGCGGCAGGGGATCAATCCTACAGCCTTAAGCCTATAGCCCTCTTCTCCCACGTACACATCCGACCCTCCGTGGTTCTCCGGTCAGGCTCACCCGACCCGCGCCCGACCGCCCGGACGGCTTTGCGCACCGCCCTGAAAACGGACCCATCTTACGGCTTCCGAAGCCCGCCGTCAACGCCCGGCTCCGGAGAAATCCCTTCCGGGCCGGCCCGCGCCCTTTCACCCCGCCCGCTGGTCAGGATCACCTGCTCGGGGCGCGTCGGCCAGCTTTACACGGAGACCGGATAATCTCCCGAAAAGTGTTCCATTTTGTTCCATTTCGCCTTTCGAAGGGTTCTTTTTCACCGTCCTTCCGCCCCCCCTTCATCATGGTTTTCTCCAACGAACGCGGGCTCCGCCCACAACCCAAGTTTAGGCGGTAGGGTTTCTATGTCAGACAGGGCAATGCCGCATTTCTTTTCACCGCACCTGCCCGTCGCCCTCGACCTCCGTCATCCCTCCCGCCATGCGCACCCACGAATGTTGATATCCTGCGTTAGATAGAGGCACGCATCATAACCACACGTCCAAAGGAGTTTCAACCATGTTCCACCTCACTCCTCACTACTCATTCCCAACTCGGTATCCCGCTTTTTCTCCTTGTTTCATTGTTATTAATTCCCCAGCACCCCGCACAGAGTCCCGTAAGAAGGACATTGAAACGTCTTAAAACCCTTTAAGCCAACAAGTTGACATGATTAACAACGACACGAAAAATTCCGCCAAGGCCCTCATCCACAGCGCCTCAGACCGCCTTATCAGTCGTGTTATCACTGGAAAAGGCCTCGAAAAGCTCTTGTTATTTCGCCGCCGCGCATCCGTTTCGGTTGACGAAGGGCCTTGATCCCTCTTCCTGTAGCTCAAAATCGTAATCAAACTTGAAGTCATCGCTACGTTCAGTAAACAAAGGAGGTTCCCAAATGTCGAAGACACATCAGATCGAGGTCGCTAAAATCAGTACGGAGGGCCTGCAGACGCGGGCCGCCCTGAACAGGGCGACGGTCAAGGAATACGCGGCCGCCGAGCGCGACCAGGGCGCGGTGTTCCCGCCCGTGACCCTCTTCCTCGGTACGGACGGCGTCTACCGTCTGGCTGATGGCTTCCACCGCGTGGAGGCAGCCCGCCGGCAGGGCCGTAAAACGATTCGTGCCGAAGTGCGCGAGGGCGGTTTCGAGGTTGCGCTGAAATTCGCGTTCCTCGCGAACGCCGAGCACGGCCTGCGGCGCACCGCCGCCGATAAGCGCAAAGCAGTCATGCTCGCCTATAAGTACCGCCTGGAGTTGGATTTGGGCGAGGTGCCGGCGGCCAACGCGGTCGCGAAAAGGGTCGGCGTGAGCAATCATTTTGCCGGACTTCAACTTGGAACCGTTCCAAGTTGGCGTGACGCGCAAGCCCGCACCCGTTCCTCCGTCCTCCGTCCCCCGGCATCCGACCTTAGTCTTCCGTCTTCAGTCCCCCAGGCGCCTGCGCCTCTAGACCGGTTTGGCCGCGAGATCTCTCCGGAGTTACAGCCGCTCTGGGATCGCGGCGCGGAGGTCCGCGAGCTCTGCGCCCTGGTGAATCAGGTCAAGTCTGTGCTGGGCTACGGGTGGTACAAGAATGACCCGTTGTGGCGCGATATGGACCACCCGTCCCTGAAGGAACTCGCGAGCAATCTGCTGAAAAAAATACAGGTGGCCGAGCCGTATTGCGTCTGCCCTCTGTGTAGAGGGTGCGGCTGCAAGACCTGCAGCGGTCGCGGCCTCATAGGCGAAAGGACCTACATCTACGATGTCCCGGACGCCCTCAAATAAGGTTTGGTGCAACACGTCAGTGCCGCGAGCGAACCGCACGCGCCACCGAAGAAATGCAACAACATCGGCCCCTGTCTGTTTCAGGCTGAAAAACTGGGGTAAGTCCGCTGTCGATTCCCTTGACGGGTGTTTTTCGCGGTGTTACGCTCCTTGCAAATCGTTACAGACGGCTTGCCGTGTCCGAAGGGGAATCGGACAGAACGAGCTGGTGGTGAGGACACATTCGTGGGGGCAAATATGTCGATACGCACGCATGCGACAGGGCAAGTTGTTTGCGCTTCTCTCTGGGTGGCCGGCTGTGTCACGGCCGCTGATCCGGAGCTGCCGTTAGTCGCGCAGGCGCTCCAGACTCAGATCGTTAAACAAGAGATCGCAGGCGCTGTGGCGCTGGTTCTGACCCCTGATCGGGTGGTTCATTTCTCGGCGACGGGTCTCGCGGATCGATCCCCACGGGTTCCCATGTCCAAAGATTCGCTGTTCTGGATTGCCTCGATGAGCAAGCCCGTTACAGCTTGCGCGGTCCTGATGTTACAGGACGAAGGAAAGCTGTCGATCAACGATCCGGTTTCGAAGTACCTGCCTCAATTGGCTTCGCTCAAAACGGCTGAAGGCAGGGTAGCGGTTCCGACCCTGAAACATCTGCTGACCCACTCCTCCGGCATGGCTGAGCCCACCGAGGATGAAGCTCTGTCCTCGCGGACCTTGGCGGATCTGATGCCGCATATCGCCGCTAAACCACTGAAGTTTCTGCCGGGCGAGCGCTGGCAGTATTGTCAGTCCGGCATGAATGCTCTCGGCCGCATCGTGGAACTTGTTTCGGGCAAACCGTTCCAGGTGTTCCTCGAGGAGCGGCTGTTTGGACCGCTTGGTATGAACGATACCACCTTCTATCCAGATGCCGCGCAGCAGGCGCGGCTGGCGAAAGCTTATCGGCTTGTCGCAGGGGCATTGGAAGAGGCCAAAATACCGCAGGTCTATGACTGTGCGCGAGGCGCGCGTCGTTATCCGGCAGCGAATGGCGGATTGTATTCGACGGCTGCGGATTATGGGCGCTTCTGCCAGATGCTGCTGAACGGCGGCACCTCTAACGGACAGCGGTTGCTGACGTCCGTGGCGGTCTCGGCGCTGTCGGCGGTGCAGAGTGGCGATCTCAAGACGGGTTTCACCGCGGGAATGGGCTGGGGGCTCGGCTGCGGCGTGGTCCGCCAGCCGCAGGGCGTCACGGCCATGTTGTCGCCCGGCACGTTCGGACACGGGGGCGCGTACGGCACGCAGGCTTGGATCGACCCCGTTAAGAAAGTGGCCTATGTGCTGATGGTTCAGCGGGCCAATTTTCCGAATTCGGACAACTCTGATCTGCGCCGTGAGTTCCAAAGCGCGGCGGCGAACGGGCGGTAGGTAATCGGCCGTTGATGGGGATAGGATGCTGACTCGTTTAAGGATGAATGACGGTTTTAAAGAATGGAGATAAAGAATGAGAATGACGGCTGTTTCTGCTCTGGCGTTGCTTCTTTCTGTCACTCGGGTCCTCGCCACGGAGACAGAAGTGCTGTATGACGGTGGCGGCACCAACGACTGGACCACGTCGCGTGACGCGGAACGCCTCGCCCACGAGCTTTCGCTGAGTGAGCTTCAGTGCGTGACCGGCCCTTCGGCGTTACAGTGGCGCTTCATGACGAAGGGCATCGCGTTCAATGACATTTTTCTTCAGCGGCCCGTTGCGCGAAGGTTCGACACGATTCGCCTCCGCGTGAAGAACGAGGGACAAAGCTTCGATTTAGCCGCCAAAGTCCGCGATGCCAAGGGTGCGGAGTGGACCGCCAAGCGTGTCCCTCTGAAATCGGGGTCGGACTGGCACTGGGTGGAGTTTCCGGTTGCTGATTGGTGTGTCGCCTCGTGGTCTCGCGATGCGGATGGCAAGCTGGATTTTCCTCTCGCTTCGATCGCCCTGATCGCCTTCAACATCAAAGCCGGAGCCGAGTACAAGCTACGGGTGGCATGTATCGAAATCGTGCGGCCGGATCAGCCGATAGCGACCGTCCGCGATGTGCAGATCCCGAAGAAAATGAAGGCCGGCCAGAGCTATACTGTCAGCTTGAACTTCAGCGTCGACAAGCTGATTTTGGAGGATGATGCCTGTCTGGTGTTCCGGCGCGGCAAGGATGATCTGTTCAGCGTGCCTCTGGCTCTGCCTGTGCCGCTTTCAAAGGTCACGCCTGGTCAGGACGTGCGCGTGCAGTCGGAGCTGCAGGTGCCGCAGTTTGCGTTCGGGGGCGCGCAATCGGTCGCGTTGCGTCTGGGCGACTGCCATATCCGGTTGAATGGGGCTCTGGCGGATCTGGAGGTTGCTGCAGTCACCGTCGAACAACGTCGAGCCAGCAAGTGTGTGGCCGCCGTGAAAACGCGGAACGGGACGCCAACGCTAGTTATCAACGGTAAGCCGCATAACGGCATGACCTGGGCGACCTACCGTCCCACCTCGGAGGTCTTCAGCGACTTCACGAAAGCGGGTGTCACGCTCTACACGTTCGCCGCGACACCGACCGAGTCGGGCTACGGGCTTTCGCGCACAACGTGGACCGCGCCGGGCGAGTATGATTATTCGCAGCTTGATGAGCGCGCGCTGATGCTGCTGAAGGAGAATCCGAACGCATACTTTTTTCCGCGTCTGTATGTGCATGCCCCTAAGTGGTGGAGCGAACAGCATCCCGACGACATCGTGCTGATGGATCCGGGTGACGGCAAGTTTGTGCCCTTCCTTCACTCGGGGGGCAAACCCGCGCCGAGCTGGGCTTCAGAGACCTGGCGGCGCGACACGATCGAGGGCCTGCGCAGGCTCATCGCGCATGTCGAGGCGTCGCCGTATGCCGACCGCGTGGTCGGTTACCATATCGCTTCCGGCACGACGGAGGAGTGGATGATGTGGGGCGGCAACGAGAACCAGTGGGTGGACTTTTCACCCGCCAACACGGCGCGTTTCCGCGCGTGGTTGCTTAATAAGTACGGTACTGACGCGGGGCTGCGGTCGGCGTGGCACGATGAGACCGTGAGCCTCGCGGACGCTAAGGTTCCCACGAAGGCGCAGCGCCAACGGACTGAGCTGGGGGCCCTTCGCGATCCCGCCAAAGAGCAAGCCGTCATTGATTTCTATTTGTACAACTCGGATTTGGTAGCCGATACGATTTGCACATTTGCGAAGGCTGTCAAGGAAATCACGAAGCGCAAAAGAATCGTCGGCTTTTTTTACGGCTATCTGTTGCAGTTATGCGGCGAACAGCGCCAGCAGAATGCCGGACACCTGGCCTTGGAAAAGGTCCTTGCCTCACCGGACGTGGACTTTCTCACCAGTCCAACCAGTTACGCTTTCCGACAGCTCGGCGGTGAGGGCACCAGCCACTTTATGTCGCTGTTCGGCAGCGCAAAGCTTCACGGGAAGTTGTGGTTCGATGAAAACGATATCCGGACCTCGTTGGCACCCGGTGCTCTCGGCACGTGGGGCAAGCCTGCGGATGTCGCGGGAGATATCATCCAGCAGGAGAAGGAGCTGGCGAACGTCATCGTCAACGGCTCGGCCCAGTGGTGGTTCGACGTGGGGGCCAACGTCTACAGTGATCCGGCGCTGATGGCGCGTATTGGCAAGCTGGCTGAGAGCGCGACCGAGGCGCAGAAGCTGAACCGCAGTTCTGTGGATGAGGTCGCAATGGTCGTGGACGAACGGAGCCTCTGCTACTTGCGTGTGGCTGATCCGATGGGTGCACGGTTACTGGTGTCGCAGCTTCCTGCGCTGGCACGCATCGGCGCACCGGTCGGACACTATCTGGTCACCGACCTTCCGCGTCTTAAGGACCGCAAGGTCTTTTTCATCATGACTAGTTTCGCGCCGACGGCGCAAGACCGCAAGGCCATCGATGCGCTTAAGCGCGACGGGCATGTGCTCGTGTTCCTGTATGCGCCCGGCGTGTACCGAGACGGACAGCTCGATGAGAAGGGTATGGAGGAACTTACGGGCCTCCGGCTGCGAATGACCCGCGAAGCGGGCGCATTCAGCGTAAAACTGGCTGGGGGGCAGCGGATGACCGAGGGCCTTGACGGACAATCCTATGGTGCGCAGCACAGCGGGTTCCCGCTCTGCTACGCCGATGACGCGGCGGCGACGGTTCTGGGGACGCTGGCCGACGGTAAACCCGGCTTGGTCGTCAAGGCGGAAAAGGGGTGGACTTCTGTGTTCTCCTCTGTTCCGATGTTGCCGACGCGGCTAATGCGCAATATTGCGCAATATGCCGGCGTGCATACCTATATTGACACTGAAGACGTGGTGTGGGCCTCGAAGGAAATGATAGGCGTCTGCGTGAAGGATGCGGGTAAGAGAACCGTTCGTTTGCCAGAAAAGGCGGATGTGCGGGATCTGTATTCGGGTGAGATTGTTGGAAAGGACGTGGATGCCTTTGAGGCCGATTTTACTGGCCGGGCGACGCGGGTATTCGTGTTGGAGTAACATGACTTTCTTTTTTGTCCTTTTCATTTGTTTTTTTGCGGCACATGCGGGGTTTGCCATTGAAGAGGGCTTCGAAGGTGCTCTGCCGGACTTCCACACCTATCAGGCAACCTACACGTCCGATGTGACGCGCGTGCACAGCGGTACCCGCTCGCTGCGCGTCACGCCGACAAAAGGCTCCGGCGGCGCCTACTTCAAGCTCGATGGCACACTCGACTTTACCAGCGACTACGAATATACCCTCTGGGTCTACGCTGGTACGACCGGTGCGGTGAGCGTCTACATCTCTGCTTCCGACGGCAAAGAGCGGTACACCGTTAGCCGCACCGGGAGCAGAGTCTCTGGCAAATGGGTCCAACTTCGCGGTGTTGTTCGCGCGAGGCAGTGGCGTTCGGCCGACCGCGACTTCATGCTGGCTCTGTCGACGAGCGGCGAGAGCTGGTTCGACGATGTCGTGCTGCGCAAGGCAAAGATACCTGATCCGGCCATTGAGGTTTGGCCCAGACTTGAGGCAGAGCTGCGAGCGGCGGCCGACCGTCATGCGGTGCCGTTGCGCCGCGGTCAGCGACTTGTACTCGATGCGACGAAAGCTGTGCTCGCACCCGATATTGCTCTCCCTGAAGTTACGGCTGTGAATACGACCGCAGTCGCGGTCCCCGCCGAGGGGCTGCTCACCTACGCCATCGATGTCACAGAGGCCATGTACGTGACCGGAACGGTGCAGCTCGAACCTGACTCGGACTTGCGTCCCGGACTGCGTGCCTACGTCCTGTCGGATTCTACCGTTGTCGCCGCGCCGGTAGTGAAGTCCGCTCCGTGGCGCAACATCGGCAACGTCGAGACGGGACCGGCTCCCTCCGTTCTGGGCGACAAGCCCGCGGCCGAGGTTCGTCTTGTGGAATGGCGTCTGACCAAGGGTCGCCATTACCTCGCCGTGGCGGGTCCGCACTTCCGCCCGGCAGGTGTCGTCCGACGCTTTGAACTCCAGGCGCTTGACCGGCCTGTGACCGAGCCTCAGTACGCGTTTGCGCTGTTTGCCGACACGCATCTTGGCAAAGGGCGCCACGAGTGGATGAACATCAAGATGGACGAGCCTTCCATTCTCGAACTGGAGCAAACGTTCAAGCAAGTCCGCAACGAAGGCGCTGACTTTGCGTTCATCGCCGGCGACATGACCGACGGAGGGAGGCGGGATCAGTTCGAGAGCTTGGCCAGCGTGATCAAGAACGCGAGTTTGCCGGTCTATGGCTGCGTCGGCAACCACGAGACCTTCGGCTCGACCTCACGCAAGGATCTGATGGAGTTGGTCCCCCATCTGTTTCCCTTGGCCAAAACCGACTATGTACTCAGCAAGCCGCCTCTGCGCTTCGTCGTGCTCGACGGTTCCTGGTGGCACGACCGCGAGGGAAATATCCTCAGCGGTTACGACCGCAGCAAAGCGGTGGGCATAACCATCAAGCCCGAACAGCTCGAATGGCTGCGTAGCACGCTCGCCGCCGACGCCCACACGCCTACAGTGGTCCTGTGGCATTACGCCTTCAGTAACCGCCGGGGCGTGACGTCCTGCGGTTATGACCTCGGTCAGCCGACGCTCGAAAAAAACGTGATGAAAATTCTTGAAGCTTCATCCAATGTCGTGGCGACGCTCAACGGTCATATGCACTTTAACGCTTTCAGCAGTCATCAGGGCATCGCCTGCATCCAGAACGCCGCGTACGCCGAATGGCCGAACATGTACCGCGTGTTCCGCGTCTATGCGGACCGTATCGAGTGGGAGGTTCGGCAGGTGAGCAACCGCGGTTTCGTACGCGAGGGCGTCGAGCCTGCCAAGGCGCTGAACTGGATGCTCTCTACGCAGGAAGGCGACCTCAGCGGCACCGTGAACCTGGCCCCGCGGCCCCGCAACTGATCTGAAAGAGTCTTTTCTCTGCTTTTCGCGCTTCTCACGTTTGCCGCGCCGTTCTCAGTCCTCAACCTGCCGTACCGGTGCCGGAATCGGAATCCCCGGTCATCCCCGGTCATCGGTATTTCATTTGTCAGCTCCCGCGCTATTGTGTACAATACCGCGGTTTTTTTGTACACCTATGGAGGGTTATCACATGAGTTGTCCGTATCAATGCTCTCACGAAGTGGAGCAGATGTGTTGCGTCACCAAAGGCGCCAAGCACGGGCCGGCACCGATCCCTGAAGAGGGCAAGTGGGTGCAGGTGAAGGAAGTCGCCGACATTTCCGGTTTGACGCACGGTGTCGGGTGGTGCGCGCCTCAGCAGGGCGCCTGCAAGCTGACCCTGAACGTCAAGGATGGCATCATCCAGGAAGCGTTGATTGAGACGATCGGCTGCTCCGGCATGACCCATTCGGCCGCCATGGCCGCCGAGGTTCTGCCGGGCAAGACCGTGCTCGAGGCCATGAACACCGACCTCGTCTGCGACGCGATTAACACCGCTATGCGCGAGCTGTTCCTGCAGATCGCCTACGGCCGCAGCCAGAGCGCGTTCTCAGAGGGCGGCCTGCCCATCGGTGCCGGCCTCGAGGATCTCGGCAAGGGCTTGCGCAGCCAGATCGGCACGATGTACAGCACCAAGCAGAAAGGCGTGCGCTACCTGGAGATGGCCGAAGGGTACGTCAAGCGCCTTGCGCTGGACAAGAACGACGAGGTTATCGGCTACGAGTTCGTCCGCATGGGGCCGTTCATGGAACAGCTCAAAAAGGGCGCTGATCCGAAAGAGGCTTTGGCGAAGTGTACCGGCACGTACGGGCGCTTCACCAAGGAGCAGGGTGCCGTCAAGTTCATCGATCCCCGGCACGAGTAGTTGAAAGGAGACTTTTCTTATGGCACTTTTTGAAAGCTATGCGCGGCGTATCAAGCAGATCGACGCGGTATGTAAGAAGTACGGGATCAAAGACCTTGAGGCCGCGCGTAAGCTGTGCGTTGCCCAGGGGTTCGACCCCTATGAAATCTGCAACTCGATCCAGAACATCTGCTTCGAGAATGCGAAGTGGGCGTATGTGTTGGGCGCGGCCATCGCGCTGAAAAAGGGCTGCAACAAGGCCGCCGAGGCTGCCGAAGCCATCGGCGAGGGCTTGCAAGCGTTCTGCATTCCCGGTTCCGTGGCGGATGACCGCAAAGTCGGCATCGGGCACGGCAATCTGGCCGCGATGTTGCTGCGCGAAGAGACCTCGTGTTTCTGTTTTCTCGCGGGCCACGAGTCGTTCGCCGCCGCTGAAGGCGCGATCGGCATTGCGCTGAAGGCAAACAAAGTCCGCAAGTCGCCGCTGCAGGTGATCCTCAACGGCCTCGGAAAAGACGCGGCGTACATCATCAGCCGCATCAACGGCTTCACCCACTGCGAGACGAAGTTTGACTACGCGACCGGCAAACTGAAGGTCACGAAGACGACCAAGTTCTCAGAAGGGCCCCGCGCGGCGGTACGCTGCTACGGCGCCGACGATGTGCGCGAAGGCGTGGCGATCATGTGGCGGGAAAAGGTGGACGTTTCCATCACCGGTAACTCCACGAACCCCACGCGTTTCCAGCACCCGGTCGCCGGCACGTATAAGAAAGAGTGCGTCGAGCAGGGCAAGAAGTTTTTCTCGGTGGCCTCGGGCGGCGGCACGGGCCGCACGTTGCATCCCGATAACATGGGTGCCGGCCCGGCCTCTTACGGCATGACCGATACCATGGGACGCATGCATTCCGACGCGCAGTTCGCGGGCTCCAGCTCGGTTCCGGCGCACGTGGAAATGATGGGCTTTCTGGGCATGGGCAACAACCCGATGGTCGGCGCCACGGTCGCGGTCGCCGTTTCGATCGAAGAGTCGTTCAAGAAGTAAGCCTCGTTTTATCGGCACTACGAAAGAGGCCGGACCGCAGTTGCGGGCCGGCCTCTTTTTCTCTTTTTTGGCGTCGCAATTTTTGGGTTTGTGCAAAAGGACTATTTTTTGATAATCTAAATAATCTTCTTGCCTAAAAAGGCTGAACGGTCATGCCCATCCAATCGGGTGATTGGTGAAAAGGGCGTGATCCAAAGAAGCAAAACACTAACAAAACGTCTGGCGGATGGCGCGTCACTACGGTGGCGCAAGGACAGGATCGCATGGTCCGGCAGACGGGAATAGACTCACATGGCAATTCGCAAACCCACGGCCAAAACTGCTAAAACAGGTCCGATGTATGACGCGATGGCGGCAGCTCTGGATCAGCAGATGAATCAATTCACGGCCGGCTCCATCATCAAGGGTACGATCAGCGGTATCAAAGGAAACGAAATTCTCGTTGATATCGGTTACAAGTCGGAAGGCGTCGTTCCGGCAAACGAATTCGAAGACATCTCCCAGATCAAAGTGGGCGACGTGATCGACGTGTTGCTCGTCGAACTTGAGAGCGATGGCGGAATGGTCATCCTGAGCAAGGGGCGCGCGGATGATAAGCTGCGCTGGGATGCGGTGCTCAACAAATACACCGAGGGCGGCGTGGTCACCGGCACGATTCGCAGCAAGGTGCGCGGCGGCTTGATCGTGAGCGTGGATGGCGTGGATGCGTTTCTGCCTGGCTCGCAAGTTGACGTCACTCCGGTCCACGACCCCGATCCTTACTTGGGTCAGACCTGCGAATTTAAAGTCATCAAGATCAGCAACGAGCGCCGCAACATCATCGTGTCGCGCCGCGAGCTGATCGAAGAGCGTTTGGCGGATAAGAAGCGCGAATTGCTCGGCACCATCGAGAAGGGCCAGCAGCGTCGCGGCCACGTCAAGAACATCACTGATTTCGGCGCGTTCGTGGACCTTGACGGTCTGGACGGCTTGTTGCACATCACCGATATGAGCTGGGGGCGCATCAAGCACCCGAGCGAGATGCTCAAAGTCGGACAGGAAATCGACGTGGTCATCCTCGACGTGGATATGGATCGCGAGCGCGTCTCGCTCGGCCTCAAGCAGTCCACTCCGAATCCGTGGGACAACATCGGCGCCAACTTCCCGGTCGGCAGCCGTTTGCGCGGCAAGGTCGTCAACCTGGTGCCGTACGGTGCGTTCGTCGAGATCGAGCCCGGCATCGAAGGCCTTGTCCACGTTTCCGAGTTCTCTTGGACCAAGCGCGTGGCCCGCGCCTCTGACGTGCTCAACGTCGGTGACGAGGTGGACGTGGTGGTGCTGAGCATCGACGCCGCTAACCAGAAGATCGCTTTGGGTATTCGCCAGACCGAAGCCAATCCTTGGGACACGGTTCAGGACCGTTATCCCGTCGGTAGCCGCGTGAGCGGCAAGGTCCGCAACTTCACGACCTACGGAGCCTTCGTCGAACTCGAAGAGGGGATTGATGGTATGATCCACGTTTCCGATATGTCGTGGACGCGTAAGATCAACCACCCAAGCGAAGTGCTTCAGAAAGGTCAGCAAGTCGAGGCGGTGGTTCTTGAGGTTAACCCCGCCGATCAGCGTATCAGCCTTGGCCTCAAGCAGGCAAGCGACGATCCTTGGAACACGATCACCAGCCGTTACGGCATCGGCCAGATCGTCAAGGGTAAGGTCTCCAAGATTGCCTCCTTCGGCGCGTTCGTGGAACTCGAGGATGGCGTGGACGGGCTTGTCCACATCTCCCAGATCAGCGATCAGCACGTGGAGAAGGTCAAGGACGCACTCAAGGTCGGACAGGATGTGGAAGCCCGCATCGTGAAAATCGACCGCGACGAGCGTCGCATCGGCTTGAGCATCAAGGCCGTGACCATGAATGAGAGCCAGATCGCGGAGCTCACGCGTGACCTGAGCATCACGGACCTGAAGCCAGGCGAGAACCTGGTGGGGTTGGCGGCAGCCTTCGATGACGCCTTCGCGCAGAGCGAAGAGTGGCATCCGGGTGCCGAATAACAAAACGGGGCGCCTGGCAACAGGCGCCCCGTTTTTTTTTGAATGATCGATGGCATTGAAAGAGTCGAGTGCATCGACCGAAGCGAATCCATCGACATCTTCGAATCCATCGAGTCACCCGACAACAACACAGCTCCCATGAACATTCTCGATACTTTCAAAGCCCGTCACCTCTTCGAAGACATGACCAGCCCCGAGTTGGCTAAGGCGCTCGATAAGCCTTTGACCGTATATGCGGGGTTCGACCCAACGAACGACAGCCTTCAGGCCGGCAATTTCGTGACCATCATGGCGCTGGCGCATTTACAGCGAGCGGGGCACAAGGTGATCGCGCTGGTCGGCGGTGCCACAGGACTCATCGGCGACCCTTCAGGCAAGTCAAAAGAGCGCAACCTCCTGAGCGCTGAACAGGTGGAGCGCAATCTCATCGGCATTAAAGAAAACCTTTCGCGCTTTATCGCTTTCGATCCCGCCTCCGACAATCCGGCCATCATGGTTAACAACTATGACTGGTTCAAGGATTTCACTTTCATTGATCTGCTGCGCGACGTGGGTCGGTATTTCCGCATGGGCATCATGCTGAGCAAGGACAGCGTCAAAAAGCGCATGGAGTCCGATGATGGCATGAGCTTCACCGAGTTCTGCTATCAGATTCTTCAAGGCTACGATTTCCTGCATCTTTTCAAGACCTACGGCTGTACCCTGCAAATCGGCGGTTCCGACCAGTGGGGCAACATTACGGCAGGCACGGAACTGGTGCGCCGCCTTTGCGGGCAAGAGGTCTTTGGCATGACTTTCCCGCTGGTGTGTGATAGCACGGGCAAGAAGTTCGGGAAAAGCGAGGGCAACGCCATCTTCCTGGACGCCCGCAAGACGTCCTATTACGACTTTTACCAGTTCTTCATGCGCACGATGGACGCGGATGTGATCCGCTACCTTAAGATATTCACTTTCGTGCCTTTCGAGCGTATTGCTGAGCTTGAGGCGTCAGTGGCAGCCACGCCCGAGCGGCGCGAGGCGCAGCAGGTGTTGGCCGAAGAGCTGACCCGCGCCGTGCACGGCGAGCAGGGGCTGGCCGTTGCGAAAAAGGCGACCGAGGTGCTGTTCGGAGGCTCGATCGAGGGGCTTGCCGCGGCTGACCTCGAAAAGATATTCGTCAATGTTGCCTCCGCCACTTTGCCCATAGATCAGGTTCTCGACAAACCCGCGTTCGAAGTGATCGCCTCCGCCGGCATGGTCGCCAGCAAGGGAGAGGCGCGCCGTCTCGTACAGCAGGGCGGGCTCAACATCAACAACGCACGCGTTTCCGGGATCGAACGCATTTTCGCTGTGACTGACCTGATCGAAGGACGCTTGGCCGTGCTGCGCAGCGGCAAAAAGAGCTTCTTCCTGCTGAAGGTACAGCCGTCTTAAAGCCGCACGTTCATAGTCTGTATGTGGGGAGTGATGCTTTGAAAACACTTACCCTTGCGTTTCTTTCTTGGATGGCCATCGCGACGGGTTCCGCTCAGGCGGTAAACCCCTCCGCTGAGCTTTCGTGGGCCCTTGCCCAGGCGCTCGCCAGCAACGACCTTCAGGCAGTGCGCGCGGCTGTATCCGCAGGACGCGTGGCGCTCGGCGACCAAGCGGGTGTGCCTGAAGTGGCCGACATGTATCTGCCGGTGCCGAAGGACAAGCCCCTTCTCACGCCTGATGAGGCGCGGCGCGGTTTCACGCCGCTGTCCGAACGGCTGGAAAAGGAGCGCTGGTGGAACGTGGGCGTAGACCCCACGCGGCTCACCGCGCCGCTGCGCCTGCCCGCTTCGGTGATGGCGGGCTATGTGGTCACGGCCCGCGCGAAGCTCGACGGTTCCACGAACAACCTGACCCGAGCCCGTGAGGTCGCCGAGTTTCTCATGTGGGCACAGGCGCAGGCGGGAAGCGGCGGATACCCCTTTCCTGCTGCACGCGGCACGTCCAAGGCGAAGGCCATGGAGGTGGCCACGCGCTTTATCGAGAAGGCCGCAAAGGCGGGCAAGCTCAGCCGGATCGTGCGCAACGGCTGGATGTTTGACGACCTTGGAGACGGCGGTCTGCAGTTCGACAACGCCGAGTGCGGCGTGTCCATGTTCGAGCTTTACGAGGTGACAAAAGACCTTCGCCACCTGGCCTCCGCACGCAAAGCCAGCGAGTGGGCGTTGGCTCGCCCGCTCTGCCCGAACTGGAACTACAACAGTTTCAGCGTCAACCTGCTCGCCAAGGCCTACGCAATCACCGGAGAAGCCACCTATCTTGAGGCTGCTCTCCGCAAGGCGCGCCTCGGCGTGATCCCCGGCCAGCTCACCGACGGTCCCCGCGCAGGCCGCTGGATCGACCCGCATAACGCGCGTCCTGCCTATCATTACATCATGATGCGCTCACTGGCTCAGCTGCTCGCCGTGATGCCCGAAGACCCTGTCGACCGCGCCGATATCCTGAATGCGCTCAAGCTCGGGCTCCGGGCGCGCAACGACGAGATACTCAGTTACGGAGTGATGAACAAGGACAAGACCCTCGAAGCGTTGCTGGTGGTGAACCGGACGTTCAAGAAGGATGCTGTCTTGCTGAAAGAGACGCACACATCGGACGCGCTGCACGCACTCGGCGTGCTGGTATCCGAAGAAGCCCGCCGCGGCAAGATGCCTCTCAGCCCCGGCGAATGGGGACTGTTCATCGAATATTGTTTGAACCCATAAGCGGACGTTTGTCTTGTTAATTTCAGGGGGATTGATACAGAGACAAAACACCGAGGGAGAGGGTTTGGAAATATCGGCTTGGCGTCGGCATTTTTTTCTATCTGGTGGACGGACAAGAATGGCGGATCAAAAGGAGTGCGATGTCCTCGTCGTCGGAGGCACGGCGGGTGTCGTCGTGGCGATTCAGGCCGGAAGGCTGGGCGTGAAAACGATCTTGGTG
>JADHEF010000194.1_pt1 | contig 73908 bp, 63 predicted proteins | sample 8952391 | NCBI WGS metagenome assembly JADHEF01 (sample SAMN16124439, study PRJNA663245) | bioreactor sludge metagenome | isolation source: sludge (nitrite) | place: India:Bengaluru | collected 2019-02-28
CTTCGAAGTGTTTCAGGTCATTGACCATTACCGCATCCCAAAGACCACGTTCTTTTAACGCACGTACCAGGTACGGGTTAATCACGGTGAATTCGCCAGACAGGTTTGATTTCACATACAAGTTCTGGAAGGTTGGCTCAATAGATTGAGACACGCCACAGATGTTTGAAATCGTTGCAGTCGGTGCAATTGCCATCACGTTCGAGTTACGCATACCATCTTTTTGAACTTTGGCACGTAAAGTATCCCAGTCCAGACGTTGAGTACGGTCTACTTCGAACATGCGTTCTGGACGGGTTTTCGCAACCAGATCAAGCGAGTCGATTGGCAGGATACCTTGATCCCACAATGAACCTTTGAAGGTTTCGTATGTACCACGTTCAACAGCCAAATCGCTAGATGTTGAAATCGCGTAGTACGAAATCACTTCCATAGATTCATCAGCAAACTCAACTGCAGCATCAGAACCATAGGCAAGGTTCATTTCGTATAACGCATCCTGGAAGCCCATGATACCCATACCGACCGGACGGTGTTTCAGGTTCGAGTTACGTGCTTGTGGAACAGCGTAGTAGTTGATGTCAATCACGTTATCGAGCATACGAACTGCAGTTTTAACCGTGCGTGCCAGTTTTTCACGATCTAACACACCACCTTGAACGTGTTGTACCAGGTTGATCGAACCAAGGTTACATACCGCGATTTCTTCTTTGCTGGTGTTCAGCGTAATTTCTGTACATAAGTTAGACGAGTGAACTACACCTACGTGTTGCTGTGGTGAGCGCAGGTTACATACGTCTTTGAATGTGATCCACGGATGACCAGTTTCAAACAGCATAGACAGCATTTTGCGCCACAAATCTTTTGCACGGATTTTCTTGTGCAACATGTTTGTTTCTTTGGCAATCGCTTCGTAATGTGCATAACGCTCAGCGAATTCTGCACCGGTCAAATCATGCAGATCAGGTGTTTCAGAAGGCGTGAATAAAGTCCATTCTGCATCTTCGAATACACGTTGCATGAACAGGTCAGGAACCCAGTTCGCAGTGTTCATGTCGTGGGTACGACGACGGTCATCACCAGTGTTCTTACGCAGTTCAAGGAATTCTTCGATGTCGAGGTGCCAAGTTTCTAAGTATGCACAAACTGCACCTTTACGCTTGCCGCCCTGGTTCACTGCAACAGCTGTATCGTTCGCCACTTTCAGGAACGGAACAACACCTTGCGACTTACCATTTGTACCTTTGATGTATGAGTTCAAGGCACGAACTGGCGTCCAGTCATTACCTAAACCACCTGCCCATTTAGACAGCATTGCGTTATCACGCATTGCGCCATAGATGTCGTACAGGTCATCATCAATTGTAGTCAAGTAACAGCTCGATAACTGTGGACGTAGCGTACCTGAGTTAAACAGGGTCGGCGTAGAAGCCATGTAGTCGAAGCTAGACAATAAGTTATAGAACTCAATCGCGCGGTCTTCGCGGTTTTCTTCATTGAGCGACAAGCCCATAGAAACACGCATAAAGAACAATTGCGGAAGTTCGAAACGTACACCATCTGAATGGATGAAGTAACGGTCAAATAAAGTTTGCAGACCCAAGTAAGTAAACTGGTTAGAGCGTTCCGGTTGAATCGCAGCAGCCAGTTTCGCCAGGTCAAAGTTCAACAACTCTGGAGAAAGAAGCTCAAGCTCAATCCCTTTTTTCAGGTAAGTTTCTAGCGCATCACCTTCAACTGTATCTACAGGTAGACCTAGGAATTTCAAACCAGTCGCAACCAGGTCATCACGCAATAAACGTGCAGTCACATACGTATAGTTAGGCTCTTGCTCAATACGGGTACGGGTCGCCATCATCATCGTGGTTGAGATGTCCGACTCTTTTACGCCGTTGTACAAGTTTTTCACGGTCTCATCGACAATGGCTTGTACATCAATGCCTTCAAGGCCTTCTGCTGCTTTAGTAACATGCGCAGTTAAAGCACTTAAATCTAGTGGCTTGAGTTTGCCTTCAGCATCAGTAATTTGCAGGGTCGGGTGATGATGTGCGCCCAACTGTTTACGTGCTTCAGAACGTTGTTCACGGTAAATGACATAAGAGCGTGCAACTTTCTGTTCGCCCGTACGCATTAGCGCAAGTTCAACTTGGTCTTGAATTTCTTCAATATGAATCGTTCCGCCAGAAGGTAAACGACGTTTAAAGGTATTTAATACCATTTCCGTCAGTTGCTCGATACGATCATGGATCCGGCTCGAGTCAGCGCTTTGTTGGCCTTCAACCGCCAAAAACGCTTTACCAATTGCGACAGAAATTTTTTCTGCATCAAAAGCGGCAACATCACCGGTGCGTTTAATCACCTGAAGTTGACCAGGAGTTGAAGTGATTACGCTCATTTAGCATAGCTCCATTGTCATCTATTTTTATGTTTATGGACCATTTGAACCGGGCAAATTTTATGCCACAGTATTTGAGGAATAAACACAAGACCTAGTGGTTTTAAAATTAATTGAACACAAGATACGGGAAAATTTAGGGTAGATCAATATTGACATTTAGCTAAATATTTTTCTTAAGTTGTGCTTTAATCCTTGTAAAAATATCGCTATTTTTATTGATTTTTGTATAAGCCTTATCAGGCAAGGCATAGCATAACAAAGTCAAAAGAAAGTGCTTATAGATAACACTGTGGATAACTAAAAAGTGCTGAATCAAGCAGTCATATTTTGTCCATGTAATAGTTGTGTAAATCGCAAATCAGATCTAAGCCACTGTTTCAAGCATAATTGTCCAAAAAATGCACGATAAAATATTACAAAATGCTATCTTGATGTATCAGTTTGGTGAACGCTATCTTGTTTACAATGTAAACGTGTGTATATTGCAAGCATATTAAAAACGTATCTATTGGATTTCAAAAGGATACGCCTATAGCGTAGATCCACCAAATAAGGGGCAATACATGAGCCAAGAAGAAAAGTTACCCAAGATTTTAATTGTTGAAGATGACGAGCGTCTTGCTCGTTTAACGCAAGAATACCTCATCCGTAACGGACTTGAGGTGGGGGTAGAGCCGGATGGTAACCGTGCCATTCGTCGGATTATTGCCGAGCAGCCAGATATGGTGGTGCTGGATGTGATGTTGCCAGGTGCGGATGGCTTGACCATTTGCCGTGAAGTGCGTCCACATTATCATCAACCGATTTTGATGTTGACTGCGCGTACTGAAGACATGGATCAGGTTTTGGGTCTGGAAATGGGTGCAGATGACTATGTCGCTAAGCCTGTTCAGCCGCGTGTATTGCTGGCACGTATTCGTGCATTATTGCGCCGTACTGATAAGGTACCTGAAGATGAAGTGGCACAGCGCATCGAATTTGATGATCTGGTCATCGACAACGGCGGTCGTTCAGTGACCTTAAATGGCGATCTGGTTGATTTTACCAGCGCAGAATATGACCTGTTATGGTTGCTTGCATCGAATGCTGGCCGTATTCTCTCTCGCGAAGATATTTTCGAGCGTTTACGTGGTATCGAATATGATGGTCAAGACCGTTCAATCGATGTGCGTATTTCTCGTATCCGTCCAAAAATCGGTGACGATCCAGAAAATCCGAAGCGTATTAAAACAGTACGTAGTAAGGGTTATCTTTTTGTTAAAGAGACCAATGGTCTTTAAGCAAATGTGGTTTGTTGCTTGAACAAGCAGGATAAATTATAGGTGTTTAAACACAGTATATTTTTGCGTATATACGCAGGACTCGTCATCCTTGTCGTCTTGGTGGCGGTGTTCGGCTATTTGTTGGTACAGATTATCAACTATCAGCGTGCGCAAGAATATCGCGAATCCCTGACTGATGGTATGGCATATATCATCAGTGAGGGGGTTGCACGCCAGCCAAATCTCCAGCAAAAAATGGATTGGGTTTCTGATGCCTCCGATTTGCTGGAATTGCCCATTCACTATGTAGAAGCCAGCAAGGTCGACATTACCCGTGCTGAAGGGCGCCGTATTGCCGAACGAAAAGCGGTGGTGCGTTGGGACGCTGAATCGGGTATTGCCTATATTGTAGTTGGGCTGCGCGATGACCCGGGTCATTACCTTTATATTAAGGCCGACAGTATTACTGAGCGCCAGATGAAGGCCTTACCAGTCTTTATCCTGGACTATCTGGTCTACTATCCAGGTCAGGAAAAAGAATATCTGGCTCGTATTCAGGATTATTTTTCTTATCCGGTTTCTATCGAAAATGTCCAGAGTCTACCTTTAGACTCCGAACAGATCGGACGTCTGCGTCTGGATCACAGCATCATTTTATACCGCGATAATGCCTCTATCCGTGGTACTACGATTTCAATTATTTCACCGATTCCCGGTTCGACCTCGCAAGTATTGGTCATGGGGCCGGTACCCTTGTTTAACTGGATGCCATTCCAGTTAGCGACCGGTATTACCTTGTTAAGCCTGTTTGTGTTGAGTCTGGGTGTTTATGGTCTTCTGGTTCCGATGCAGCGTAAGTTGCGTGAAGTCAGCTATGCCTTAAACAAAATGAAATCGGGTAATATGTCATTGCGTCTTCCTGTGGAAGGCAGTGACGAGATGTCTACACTGGCGTCTAGCTATAATAATATGTCAGATCATATCCAGCGTTTGATCGAAGCGCAGCGTGAGTTGATGCGTGCGGTGTCGCATGAGTTGCGTACACCGGTGGCACGAATCCGCTTTGGTGTGGAAATGATGGCGGATGAAGATGACTACGATTATCGTCTGCAACAGGTGGAACAGATTGATAAAGATATTGAAGCGCTGAATACCTTGATTGATGAGATCATGACCTATGCCAAACTGGAACAGGGCATGCCGTCGATTGAGTTTGAGCAAATCGATCTGTATGACGTACTGAATCAGGTGGCACAAGAAACTGAAGCGCTGAAAACCCAGAAAATCATCGAATTACATCCAATGCCTGTTGCGGTCACAGTAGAGGCGGAGCGTCGTTATCTGCATCGTGTAATTCAGAATCTGGTCGGCAATGCTGTACGTTATTGCGATAATAAAATCTTGATTAGCGGCGGTCTGGATCAGGATGGTCAGGCCTATGTTTGCGTTGAAGATGACGGGCCGGGGATTCCAGAAATAGATCGTGCCCGCATTTTTGAAGCCTTTGCCCGACTGGATGATAGCCGTACCCGTGCGTCGGGTGGTTATGGTTTAGGTTTGTCGATTGTCAGCCGGATTGCGTACTGGTTTGGTGGCACGATTCAGGTGGATCAAAGTCCGACGCTGGGTGGTGCGCGTTTTACCATGACCTGGCCGGCACAACGTTATGTCAAGAAGAGTAAGCGCAAAATGCTGGAAAAAAAGCCAGAGGAAGCGAGTGATCATTTAGCTTGATATTGTGTGAATGATTTTAGTCATAAAAAAAACGATGCATCAGCATCGTTTTTTTATTGGAAGAGATTTTATTCCTGAATGGTCGCATCAGGTTCAATGAGTGATTTGCCCTCTTTTAAGCTTTGTAGCGCTTCAGGGTTAAAGTCGATCAACAGTTTGGTGTTTTTCGCATCGACATTATAGCGCTGAATCAGTTTCTGGTCGCCTGATAAGGTTTCGACTTTATATTCGTCAGCGATATTCATAATGCCATCCAGATTGATGCTGGAGGAGGCATGATCTTCTTGAAAAAGTGCATGGATGTCACGTAAGTCAAAAGCTGCCTGGTTTATATTAGGATTTTTCTGGATGTAATTTTCTATATGGCGAACCAGTAATTGAGCAAATAAAAAATAATTAGGTCGATGGGAAAAGCGTAGAGACATGCAAGGACTCCTTATTGTTACTTTATTAATATCATGATGTGGTTTAGAAATAGAAATAACATATTCTGAATCAGTCCGTTGAGCATGTTGCAAAAAGACACAATTGCCAATCCAAGATTACCAAGTAGCTGCAGGGGGGTAAAGCAACAGTTAGATGTAAAAAATCACATTAAATATCAAGTTAAATCAAATAGTTTGAAAGAAAAAATAGTTGTTAAAATAAGTTTTTATCCGATTTAACTTGGATTCAATAGTGAAAAGGACTATATCTAAATGGGTGGGCGAGAAAAGCAACTTATCGATCAGCCTATTTTCTGGTAGCGCTATTTATAAAAAAATTAATAGATAATTAAAATTTAATTTAGGAAAACGATTAAAACGAATTCTGAATGATTAAAGTCAAATTAAATGCTGAAATGTCTAAAAAATCATCCCAAAGACTAAGGCTTATAAACTAGCAAGTGAAATCCAAAATCAGGTACAATTGGCGGGATTAATTTTGTGTTTGGTGTATTTGAAGGCCAATACATACATTCTTTGTTAATAAATTAGGCCTGCCAGGAGTTATCCCCGCATGAGTGCCATTACTCCATACGATTGGGCAATTATTGCCTTCGTGATCGGCGTTACATTTCTTTGTGTCTTTATGCTCACAGTTCCTTTACTCCTTGGGGGTAAATCATGGGGCCGTGCAAAGCAAGAGCAATTTGAGTCAGGTGTGGTAGGTGCTGGTGGAGCACGCATCCGCTTATCTGCGAAATTCTACTTGGTTGCTATTTTCTTTGTGGTATTTGACCTGGAAGCATTGTATCTCTACGCATGGGCTACATCAGTTCGTGAAGTAGGTTGGTTCGGTTTTACCACTGTTGTAATTTTTGTAGTCGATTTATTGATTGCTTTGATTTATGCGATTGCTGTAGGCGCATTAAACTGGGCACCAACCGATCGTCTCAAAGCGGCAGTGATGAAATCGAAAGTGGGTTCAGCAAATATGAACCTTGCCGATATTACACGCTTCAATTCTATTGAAGAGTTGGTTGTTGATCCTACAGGTCAAATTCCAGCTCAATCATCTGGTCGTGTGAAAAAATCTGCGACTACATCATCTACTAAGGAGTAACCCGGGAATGAAATATACATTAACCCGTGCGAATCCGAATGCTGATCAATATCCACTTCAAGAGCGTCAAATCGTTACTGATCCGCTTGAAGAAGAAGTGAATAAAAATGTGTTCATGACTCGTTTAGAGGATGTAATGCATACAGCTGTAAACTGGGGCCGTAAAAACTCTGTATGGCCCTTTAACTTTGGTACATCTTGCTGTTACGTAGAATATGCAACCACTTTGACGGGTGTGCATGATATGTCGCGTTTCGGTGCCGAGGTTATTCGTGCTTCACCACGTCAGGCGGACTTAATGATCGTTGCAGGGACCTGCTTCGTGAAAATGGCACCTGTAATCCAGCGTTTATACGAGCAAATGTTAGAACCTAAATGGGTGATTTCAATGGGTGCTTGTGCAAACTCTGGCGGTATGTACGACATTTATTCGGTTGTACAAGGTGTGGATAAAATCATCCCTGTCGATGTGTACATCCCGGGCTGTCCGCCACGTCCTGAAGCATTATTGCAAGCATTAATGTTGTTACAAGACCAAATTCAATTAGAGCGCCGTCCACTTTCAGCGGTTATTGGTGATGATCTTCAGCCAGTGTATAAGCCAAAGATGCAGCCAGAACGTGACCGTAAGAATGCTGAACGTATTGCCGTGAAAAACTTACGCTCTATGGATGAAATTAAATAATCCGAGCGACAAAATATTGATGCACCCGGTCTGGGTGTAATTGTCGTTCAGGTTGACTGAATTTGTATTGAATAGGAAGCCAAGCCAATGGCTGAAACTGACATTGCTATGCCAGAATCAACGCCTGTTGATTCACGCCCAGCATTTGCCATCATTGAAGAACTCAAAACCAAATTTGGTGAGAACTTCTTTGTGCAAACGACTTTCGAGGATTTCCCGACAGTCTGGGTTGAGCGCGCACGTGTACAAGAAGTTTTAATGTTCTTGCGTACAGTGTCACGTCCTTACGTGATGTTGTTCGACCTGTCAGCGGTAGATGAGCGTCTGCGTACGCACCGCGACGGTTTACCTGCGTCTGACTTCACCGTGTTCTATCACCTGTTGTCGCTCGAGCGTAATACTGACATTCGTATTAAAGTTGCCTTAGCTGAAAGCGATTTGAATCTTCCGACGGCAACCAATATTTGGCCAAATGCCAACTGGTACGAACGTGAAGCTTACGATATGTTCGGGATCAATTTCGAAGGGCATCCAATGCTCCGTCGTATCTTGTTGCCAACCTATTGGGAAGGTCATCCGCTACGTAAAGAATATTCTGCGCGTGCGACTGAATATACGCCGTATTTGCAAGATAAAGCCAAACAGGACTACGAACAGGAACATCTTCGTTTCGTCCCTGAAGATTGGGGTATGAAGCGCGGCAATGCCGATGAAGACTTCATGTTCCTGAACTTGGGTCCGAACCATCCATCTGCGCACGGTGCGTTCCGTGTGATCTTGCAGCTGGACGGTGAAGAAGTGAAAGACTGTGTGCCTGACATCGGTTATCACCACCGTGGTGTGGAAAAGATGGCTGAACGTCAAACCTGGCATTCATTCATTCCGTATACCGACCGTGTTGACTACCTGGGTGGTTGTGCGCAAAACATGCCTTATGTGATGGGTGTGGAGCAACTAGCGGGAATCACTGTTCCTGACCGTGCGCAATGTATCCGTGTCATGATGTCCGAATTGTTCCGTATCAATAACCACTTGTTGTATATCGGTACTGCAATTCAAGATGCCGGCGGTATGACACCAGTATTCTATATGTTCGCTGACCGTCAAAAAATCTATGACGCCATCGAAGCAATTACTGGTTACCGTATGCACCCTGCATGGTTCCGTATTGGCGGTACTGCGCACGATCTTCCAAACAACTGGCAACACCTCATTCGCGAAATCCTGGACTGGATGCCGAAGCGTATGAACGAGTACTACACAGCAGCGCTGAAAAACTCAGTGTTTATCGGTCGTACCCGTAATGTTGCGCAATACGATGCAAAATCTGCATTGGCTTGGGGTGTAACAGGTACAGGTCTACGCGCTACAGGTATCGACTTTGACGTACGTAAATACCGCCCATATAGCGGTTATGAAAATTATGACTTCGAAGTGCCGGTTGAGTACGAAGGCGATGCCTATGCACGTGTCATCGTTCACTACCGTGAAATCGAAGAATCACTGAAAATTATCAAACAATGTTTAGATAATATGCCGTCTGGTGCGTACAAAGCAGACCATCCACTGGCTGTTCCACCACCAAAAGACAAGACATTACAAGATATTGAAACCTTGATTACGCACTTCCTGAGCGTATCTTGGGGTCCTGTAATGCCGGCGGGTGAAGCATCTGTGATGGCGGAAGTGGTGAAAGGCGCGTCGAACTACTACTTGACTTCAGACAAGTCAACCATGAGTTACCGTACCCGTATCCGTACACCAACCTTCACGCATTTACAGCAAATGCCTTCTGTGATTAACGGCAGCTTAATGTCTGACTTAATCATTTATTTAGCGACCATTGACGTCGTAATGGCTGACGTGGATCGCTAAGGGGTAATCGCATTATGATGATTTTGACTGATAAAAAGCCACGTGTGAATGTTGAAGGGATTTTGACTGCGGACGAAATTCACGATATCGAACATCACATGGGGCACTACCCATACCCACGTGCAGCGTGTCTAGATGCGCTGAAGTGTGTACAACGCCGTAATGGCTGGGTAGATGATGCGCAAATGAATGCCATCGCACAAATGCTGAGCATGAGCGTTGCGGACCTTGAAGGTGTGGCAACGTTCTATAACCGTATTTACCGTCAGCCGGTCGGTCGTCACGTAATTTTGTTATGTGATTCGATTGCGTGTTTCTTGATGGGTGCGGAAACTTTGGCAGAAGCATTCCAGCGCGAATTAGGAATCCAATTTGGTCAAACGACTGCAGATGGTCGTTTCACTTTGCTGCCAATTTGCTGCCTGGGCAACTGTGACAAAGGTCCAACCTTAATGATTGATGAAGACACGCACGGTCTGGTTGAAGTGACTTCGGTGAAACAGCTGTTGGAGAAGTATGTATGAATACTGAACCAAAACCAATTTATGGCGACGGTAACCCAGAAACTCACCCATTAACATGGCGTTTGAGCAAACAGGAACACGTTCGTAGTGCAGATGATTACGAAGCGTTGGAAGGTTATGCCGGCTTTAAAAAAGCCCTTGGCATGCAACCGAAAGAAGTGCTTGAAGTCATTAAGGCTGCGACTGTAAAAGGTCGTGGTGGTGCAGGTTTCCCGGCAGGGATTAAATGGTCATTGATGGCGCCAAATGATGGCGGCCCTCGTTACCTGATCTGTAATGCCGATGAAATGGAACCGGGTACCTTTAAAGACCGTTTGTTGATGGAAAAACTTCCACATCAATTGATCGAAGGTATGCTGATTGCAGGCTATACCCTTGAAGCAACTCAAGGTTATATCTTCATCCGTGGTGAATACATCGAAGCCGCTCAATACTTGAATGAAGCATTAGAGCAAATTCGTGCCAAAGGTTACCTGGGTGAAAATATCCTGGGTTCTGGTTGGAACTTCGATTTACACGTGCATACCGGTGCGGGTCGTTATATTTGCGGTGAAGAAACTGCATTGATTAACTCGCTTGAAGGTCGCCGTGCAAATCCGCGTACTAAACCACCATTCCCGCAAGTTGCAGGTGCTTGGGGTCGTCCTACGATTGTCAACAACGTAGAGACCTACAACAACTTACCTGCGATTATGTTACGTGGTCCAGAATGGTATGTGGGTTTATCTGAAGGTAAATCAAAAGATCCAGGTACCAAAATCTACGGTGCATCGGGTAAGGTGAAATTCCCAGGTCTTTGGGAACTTCCATTCGGTACCACTGCACGCGAAGTGATTGAAGAGCATGCCGGTGGTATGCGTGACGGTCTTAAACTGAAAGCGTGGTTACCAGGTGGTGCATCGACTGACTTCCTGGCAGCAGAGCACATTGACCTGCCGATGGATGCAGAAAGCATCATGAAAGCGGGTTCACGTTTAGGTACGTGTTTGCTGATGGTGGTAGACGAAACTCAATGTATGGTGTCTGCGACTCGTAATTTGGAAGAATTCTTTGCGCGTGAATCATGTGGCTGGTGTACACCTTGCCGTGACGGTTTACCTTGGGCGGTAAAAGCGCTTAAAGCACTGGAAGATGGTACAGGCAAGAAAGAAGATATCGATCACTTACAAGAACTGACTCGTAAGCTTTGGATTGGTAAAACTTTCTGTGCCCACGCACCGGGTGCAATGGAGCCGCTTATGGGCGCACTCAAATATTTCCGTGGCGAATTTGAAGCGAAGGTTGTGAATGCCGCCGCTCAAACCAGCAACGTAGAACAAGCTTAAGGAATTCGACTATGGCTACAATTCATGTCGATGGCAAATCGTACGAAGTCAATGGCTCAGAAAACCTGCTACAAGCATGTTTATCTTTGGGCATTGATATCCCGTACTTTTGTTGGCATCCATCCTTAGGTTCTGTCGGTTCTTGCCGTCAATGTGCCGTGACCCAGTACGCGAATCCAGAAGATACGCGTGGCCGTTTGGTCATGTCATGTATGACGCCTGCATCTGACAATACCTACATCTCGATTGAAGACAAAGAAGCCAAAGATTTCCGTGCTTCGATTGTTGAATTCTTGATGACCAACCATCCGCACGACTGTCCAGTCTGTGAAGAAGGGGGACACTGTCATTTACAAGATATGACTGTAATGACGCAGCATGACCGTCGTCGCTACCGTTTCACGAAGCGTACCCATTACAACCAGGAGCTTGGCTCATTCATTTCTCACGAAATGAACCGTTGTATCGCGTGTTACCGTTGTGTGCGTTATTACAAAGACTACGCAGGTGGTACGGACTTCGGCGTGTATGCCAATGCATCACGTGTGTACTTCGGTCGTCCGGAATCAGGCACTTTAGAGTCTGAATTCTCGGGTAACCTGACTGAAGTATGTCCAACAGGTGTATTCACCGACAAAACGCATTCGGCTCGCTACAACCGTAAATGGGACATGCAGTATGCGCCAAGCGTATGCCAAGGCTGTTCTTCAGGTTGTAACATCTCTCCGGGTGAACGTTATGGCGAACTTCGCCGCGTAGAAAACCGTTATAACGGTGAAGTAAACCAATACTTCCTATGCGACAAAGGCCGTTTCGGTACAGGTTATGTGAACCGTGAAGACCGTCCGCGTCAACCACAATTCCGTCAAGGTGCAACTGTTGAAACTGTTTCAGTGGATGCAGCACTAGATACGGTCATTGCAAATATCCAAGGCAAAAAAGTATTGGGTATTGGTTCACCGCGTGCATCACTTGAATCAAACTTCGCACTTCGTGAGTTGGTGGGTCAAGAGAACTTCTCAACAGGTCTATCTCAAAAAGAGCAAAACCTGGTTGAGTTGGCAGCTTCTATCATGCAAACCGAGGGTGTTTACAACCCGAACATGCGTGAAATTGAAAGCTACGATGCTGTGTTAATTTTGGGTGAAGACCTCACACAAACTGCGCCACGTATGGCTTTATCTGTTCGCCAGGCTGCGAAAAATAAAGGCAAAGAGATGGCGGCAGAGCGCCGTACGCAAGAATGGTTAGCTGAGCCGGTACAACGTATTGCCCAAGATGCAAAATCTCCGATTTACATCCTGGCTGCGACACAAACCCGTTTGTCTGATGTTGCTGAAGGCGAAGTGGTTGCTTCTCCAAACGACATCGCGCGTTTAGGTTTTGCGGTTGCTGCAGCAGTTGCTGGTGAAACGATTCTTGGTTTAGATGACGATGCCAAAGCATTTGCACAAACCATTGCGGACACTTTAAAAGCTGCGAAGAAACCACTGATTATCTCGGGTACAAGCTTGCAAGATCCTGCCATTATGGAAGCTGCTGCACAAGTTGCACAGAATCTGGGTAATGCAGGTCTGACTTTGACGGTTCCTGAAGTGAACTCGATGGGTATGGCAATCTTTGGTGGTCAAAGCCTAGAGCAAGCATTTGCACAAGATTACGATACTGTGATTGTGGTTGAAAACGACCTTTACCGTCGTCTTCCTGCTGCACAGGTCGATGCTGCACTTGCAGGTAAAGATGTGATCGTACTGGATCACTCTGAAACTGCAACAGTGAAAAAAGCCGACATCGTACTTTCTGCTGCATCGTTTGCTGAAGGTGATGGTACTGTCGTTTCTCAAGAAGGCCGTGCACAACGTTTCTACCAAGTGTATGACCCAAGCTACTACAATCCTGAATTGGCGATCAAGGAATCTTGGCGCTGGTTACACGCTCTGGAAACAGGCGTAAAAGGCAAAGCGATTTCTTGGACTTTACTGGATGATGTGATCGAGTCAGTGGCGAAAAACGTTCCTGCGCTTGAAGGCATTCTGGATGTTGCACCTGATGCGGGCTTCCGTGTTCATGGCTTGAAAGTGGCACGTGAACCACGTCGTTACTCAGGTCGTACTTCAATGCGTTCGCCATTGTCTGTACATGAGCCGAAACAGCCTACAGATAAAGACTCTGCATTAACGTTCTCGATGGAAGGTTATGTCGGAGACCAGACTCCATCTCCACTGGTTCCATTTGCATGGTCTGCAGGCTGGAACTCGCCGCAAGCTTGGAACAAGTTCCAGGAAACTGTAGGTGGTTCACTGAAAGGTGGTGATTCAGGCGTTCGTTTATTCGACCGTTTGGCAAAACGTCCGGCACGTACATTCGTTGCACCGGCACCTGTTCTGGTCAATGCTGAAAGCTTCCGTCTGGTACCAATGCACCATATTTTTGGTTCAGGTGAATTCACGGTAAAAACACCAGCGATGGAAACGCGTATTCCTGAAGCGGTATTTGCAGTGGGTGAGCAGGATGCAGCGCGCCTGAATGTTCAAGATGGTCAGACAATCACGGTGAAAGCAGGTGAGACATCAATCGTTCTTCCAGTTCAAGTGATTGAATATTTACCGACAGGTTATATTGGCTACCCAATCGGTCTGGCACCGACGGTATCTCTTGCAGAGCCTGTTTCAGTCGCGGTAGGAGTGTAATTCATGGAACAAGAATTAATCCGTCAAACGCCGCTGTGGGCTGAAAACTGGCCAATTGCCTATTCAGTCATTCAAGCGATTGTGATTTTGCTGGTTGTAGTACTGATCGCTGCGTTGATGTCTTTTATTGAACGTCGTTTACTCGGCTTGTGGCAAGACCGTTACGGTCCGAACCGTGTTGGTCCGGGTGGTATGTTCCAGATTGTTGCCGACATGCTGAAAATCATGTTCAAGGAAGACTGGACACCTAAGTTTGCTGACAAATTGACTTTCCGTATGGCGCCAGCAGTTGCGATGGCAACTGCGGTGCTGTCGTTCATGGTTATTCCTGTATCACCTTATTTAGGTGTAGCAGACATGAACATCGGCCTGTTGTTCTTTATGGCAATGGCGGGTATTGCAGTTTATGCAGTCCTGTTCGGTGGCTGGTCATCAAACAACAAATATGCCTTACTGGGCGGTTTACGTTCTGCAGCTCAAACCATTTCGTATGAAGTGTTCTTGGGTATCTCGTTGATGGGTGTGGTGGCAATTGCCGGTTCATTCAACATGCGTGAAATCGTTGAAGCGCAAAAAGATGTCTGGTTTGTGATTCCTCAGTTCCTAGGTTTCTTGATCTTCGTGGTTGCAGGTGTGGCGGTAACGCATCGTCACCCATTTGACCAACCAGAAGCAGAACAGGAACTGGCAGAAGGTTACCATGTCGAATACGGCGGTATGAAATGGGGGATGTTCTTCGTTGCGGAATACGTCAACGTGGTACTGATCTCTGCATTGATCGTGACTTTATTCTTCGGTGGCTGGCTTGCGCCATTCAACCTTGATATTCCGTTCCTTCCAGCAGCATTCTGGTTCATTATCAAAACAGCATTCTTTGTAATGATGTTTGTACTGGCGCGTGGTTCTTTAATGCGTCCACGTTATGACCAGGTAATGAACTTTGGTTGGAAAATTTGCTTGCCATTGGCGTTGGTTAACCTTTTGGTAACTGGTGCTGTGATTCTGATGAATCAGGCCTAAGACAGCAGGGAGAACAAAATGTTTAAATTTCTAGCTGGATTCGGGTCAATCGTTCGTTCGTTGTGGATGGTGTTCAGCCACGCAACACGTAAACGTGACACCATTTTATATCCGGAAGTGCCGGCCGAAGAAATCGTGCCACCACGCTTCCGTGGTCGTATCGTATTGACGCGCGACCCTGATGGCGAAGAACGCTGTGTGGCATGTAACCTGTGTGCGGTTGCCTGTCCGGTAGGCTGTATTTCACTACAAAAAGCAGAACGTGAAGATGGTCGCTGGTATCCGGAATTTTTCCGTATCAACTTCTCGCGTTGTATTTTCTGCGGTATGTGTGAAGAAGCGTGTCCAACGACAGCGATTCAAATGACACCAGATTTCGAGTTAAGTGAATACGTTCGTCAAGACTTGGTCTACGAAAAAGAGAACCTGCTCATTTCAGGTCCTGGTAAATATCCTGACTACAACTTCTACCGTGTAACCGGTATGGCAGTGGCAGGTAAAGATAAAGGTCAGGCACAACGTGAAAGTGCACCAGTTGACGTACGGAGCTTATTACCATGATGTGGCCATTTTATTTGATGGCACTTGTGGCCATTGTTTCTACGGTTCGTGTGGTGACTAACGCGAATCCTGTGCATGCTTTATTAAGCCTGATCGTGTCCCTCCTTGCTGTGGCAGGGATGTTCATGATCGTTGGTGCGCCATTCGCTGGCGCACTAGAAATTATTGTTTATGCCGGCGCGATCATGGTGTTGTTCGTGTTTGTGGTGATGATGCTAAATCTTGGTCAACATACGGTTGAACAGGAACGTAAATGGCTGACTTCATCTGCATGGGCATATCCAGCATTGATGAGTTTCCTGATGGGCTTGGTGCTCGTCTGGATGCTTGGTTCGGATTACACAACCGCAGGTCCGGTGATGGGCACTAAAGTTGTGGGACCTAAAGCTGTAGGTACAGCGCTCTTTACTCACTACTTACTATTGGTAGAAGTTGCCGCAATGTTATTGCTTGCAGCCCTCGTTGCAGCATTCCACTTAGGTAAACGTGAACCAAGTGCAAAAGAGGAAAAAGAATAATGGGCAACATTCCTTTAGAACACGGTTTAATCGTTGCAACCATTCTTTTTGCACTGGGTTTTTACGGTGTAATGGTGCGACGCAACCTACTATTTATGTTGATGAGCCTTGAAATCATGATGAACGCAGCGGCGCTTGCGTTCGTTCTTGCAGGTAGTGCATGGTTACAGCCAGATGGACAAATCATGTTCATCCTGATCTTGACCCTTGCAGCTGCAGAGGCTTGTATTGGTCTTGCGATCGTCCTTCAGTTCTACCATCGCTTCCATCATTTGGATGTGGATGCTGCTAGTGAGATGCGCGGATGAGTTATTTATATTTAACAATTTTATTTCCGCTCATTGGTTTTGTCCTCTTGGCGGCGGGGCGCAATAAGCTTCCTGAAAATGTGGCAGCCATTATTGGTGTGGGTTCAGTCGGTTTATCTGCTTTATTTGCACTGATTGCTGGCATGGGCTTTGTAGACAATGGTTCAGTAGCTCAGGTTCAACATCTTTGGACCTGGTTCAATGTCGGTGGTTTTGCACCAGGCATGAGCTTGCACCTAGACGGCCTGTCATTACTCATGACCGGCATGATCACCGGTGTAGGTTTTCTGATTCACATCTTTGCCTCATGGTACATGCGCGGTGAAGAAGACTTCGCACGTTTCTTCTCTTACTTCAACCTGTTCGTTGCAAGCATGTTATTGCTGGTATTGGGTGACAACCTGGCGTTGTTATTCCTGGGTTGGGAAGGCGTAGGTCTGTGTTCATACCTGCTGATCGGTTATTACTACCAGAACCCTGCAAACGGTCTGGCGGCAATCAAGGCATTTACCGTGACCCGTATCGGTGACGTATTCTTGCTGATTGCCATGTTCCTGATCTTCCAGCAATTCGGTACCTTGAACATTCAGTACATCGTTGAAAATGCAGCGACTGTAATGACCCAAAGTTCATCTTTGACTATCTGGACAGCATTGTTATTGTTCTTGGGTGCGGCGGGTAAATCTGCACAGATCCCGTTACAAACATGGTTAGCCGATGCGATGGCAGGTCCGACACCTGTTTCTGCATTGATCCATGCTGCAACAATGGTAACAGCCGGTGTTTACCTGTGCTGCCGTCTGTTCGCAGTCTTTGAACTTGCACCAGAAGTGATGGTATTTATTTCGATCACAGGTGCGGTGACTTTGCTTGTGGCTGGTTTTGCTGCACTGGTTCAAACCGACATCAAACGTATTCTGGCGTACTCAACTATGAGTCAGCTCGGTTATATGTTTATGGCGGTAGGTGCTGAAGCATACCAGGCAGGTCTGTTCCATATGCTGACTCACGCATTCTTCAAGGCACTCTTGTTCTTGTCGTCTGGTGCAGTGATTCTGGCTTATCATCACGAACAAAACATCTTCAAGATGGGCGGTCTGTTCTACAAGAACAAATTCCTGTTTGCATGTTTCGCGATTGGTGGCGGTGCATTGGCAGCGATTCCATTCCTGACGATTGGTTTCTTCTCAAAAGATGCGATTCTTGCTGCAGTCTGGACGCAAAGTCATATTGCTGGTTTACCAGTGTATAACACGCTGTACTGGGTCGGTGTTGCAGGTGCATTCTTAACCTCTATTTATACATTCCGTTTAATTTGGGTTGTATTCTTTGGCAAAGAAAACACACCTTATCATGAAATCCAAGGTGCAACTTACTGGGCGCCACTGGCAATTCTTGCTGTACTTTCAACAGGTCTGGCGATCGTCCTGAAAGCACCGGTAATGAGCATTCTGGATGCAGCCCAAATTCCAGCCTTCATTATTCCTGAAGCGCTTGAAGCAGGTGCACATGGTGCTGAATACATCGCAATCGCTGTTGCTTTAACAGGTCTTGCAGTCGGTGTCGTGCTGTTCGCTTTTGCTTACAATGCAGTCAAACGTTTTGCAGCCACTTCTGTAGGTGCTGGCCTGGTCAACATCTGCCGTAACGCATTAGGTTTCGATACGCTGTATGACCTCATTTTCGTGAAGCCATATTTAATGTTCGCGAAGATCTTTGGTCGTGATCCAATTGATGGCCTATGGCTGGTACTTCCTGCACTTGTTAAAGGTGGTCACAGCTTTACAAGTTCACGTCAAACCGGTTCACTGCGTGAATATGCATCTAGTATGGGGCTCGGTGTCGTTGTCCTACTGATGATCTTGATCGTGATTCAGGTCGTGGGGAAATAAAATGGAAGCTCCAAACAATATTATTTTGCCGGCTCTGATCCTCATTCCGTTCATTGCAGGTTTCATATGCTGGTTGGTCGATAAACTCGACCAACACTTGCCGCGTTATATCGCGCTGATCGGTATGCTGGTGACCTTGGTCTTGACCATAGTCCTTTGGCAGACTGGTACTTACAACTATGAATTAGGCGGTGCTACACCTTCGTGGGCTGCCGAATTCAAATTGCCTTGGATTCAAACCCTGGGCATTAACATTCACTTAGCAGTGGATGGTTTATCACTTCTTATGGTTGGCTTGACTGCACTCCTGGGTGTATTGGCAGTAGGCTGTTCATGGGGCGAGATTCAAAAGAACGTTGGTTTCTTCCACTTGAACCTTTTATGGTCTTTAGGTGGTGTCATCGGTGTGTTTCTGGCGATTGACTTATTCCTGTTCTTCTTCTTCTGGGAGATGATGCTGGTACCGATCTACTTCCTGATTGCCCTTTGGGGTCATAAAGGGGCAGAGGGCAAGTCACGTGTTTATGCAGCTAACAAGTTCTTCATTTACACGCAGGTTGCCGGTTTGGTGATGCTGATTGGTATCCTTGGTCTGGTGACTGTGGGCTATACCATGACTGGCGAAATCCGTTTCGACTACAACTATCTATTAGGTGTGGCGAATACGCTTGACGCTCAGGCGCCAGCGGTGGCTTTTGCATTCATGATCTGTTTATTCATCGGTTTTGCGGTAAAACTTCCAGTTTTCCCATTACACGGCTGGTTACCAGATGCGCATGCGCAAGCACCAACAGCGGGTTCTGTCGATCTTGCAGGTATCTTGATTAAGACTGCGGCGTACGGTTTATTACGTTTCGTGATTCCGTTCTTCCCGGCAGCGTCTGCACAGTTTGCAGACTTCGCAATCATTCTTGGTTTAATCGGTATTTTCTACGGTGCTTGGTGTGCTTTCCAGCAAACCGACATGAAACGCCTGTTGGCTTATACCTCTATTTCACACATGGGCTTCGTTTTACTTGCGATCTACGCAGGTAACATCCTGACCTTCCAAGGTCTGATGATCATGATGTTGGCACATGGTATTTCATCTGCTGCACTGTTCATTATGTGTGGTCAGGTATATGAGCGTGTGCATACGCGTGATATGCGTTTGATGGGTGGTATGCGTGGTCAATTCCCGTATCTTGCATTCTTCCTGATGTTCTTCGTTGCGGCGTTGGTTGGTATTCCAGGTCTAGGTAACTTCATTGGTGAGTTCCTGATCCTGATGGGTGCTTATGCGAAATTTCCGGCGTTTACCATTCTTGCGGCAATCAGCTTGGTATTTGCGGGTTTGTACGGTTTGATCCTGATTCACAAAGCCCTGTTTGGTGTACCAAATGAAGCACAACAGCAGCACTATACAAATCCATTAAAAGATCTAAATGCACGTGAAATCGCATTATTGTTGATCTGTGCGTTTGGTCTACTTTGGCTTGGTCTATATCCACAAAGCTTCCTTGACGTTTCTAACTCAAGCATGGCGTGGTTAGCGAATAGCTACATTCCAGTTCAAGAAGTGGTTGAAGTTGCTGATCAAGTAACGACTCAACTTGAAAATGTGGAGATCCAATAAGCCATGAACTTCACAATGTCTTTTTCTGAGCTTATGCCTCTAGCACCTGTGATGATCGTGTCGTTAACTGCGATCGTCGTGATGTTGCTGACCGCAATCAAGCGTAACCATAACTTGGTGGCTACCACCACGGTGATTGGTTTAAACCTTGCTGCGTTCTATATCATTTTCGTTTTGTTGGCGGGCGTATTTGCACCTGCCAACGTGATGAATCTGTTCATCGTAGATCCATTTACGATGCTGTACCAGTTTGTGATCCTGGTTGCTGCACTTGCATGTGCAACGCTATCTCACGCGTATATCGAAACCTATAAAGATAACCGTGAAGAGCTGTATATCCTGATGCTGACATCCGTTGCGGGTGCCATGCTAATGGTAGCTAGCTCACACTATGCATCATTCTTTATTAGCCTTGAGTTAATGTCGATTCCTGTATATGGCTTGTTGGCATATACACATCAACGTTCTCAATCGCTTGAAGCGGGTGTGAAATATCTGGTGCTTTCAGCAACTGCGTCTGCAATGCTGCTCATGGGTATGGCATATATTTATGCATATACAGGTACTTTAAGTTTCGTTGCTGAACCAGGCAAACTGTTTACCGTATTCAGTCAACCGGCTGTCGTGATTGGTCTGGCTTTAATTGTATTTGCTGTGGCATTTAAATTATCGCTTGCACCATTCCACAAATGGACACCAGATGTATACGCTGGTGCCCCAGCCCCAGTCGCGACTTTCCTTGCGACTGTTGCGAAAGTAGCCATGATTGGTCTGTTTGTTCGTTATGCTTTGTCTTCAGGTTTAATCCTGGCAGACAGCTTCGTAACGATCATTTCAATCATTGCAGTTCTGTCTATCCTTGCAGGTAACCTGCTGGCGGTTCGCCAGGTGAACTTGAAACGTATCCTGGCATACTCTTCAATTGCACACTTTGGTTATTTGCTGGTTGCTATCGTCAGTTCACGTAATACTGACTTCTTACAGGTTCAAGGTTTCGCGACTTTTGAAAGTGTAAACGTCTACGTGATTACCTATGTATTAACCACGATCGGTGCGTTCGGTGTCGTTACGCTGATGTCTAGTCCGTATAATAATACCGACGAAGCGGGTAGCTTGGCTGAATACCGTGGTCTGTTCTGGCGCCGTCCAGTCTTGACTGCTGTATTGACGGTGATGATGCTGTCTCTTGCAGGTATTCCTTTAACTGCCGGCTTTATCGGTAAGTTCCTGGTAATTAAAACTGCGGTTGCAGGCGAAGCCTGGTTCCTGACTGCGATGGTCATCTTGGGTTCTGGTATCGGTCTGTACTACTACCTGCGTGTGATGGTTGTGCTTTACATGACACCACCTGAAACACCACGTCTAGATGCGGTGAATCATTGGGGTCAAAAAGTCGGTGGTATCATGGTACTTCTTGCTGCGCTTGCGGTACTTGTGATCGGTGTCTACCCAGATCCGGTGATTGCAGTGTCTAAATATGCATTCTTTGCCATGTCACCTGAATTGCAACAGTTCATTTTCACTTTGGTTCAAAGTGGTTTTAACTAATATCTGCAAAGATTGACGTTATTACAAAAAAGCCTCCATGATTGGGGGCTTTTTTATTTATACAAATCAATAAAAGCCTTTATAATAGCGGAAATTTATCTTTAACCTTTTAGGTGTTCTCCCGTGGCAATCCATGAAATCCGTCATCCACTCATTCGACATAAGCTTGGTTTACTCCGTCGTGCAGATATTAGTACCAAAAATTTCCGTGAGTTAGCTCAAGAAGTGACCATGCTTCTGACTTATGAAGCAACTAAAGACCTGCCAATGGTTGAACATGATATTGATGGCTGGAATGGTGCTGTTACAGTTGACCGTATTGCGGGTAAAAAAATCACGGTTGTGCCAATTCTACGTGCCGGTATTGGTATGCTCGACGGTTTCTTGAACCTGATTCCAAGTGCAAAAGTATCAGTACTTGGTTTAGAGCGTGATGAAGAAACTCTGGAAGCACGTACCTATTATAAAAAACTGGTTCCAGACGTACAAAACCGTATCGCGATGATCATTGATCCAATGTTGGCGACTGGTTCTTCTTTAGTGGCTGCCATTGATGTACTGAAAGCCAGCGGCTGTAAAGATATTCGTGTGATGGTTCTGGTTGCTGCACCAGAAGGCATTAAGCGTGTAGAAGCTACGCATCCGGATGTGGTGATTTTTACTGCTTCTATCGATAATGGCTTAAATGAAAATGGTTATATCGTTCCAGGTCTTGGCGATGCTGGCGATAAAATCTTTGGTTCAGTTCAAAAAGACTAATTTTTGAATATGATGAAAAAAGGGGCTACTACAGCCTCTTTTTTATATAATGTAGACAGGGCATTTTCAGGATAGGACAATAGCATGAAAGATGAATTGTATCAGGGCAAAATCAAACAGTATGACCCTGCCAAAGGTTTCGGTTTTATTGGCTGCGCTGAGGGAGATGTATTCTTCCATATTTCAGACTTCCCTGCGGCAGAAGGCGAGCCAAAACGCAATGAACGTGTGAAATTTAATGTTGTTGAAAATGGCGATAAGTACAAAGCGATCAAGATTGAACGTGTCGAAGACAACTCAAAGAAAGCTAAAAAAACCAAAGTGGCGACACACAATAAATCAATTACATCGGCATTGCTAAACAACTTCCGTGGTTAATGGATTATTCTCATACTTAATCCTTTTTTAATCACATTTAAAAAGAGGCTTCCGAGCCTCTTTTTTTATAGCACCACCGCTTACATATTTAAAGAGACAGACAACACATAAAAAGTCCACTAAACAGCAACAATGCTGAACATTTCCGTTGGCTTAGAATACAAATTAAATGAATTCTATAGAGAAAAGTGTCATGTTTACGGATGGAAAAATTAAAACTTACGATTCCGAACGTGGTATGGGTACTTTGGAGTTGATAGGAGAAGCTCAAGATTTAAGTTTCGAGTTACAGGATTTACCTTCGCCTGAAATTGAACCACAAATTGGAGAGCGGCTTAAATTTAGAATCATTCCCCAACAAGGCAGCATGAAATTAGACAACATGGTACGTCTGGATATTAAAGTGCAGGATGAATTTGTGCCAGAAGTCGTCGCCTTGCAATCCTTGGCACCCACAGTCGGTGTTCCTGTACGTAATTCACTTTTCTTTAGTCCGACCCTATGGCTGGCATTGGCATCAGCTGTTGGTTTTATGATTTTTGGCGAAGTATAAATAAAAACAGAAATTTTATTTTTTTACTTTTAACTAGGGATCTATTCTTCCGCCATAAGATGCACTTCTAGTTTTTATGTTTCTACTTTAGAGAATTTTACAAAAGATTTTCAGTCTCTTTTTGATTACAATCATAAAAAATATTAAAGATAAGAGCGAATTATGTTTCAAGAGGGGAAAATCAAAACCTATAACGAAGATCGTGGTTTTGGTTTTATTCAGATCGAAGGGCAATCCAAAGATTTATTTTTCCATGTCAAAGACTTTCCCAATAAAAATATTCCGCCAAAAATGGGGGAAAAATTAAAGTTTTTGATTGTGGAAGATAATGGAAAGTTTAAGGCAAACCATATTATTCGCTTGGATATTAAGCAAGAAGTTCCTGTTACACAAAACAATGATCTACATGGAGATACTGAAACCAGAGCTTCTCTACGTTATGAAAAGAAAAAATCATCAACTACATCAAAAATAATCACAATATCAGGACTGGTGATTATGATGATTCTTGCTGTTCTTGTTTATAACAAATACCAAAGCTACCAAGTTCAAAAACAGCAAAAGCTGGAAGGACTGATGGTAGAGCAGCAACGAATTGTCGCTGAACAGCGAGCAGCGCAAGGTGATCTACCTATGCAAGGATTATCTGAGCAGGGTAGGAAGAACCTGGAAAATCGCGGCACTGAGTTAAGAAGCCAAAGTAACCTCGTTAATCCGAAAACTTCAGAAACGGCTTCACCATCTGTCTCTCAATTTAAATGCGATGGTCGGGAACACTGTAGTCAGATGGGTTCTTATGAGGAAGCATTATTTTTTATTCGTAACTGTCCAAATACCAAAATGGATGGTGACGGAGATGGGATACCATGTGAAAGTCAGTTTTGATAAATCATAAAAAAAGCACCTTATGGTGCTTTTAATATTTTAGCTTTCACAAAAATTCATAAAGGCTCTCAGACCTGGACCCTGATATTTCTGGCGATGTACCAGCATGAATAGAGGACGAGTCAGCGACCAGAATGGTGTATCCAGAATCACCAATTGACCTTTTTCACGTAAAGGCTCAATCGCAAGTTTGGAAATACAGGACATACCGATTCCACCTGCTACGATTTTTAAAATCGCCTCATTATGACCGAGTGTTAGACGGATATTGGCATCCGGCACATCTTTTAAGATGGCATTATCAAACACTTCACGGGTACCTGAACCTTCTTCACGCAAAATCCATTCAACAGATTTGAAATCTTCAGCGGTTAGTTCACGGTTCAATTGCGCAAGAGGATGATCCGGTGCACAGCATACGGCCAGCTCATCATCACGCCAATGGATACATTGGAGCTGTGGCAGATGACAGGAACCTTCAATTAAGGCAAGATCCAGCTGGAACTGATTCACCGCTTCAATCATTTGACGGGTATTACCGACTTGAAGCTGTAAATGTGCTTGTGGCTTGATTTTCAAGAAATCGGCCATCAGGTCAGGAATCAGGTAATCTGAAATCGTCAGGGTTGCACCTAAACGTAAATCTATACTTTGAAGCTCACCTTTAGCGACTTGTTCAAAAGATTCACAACGACCTAAAATTTCCAGGGCTTGAGGGAGAAGAAAGCGCCCTAGGTCATTTAGCTGTAAACGTTTGCCTAGACGGTCAAATAGTGGAGCACCCAGACCATCTTCCAGATCTGCTAAAGCCATACTAGCCGCACTTTGTGTAAGCTTGACGGCATCGCTAGCCTTCGTTACGGTACCCTCTTGTGCCACTGCTACAAAAACAGCCAATTGGCGTAAAGTCATGCGCATGAGTAGAGCCTTAACATTTAAAAAATATTAATAAATTATGTTGCCATGCTACCATGAGCACAGTCTTTCATGCCACGTTGAAATCATGTCAATTGAAAAATTTACCCGAGAAAAAGTTTTATCTGTACACCGTTGGACCAATACATTATTTAGTTTTACGATGACACGCCCGGCACATTTCAAATTCACTGCAGGGCAGTTTGCGCGTATTGGTTTACAAGTGGGGGATGAACTAGTGGTTCGTGCCTATTCGGTAGTGTCATCTCCTTTTGATGAAACTCTGGAGTTTTTCTCGATTGTCGTTCCAGAAGGTAAATTTACTTCCAATTTACAGCACCTCAAAGTCGGGGATGTGCTGCATCTGGAAAAAATTCCTTATGGTTATCTGACTCTGGCACGTTATCAATTGCCTTTGCCTAAAGACTTGTGGTTACTGGGTACCGGCACGGGGCTGGCACCGTTTATTTGTATGTTGCAAGACTTTGAAACCTGGAGCAAATACGAAAAAATCAATCTGGTTTATAGTGTGCGCACCCGAGCTGAACTTGCTTATGTAGACCGGATTCAGGAAATCGCCGAGACCTTTGGTGAAGGACATACCGGTTTTAAGTTTATCCCGATTATTACCCGTGAGCCTGATGCACCTTTGCACGACCGTTTACCGATTTTGATTGCCAATGGTGAGCTGGAAAAGGCAGCAGGTATCGCGTTTAATCCGGAAACGACGCATGTCATGCTTTGTGGTAACCCGGATATGGTCGATGATACCAAAGAAGCCTTAAAAGCTCGTGGCCTGACCATGAACCGTCGTGGTGAAGGAAATATTGCGGTCGAGAATTACTGGTAAGGTTGAAGGATTTATGAGCAAAACCCCCTGCTTGAAGGCAATGCGGTTCCTTTAACAGGAGCGGCATTGTGATCTAAGGGATAACGGTTTTTTAACATTTTGACTCTCCGAAGCCTTGTAGGCCTCTCTAAAACAAACTACCTATCCCTGTCTAAGTTCCGACAGCCCAGCCGGATAATGCTCTTGTCCCCAGTGCTGATCGGTCTGGTGAAATAGCCACTCCACAGAATCTGCACCAAGATGTTTACGTGTATTGGTTAGACTAATGCGCGTCAGCAAGTCATAAGAGGCTAACCACTGAGTGCAAATATTGAGTCTTCTTGCTGCTTCATGGATGAGGACATCACGGAAAATCGCCATTCCAAGAACCAGCCAAAGTACCTGATCCGCAGGCAAGCACCGCCTGCGAATAGTCGCGGGACTGCTCAACCTGAGTGTGGACTTGACCCACTCAACGGGGATATTGTGAATAAAAGTACTCAGATTCGAGAGCTTAAACAGATTGTTAAGATCTAAAATATCCTGCTGAAATACCATAAAAAAATCCGATGCCAAACCTGACATCGGATTCTCTAATGAATTCCAAAATGATTCAAATTCTTAAGTAAACAGCATTGCCCATTGCGGAGGTTTTTTCGATTCAAGCTTAATGCACAAACATATCCATTGATTCACGGATTTCCTGAATGGCGGTTTCGACATCGGGACTGAGCCAGGTCGGTTCAAAAAATCCGGCATAGTGCTCAATACGGTCTGCAGGCACCACTAGGCGCACTGGACAGTCTTCTTCCAGTAAACGCCATGGAATAATCGGCACTTCATTATCCAGCCATGCTGTCACATCTCGAATATCGATAATCATCGCATTCACACAGTCCGGAAAAGGCATCACGGAAAATTCTTCGGTACGACGACGGAAATATTCCAGATCCTGCCAGCGAAGCAGGAAGCTTGGCTTGCTAAATTCAATAATTCCAATCAGATGCTGATCACGGCTGTAGTGCAGCGTACATTGATGTGTGACGTCAGTATCAAGATCAAGCGATACACTTTGTTGACGATACGCCATATAACTCGGGTGTATAAATGAGAAGGTGGATAATTATAACGCATTTCATCGCTGAAAGGCAGCGTCTCAACTGTCTTCACTAAAGCCTGCGGAACTGGTATGGCTTATGCATATCTTCAGGGAACAACGATAAAAACAACGAGGTTGCTATGTCAGAGTCAAAAAGTGTGATTGATGCCAGTGTGACTGAAACAGCAGTACAAGAAGATTATTTTGCCTTGCGCCAGCTCAAGAAAGGCGCCGTAGGTTGGCTGCTTCTCGTCGGTCTGGGGGTCGCGTATGTGATTTCCGGTGACTTCGCCGGTTGGAATTTTGGTCTGGCACAGGCGGGTTGGGGAGGTATGTTTATTGCGACCATTGTGGTGGCATTTATGTATCTGTGTATGTGCCTGGCCATGTCGGAAATGTCGACCATGCTGCCGACTGCGGGTGGGGGATACAGTTTTGCCCGGACTGCTTTTGGTCCCTTTGGCGGCTATCTGACCGGAAGTGCCATCCTGATTGAGTATGCCATCGCTCCGGCAGCAATTGCCTGTTTCATTGGCGCTTATTGCGAAGCCTTGTTTGGCATTGGCGGCTGGATCATTTATCTGGTGAGCTATCTGGTGTTTATGGGCTTGCATCTGAAAGGTGCGGGTGAAGCACTCAAGATCATGTTTGTGATTACCGCAATTGCTGCGGTTGCCTTGATGGTGTTCATCTTTGGCATGTTGCCTCATTTTAATAGTGCAAACTTGTTTGATATTGCGGTTAGTACTGAAGCTGCGGGTGCAAGTAGTTTCCTGCCATTGGGCTATCTAGGTATCTGGGCAGCAGTGCCTTATGCGATCTGGTTTTTTCTGGCAGTTGAAGGTGTCCCGCTGGCAGCCGAGGAGGCCAAAGAGCCAGCCAAATCTTTGCCGCGTGGCCTGATTGGTTCCATGCTGATTCTGGCATTCTTTGCCCTGAGTATCTTGTTGCTCGGTCCTGGCGCAGCAGGTGCAGATACGCTTAAAGATTCTGGTGCACCACTGGTGGATGCTTTAGTAGCTGTTTATGGGGCTAATACCTGGATGGCGAGCTTTGTCAATTTTGTCGGTCTGGCGGGTCTGATTGCCAGTTTCTTCTCGATTATTTATGCCTATTCCCGTCAAATTTTTGCACTCTCACGTGCCGGTTATTTGCCGAAAAAACTGTCCTTGACCAACAGCAATCATGCGCCTTATTTGGCCATTATTATTCCGGGCATTATCGGATTCCTGCTGTCCCTTTCAGGTGAAGGGGATCTGCTGATTCTGATGGCAGTCTTTGGTGCCACCATTTCCTATGTACTAATGATGATGTCCTATATCAAGCTTAAACTGTCTCGACCAAATCTGGCGCGTCCGTATAAAGCACCGGGCGGCATTGTCACGGCATCCATTGCACTGGTACTTGCTGCGATTGCAGTGGTGGCAGGCTTTCTGGTGGATCCAAAAGTCTGGTTAATGGCAGCCGCCATTTACGTGGTACTGATTCTCTATTTCTTGCTGTATAGCCGTCATCATCTGGTGGCCGGTACGCCGGAAGAAGAGTTTGCCAGTATCGAGGCAGCAGAAAAGGAATTGAAATAAATTATCTAGCATGGAGAACACGCTTATGCTGTATCAGATCAATGTGGCCAGTCAGTATTATGTTTTTGAGGATTTAAAAACCCTGTTGGCCAAGGCTACGCCTGAACGTTCTGGTGATCAGCTGGCAGGGATTGCGGCCACTGATGCAACCGAGCGGGTCGCTGCACAAATGTGTCTGGCAGAAGTGCCGTTACAGCAGTTTTTGCAAGAAGCAGTGGTTCCTTATGAAAAGGACGAGGTCACCCGCCTGATCATGGATGAACATGATGCTGATGCCTTTTATCCGATCTCGCATTTTACTGTTGGAGATTTTCGTAACTGGCTGCTCAGTGCAGATGCCACCACAGAAAAACTTGCTGCTTTAAAAATGGGTCTGATTCCGGAAATGGTCGCGGCAGTGAGCAAGATTATGCGCAATCAGGATCTGATTCTAGTGGCAAAAAAATGTCGTGTAATCACACGTTTTAGAAATACCATTGGTCTGAAAGGGCATCTTTCCACCCGCTTGCAGCCGAACCATCCGACTGATGATTTGATGGGAATCTCAGCTTCGATTCTGGATGGACTGATGTATGGCAATGGAGATGCGGTCATCGGAATCAACCCGGCGACAGATAATCTGCAGAATTTGACTGAGCTGCTCAAACTGCTCGATCATATTATCCAGGAATATAAGATTCCGACCCAGTCTTGTGTTTTGACCCATATCACGTCCGGCATTCAGCTGGCAAATAAAAATGTTCCGATTGATTTAATGTTCCAGTCCATTGCGGGAACCGAAAAAGCCAATACCGGTTTCGGCATCAATCTGGCGCTGTTGCAGGAAGGTTATGAGACGACCTTAAGCCTGCAACGCGGCACCGTGGGCCAAAATGTCATGTATTTTGAAACCGGACAGGGCAGTGCCTTGTCTAGCAATGGCCATCATGGCGTGGATCAACAGACTGTGGAAGCGCGTGCCTACGCCGTGGCACGTAAGTTTAATCCCTTGCTGGTCAATACTGTAGTCGGCTTTATCGGGCCGGAATATCTGTATAACGGCAAGCAGATTATCCGGGCCGGACTGGAAGACCATTTTTGTGGCAAGCTGCTCGGTGTACCAATGGGCTGTGATATTTGCTACACCAATCATGCCGATGCCGATCAGGATGATATGGATGTACTGCTGACCTTGCTTGCCAATGCTGGACTGAATTTTATCATGGGGATTCCCGGCTCGGATGATGTGATGCTGAATTATCAGACTACTTCTTTTCATGATGCTCTTTATATTCGACAGTTATTAGGACTGAAACCGGCTCCTGAATTTGATCACTGGCTGGAGCAGCAGGGAATTTTGGCGCAACAGTCCAATCAGTTGCACTGGCCAACCGAGTTGCCGAAGCAATTTTCACGTCTAATCCTGTCTTGAGGAAGTACTATGAAACTGATTGCTGATGTGAAATTTGAGTCTCAATTGCAGGATAATCCCTGGCAGAAGTTAAAAGCCTTTACTGATGCACGGATCGCCTTAGGCCGAACTGGGGGCAGCTTGCCGACTCGACCAAGTCTGGAATTTCAGTTGGCACATGCTCAAGCTAAAGATGCGGTACTGAAGCCACTCAATGTTGAATCCTTAAAAGCTGGCTTGGCTAAAACCGGATTGCCTGTTCTGGAAATTGAAAGCCAAGCTGTGGAAAAGGATCTTTATCTGAAGCGTCCTGATCTTGGGCGGGTGCTTTCAGAGCAGTCCAAAACCATGTTGCAGCAATACCGAGCCGAACATCAGGAACATTGGGATGTCAGTATCGTTCTAGGAGATGGGTTATCGGCACGTGCCATTGAGGAAAATAGCCCGCATTTTATTCCGGCGTTGCTGGAGGCTTGTAAAGAACAAGGCTGGCAGATTGCCCCCTTGGTGATAGCCCGTGGCAGTCGTGTGGCACTAGGCGATGAAGTGGCAGAAATTTTACAGGCGGAAATGCTGGTCATGCTGATTGGCGAACGGCCAGGCTTAAGCTCACCGGACAGTATGGGAATTTACTACACTTATAATGCTTTTAAAGGTTGTCATGATGCCTTGCGTAACTGTATTTCCAATGTCCGTCCTGCGGGCTTGGCCTATCCACTTGCTATCCAGCGACTGATGGCATTGATGCGTAAATCCTGTGAGTTACAGCTTTCAGGGGTACAGTTGAAAGATGAACACCAAACCCCAGTCGACATACAACATAGCCCGGCCAAACGGCTATTTTAAAGCAGCATCCAGCAGAGAATTCTGATGGATTAGTGACTTACATCCCGTCACCATCTCACCATGTTTTGTCACAGAAGCCCTATTCACAGCTTGTTATTCTAAAAATCTACTTATGAATAACAAAGAGTGAGGATGGTTATGGTCGATGATTTCAATAAAAAACCACCTTTAAATCATCAGGCAGACGTGACGCAGAAAAAGCGTATCCCTGTTTATATCTTGATTTTGGTCGGTATTTTTTTACTCGCACTACTGTTCTATATGTTTGCTGACATGAATCCAGATGCGAATGATGCTCCTGCAGGACATCCAAATCCGAATGTACAGCCTGCTACCCCAAATAATTCAACTCCAGTCGGTGAGCCTACACAAGGCACCGCCACCATGAATGATGGAACGGAAGCTACAGCAACCGTGGGTGATGGCACAGAAGCAACAGCAACTGCGACTGATGGACAGGCGACTCAATAACTGAAAATACCTGAAAAGCTCTAGTGAACCACTGGGGCTTTTTTGCAATGGATGGTGATGTTTTAAGGTAGTGCCATCTACCTGGCTTGAGCCTGAAAACATCAAATCTAATATGAATCCGGAAAAAGAAGGGGCTGATTGTTTCAGGGAGATGCCCCCGATTTCAGATAAATAGCTTAATAACAAAGAGGGTAGAACAACATGAATGATTATATGAGAAGCCCGCGTGGTGGCTTCGATACCATGTACTATTGGGATCAGTTCCATCCCATTCTTAGTGCAATTGCCATATTAGTAATTGGCTGGATCATTGCGTTACTGGTCTCGGCAGGCGTTAAAAAGCTCTTGCAAAAACTGGGCACCAATACACATTTAAATACGGCGACAGGTCATCACTCCAATGTGGAGAGCATTATCGCCCGCGTCGTGTTCTGGATTATTCTGATTATTGCCGTGATTGGTGCGCTGAACGTGCTCAATCTTACCAGTGTCAGCGGTCCATTCAGTAATATGATCCAGCAGTTCCTGTTATTTATCCCGCAGTTACTAGGTGCAATTGCAGTCGGATTCATAGGTTGGATTGTGGCCAATCTGGTCAAGATAGGGTTACAAAAGCTACTGGACCGAACGCAACTCGATGAAAAACTCAGTGCTGAAGTCGGTGTCAGTCCGATTAGTAAAAACATCAGTGAAATTGCTTACTGGTTAATTTTATTACTGTTCTTGCCAATCGTGCTGTCTATTCTGGGTCTCAACGGTCTGTTGTTACCAGTTCAAAATATGCTGACCGATGTCGTAAGCTACTTACCAAACATCTTCATTGCTGCAGTCATCATTTTTGTTGGTTATATCCTGGCGAAAATTGTGCGCGGTATTGTTGAAGGACTATTAAACAGTCTGAACGTACAGCAACATGCTGAAAAAGTAGGGATCTTCAAAAACTCAAATGTTTCTCAGGTGATTGGGTCATTTATCTTCGTCGTGGTGATCATTACGGCATTGATCATTGCATTTGAAGCATTGGGTATTGAGGCCATTTCTCAGCCTGCTACAGCCATGCTATATGAAATCATGAATGCCATTCCGAATATTATCGCTGCTGCGTTGATTCTGATTCTGGCGTATGTGGTGTCTAAACTGGTAGCACGTCTGGTAGTTGAAGTAGTTGCCGGTACAGGTGTTGATGAAATTCCTGCCAAACTGGATATCCAGCGTTTTTTAGGCACGACTAAACTTTCCAGTGTAGTCGGTTTCCTGATCGTTTTATTCACCATGCTATTTGCGGTATCTGAAGCAGCGAACCGTCTTGGCTTTGAACAAATCAGTGGCCTGATTGCGATGTTCATCTACTTCGGTGCCAACATCCTGCTTGGTGCGGTGATTCTGGTAATCGGTTTCTGGCTGGCGAATATTGTTGCGAATATCGTACAACGTGGTGAATATAACAGCTCACGCTGGTTAGCCAATCTGGTTCGTGTTCTGATCATGGGACTCGTTGTGGCAATGGGTCTGCGTGCCATGGGTATTGCCGATTCGATCGTGAACTTGGCATTTGGTCTAACTTTGGGTGCTGTAGCAGTGGCATTTGCCTTGGCATTTGGTTTGGGTGGTCGTCAACCTGCGGAGCGTGTACTCACAGATTTGATTGATAAAGCCAAACGAGAAGCTAAAGAACCCAATCCAGTCAAAGAAAAAGCTGAGAACAGCATATTTTCTGGATTAGGTAGCAAGACCACAGGTACAAGTGCAGCCGACATGTCAGGTACTACAGGTGCGGCGATGGGTATGAGTTCTACAGATAGCTCAATGAGCCAGTCCTCTGGTGGTTTGCAAACTGCTACGGGTACTAGCGATTCCTCAATCACAACTCCAGGAGCAGGCATCGTGCCAAATCAGGATTCAGACAATAATATGCCTATGGGTACGGATTTATCCCATACTACTCCGGCAATCCTTACCACTGCACCGCAGGATGATGAATCATTGGGTATTGATCCGGTCAATCCGGATGCGGATCAAGCCGTACCGGATTCACTAAAAGTCGATCCGACTCATCCGCCAGTCAATAATCCATTTGGTTCAACTGGAGAAAAAGAGCCGAATGTCGATATTGATCGTTCTACCCAGAAAAAAGATGACCTGAAATAACCTGTTATCTTTAAGCAAAATCGACCACGCTCATGTGGTCGATTTTGTTCAGTCATAAGGAAAAATGAATGAATACCAAGAAACCTAATAAAGTTCTGGCTCCTTTAGTCATTGCAGGAATTACGCTTGGCTTTTTTACCGCTGCCTATCGATTTATTTTTGTGAAGAGTAAACAGGAAGAGCAGTCTGAGCGAGAGCTGGAGAAGAAAATACCAGAGACAGACGAATTTAACTGAGAATAAAATTCTGCTCAGTCACTAGGAATAGAATTTTCTTTTTAAAAAATATAGAATATTCAAATGAATACCAAAATGATTTTGGTATTTTTCTTGCATTAAAAATATAAAGAAAAGGAGATCAACACGATGTGGAAAGCACTACAACATAAATTCATGGCATTTTCAGCAAATGAAGTGCCGCTATGTCTACGAGAAGCGCAGAAAATGCAGCTGACGATTGACCGTTTAAAAAATACGGCCAATCTCAACCTGTTTAAAACAGATTATCTGGAATGAGTTAAGTAGCAATCCAGATTATCTATTGATTAAATATATTCCGATGCGGCATGTGCCGATGACCATGCCCATTGGAAATTATAACCGCCCAAATGTCCGGTAACATCCAGTACTTCACCAATAAAATACAAGCCTTTCTGCTTTTTACTTTCCATGGTTTTTGAGGATACTTCCGTGGTGTCTACACCACCCAAAGTCACCTCCGCTGTACGGTAGCCTTCAGTTCCTGAAGGTTTCACTTCAAAGCCATGCAGACGTGCCGCAATCTGTTCCAGCTTATCATCGCTGATATTACCAATGGCAGTTTCAGCGCTTTCAGTCCAAATCAGACTTTGTAATTCAGCCACCACACTTTTCGGTAAATATTCATTGAGTAGTGTACGTAATAAGACTTTGGGCTGGCTTTGTTTTTTTGCTTTAAAGAAATCCAGTAAGTCTACGCTCGGTAAGAAATCGACCTTAAAGCTTTGACCGACATTCCAGTAGTTGGAAAGTTGTAAGGAGCTCGGCCCACTTAAACCGCGATGGGTAAATAAGAGGGCTTCGGTAAAGCTGGTAAGCTCATTCGAGAGTGTTGCTTCTACGGCATTTCCGCTTAAGCGCGTGGTGACTTCTTTAAATCCGTCAGAGAAGGTAAATGGAACCAGTCCGGCACGAGTCGGATAGACGTGATGTCCAAACTGTTTTGCAATCTCATAGCCAATGCCTGAACCGCCAAGCGTAGGAATAGATAAACCGCCAGATGCCACGACGACAGATTCAACTTCAAAATATCCCAGTGAGGTCGCCACCTGAAAGCCTTGATCATCGACTGGATTGACTGCTTTCACTTCGCAGCTGGTTTTAATATCGACCAGACCGGTTTTGTCACATTCCGCCAGCAGCATCGACAAGATATCTTTTGCACCATTTAAGGTAAACAGCTGTCCATGTTTGCGCTCTTCATAGGCAATGCCGTATTCACATACCAAGCCAATAAAGTCCCAATTGGTATAACGCGTTAAAGCTGAAATCACAAAATGTGGATTGTGTGAAATGTAATTGCTCGGTTCGACTTCCAGATTGGTGAAATTACATTTACCACCGCCAGACATCAGGATTTTTTTGCCAACCTTATTGGCTTTTTCCACTACCACGACTTTACGCCCACGTTGCGCAGCCATATACGCCGTCATTAAACCTGAGGCACCGGCACCTATGACTAGAACATCGTATTGCTTGGAAGACATCACACACTCAAGGGAGAAGAAAAGGGAAGCATTATAGACAATTTTATTTCAGCTTTCTCTATTCCAGAAAAATCAGTTCCGTGATTGCAGATTCACAGTGGATTTTAAACATAAAATATTTGAAAGCTGTCTAAAACTCATGCATAGTTTTTGTACAAACTAAAAACATAATAACAAGGAAAAGCGAATGGCAAGCGCGAAAGATTTAAAACAATATAATCTCATTACTTATATTCTTTATATTTTAGGATTTTTTCTTGGTCTGACCCCATTTATTGCGATTGTGATGAATTATATCAAGCGTGATGAAATGCGCGGTACCTGGCTGGAAAGTCATGTCGACTGGCAAATTAAAACCTTCTGGATCAGTTTGCTGGGCTATATCGTCGGTGGCTTATTGACTGTGATCTTGATTGGTTTCCTGATTGTATTTCTGGTCTTTATCTGGCATATCTACCGCTTGGTCAAAGGGTTAATTGCCTTAAATAATAATCAACCGATTGAAGCTTAGGTTGCTGTAAAACCAAAGGGAATATGACGGCCTTGCAGACCACCAGTATGAATCACCAACAGTTTTGATCCAGCCGGAAAATAATTTTTCTCGATTAGATCAAAAATCCCCATCAGCATTTTAGCCGTGTAGATCTGCTCCAGTGGAATTGCAAATTCCGCTTCAAAATCCCGGATAAACTGCATCAAGGCTGCACTGGTTTTGGCATAGCCACCACAGCAATAATCATCGAGAATATTCCAGTTGGTTTTATTCGTTAGTTGAGCGATTTCATCTTTTAAAAATGAACCTTTCAGTGCAGAAAATCCTAAAACCTGTTGATGCCCATGACTGGCTTCGATCAATCCACTGATGGTGCCACCGGTGCCTACTGCACAACAAATCACATCAAATTGCGCATCGCCATCTTTTAATATTTCCTGACAACCTTGAATCGCCAAAGCATTGGTTCCACCTTCAGGAATAATATAATGTTCAGGAAATTGTTGAGCGAGTTCGGCCAAATACTCAGGCTGTTGCTTGCGTCGATATTCATCACGACTGACGAAATGCAACTGCATCCCGAATTGCTGGGCGGTGGCTAATGTTGGATTCAATGGGTGATCAGCCAGTTCTTCACCTCGAATCATACCAACACTCTGAAAACCAAACTGCTGTGCGGCAAATGCAGTAGCGGCAATATGATTGGAATAAGCACCTCCAAAACTCAGAATATGCTGATAATCCTGTCTTTTGGCTTCAAGAAAATTGTATTTCAGTTTAAAAAACTTGTTGCCCGAAATTTGCGGATGCACCAGATCCAGACGACGTATTGTTAAAGTAATATCGTGAAAACTAATCTGTTGATCTGGAATATTTTGGGCAATGGTTTCAAACATAAAAGTTCGCAAAGTTTATGAAGGAGGCATTATAGCGGAAGTGCTAAAAATCAGAGCTTTTGAATAGGCAATAGCGAGCTGATCGCTGTCGAATTGGTTGTAGATTGTCACAAATATTCTGCTGACTATTTAAGCAATAATGCTAATCTAAACAGAGGAAACCCTGAGGAGGGTAGAATAATGAAAATATTATCCTATGTTGTGTTGGTCGGCATGTTGCTCAGTCTGTCGGGCTGTGATGATGCGTTGAATAAACCTAAAACAGAAACCCGTACCATGATTATTGGTGGCGTACCTGTATATGAGCAGGATTATCAACTGCTAGACAAGCATTTGAGTGCTCAGGATCAGTTAAAACCTTAAGTAATTGCCATAGTTGAAATTCATGACAAATCCAGAAATTTTTACAGCAAATTGTCAGGTTTTTGCTTAAAATAGCCCTTCAATTTTTAAGTCAGGTTATCTCGTGGAATCATTCTGGATTTTAGGTTCGATTGCTTTTGCCCTGATGTTAGGCGCAATGAGTCCCGGGCCAACTTCTATTTATGTGGCAAAAAATTCAATTGCCATTTCACGTAAACATGGTTTATTTACTGCATTGGGTACTGGTCTCGGTGCAGCGATTTTTGGTCTGCTGGCGGTTCTCGGTTTGCAGGCATTTTTACTGGCTGTACCCTCAGCGTACCTGGCCTTAAAAATTTGTGGTGGTTTATATTTACTTTGGCTGGCGTTTAAAATCATTAAACATGCCAAAGATCCGATTGAAGCGGATACAACCATTAGCAAACAGATGTCTTTACGTCGTGCCTTTACCACCGGTTTAATCACGCAGTTGTCTAATCCTAAAATTGCAATTGTACTTGCCAGTATTTTTACCGCGTTATTGCCCAAAGAAATTCCAACATATTTTTATTTTGTTTTGCCTGTCTTATGTTTCTTTATTGATGCTGGCTGGTGTTCACTGGTCGCAGTTGCGTTATCTGCGGAAAAGCCACGTCGTGTTTATTTGAAGTTTAAGGCTTTGTTTGACCGCGCAGCAGGCGCAGTTATGACGGTACTTGGCTTAAAATTAATTTTTGGTATGAAGTAATTACTTCATCTAGATGCTCTGCTTATAAATAAAAAAAGCCCCTAGTCGTAGAGGCTTTTTTATATCAATTAAAAAGTATTTTCTTCCGAATTAGCAGAAATACGATGAATCGACAAGTCTGCTCCGTTGAACTCTTCTTCCTCAGTCAGGCGAATACCCATCAAAACCTTAAGCAAGCCATACACCAAAAAACCACCCGCCAAAGCAATGACAATCGCCAGCATTGTACCTAGGAGTTGTGAAATTAAAGACACTCCTCCCATTCCTCCGAGCCATTGCTGACCGAAGATACCTACAGCTAATCCACCAAAAGCACCGCAAACGCCATGTAAAGGCCAGACTCCCAATACGTCATCTACTTTGAGTTTATTTTGGGTATAGGTAAAGAGTTTCACAAAAATAATACCGGCGCTGATCCCGATAAAAAAAGCACCCAAGGGATGAACGACATCTGATCCGGCACAAATCGCCACCAGACCTGCTAAGGGACCATTATGCAGGAAGCCCGGGTCATCTTTCCCCGCAACTTTGGCTGCTATTGTTCCACCGACCATGGCCATCAAAGAATTAATGGCGACCAGTCCAGAGATGGCATCCAGCCGCTGCGCGCTCATGACATTGAAGCCGAACCAGCCAACAATCAGAATCCAGGAACCCAAAGCCAAAAAAGGAATCGATGAAGGAGGATGTGCAGTGATCCGGCCATCTTTTTTGTAACGGCCATGACGTGCACCAAGTAGGATTACTGCAGCCAGTGCGATCCAGCCGCCCATTGCATGAACGACAACTGAACCGGCAAAATCATGAAAACTTGCACCAAACGTCTGGGTCAGCCAATCCTGAAAACCAAGGTTGTCATTCCAGATCATACCTTCAAAAAACGGATAGATCAGCGCAACCAGGAATAGGGTGGCTAAAGCCTGTGAACGCATTTTGGCACGCTCTGCAATACCTCCAGAGATAATCGCTGGAATTGCTGCAGCAAAGGTCAACAGGAAAAAACAGCGCATGAGATTGTAGCCATGATCGGCAGACAAGGTTGCAGCATCATGGAAAAAGTGCTGACCGTAGGCAATATAGTAGCCCACTAAAAAATAGGCGATCGCAGAAATGGCAAAGTCAGTTAGAATTTTACTTAGGGCATTGACCTGGTTTTTATGTCGAACTGTTCCAAGCTCTAAAAAAGCAAATCCAGCATGCATGGCAAGCACTAGAACTGCACCGAGAAGAAGAAATAATAAGTCTATATTTTGCATGGTGCGTTCCAATTTAGTGCGCGGGATCACAAAAGAAAATCAGTATATAGAGGCAAATGGATTGTAGAAGAGGGCTAAGCAAGGGAAATTTTGATGAAGAATTTCTTGAAATTGATAAGACTCGATATAAAGCATGTTGCTATTTTTTTGCACCAAACTAAGACATGGCGAGAGTTCATAAAATTCAGATTTATATTATATTTTTAAGTGTTTATATTTATCTTAAGAAAAAGGGTGCTAAAAAAGCATGCTAAAGGTGCACGTAAAAAGTGAAAGATTTTTAAGAAAAAATTTAAAAATAAACGAAACTATTGCTTTTAAATATCAAAGCGTCATTCAAGTTTTAAATTTACCAAGTCATAGGGAATCTGGCTGAAGGAGATTTAAAATAAATGAAACCCTAAAAAATTAGGGTTTCATGCTTAGATAAAATTATTGAAGTATTCAATTAATCTTTAAAATGTACTGGAATCCATTGATAGCTTTTATTGTCTTTAGAATAAATATGTCCAATCCCCGGAAATGGCAAATGCGGTGCAGCCACCGTTTGACCATTCTTCGCATATTCAACAAAATATTTTAAACGGGTTTCAATCGCCTTTTTCGGATCGACGTCAAAGTCAACGCCGGTCTGTGGGCGATCAAACTGCAGCGTATGTGAGTGCACAATATCTCCAATAAACACCATCTGCTGACCTTTAGATTTTAAGCTAAAACCAAAATGCCCCGGTGTATGTCCAGCCGAACTGATCACATCAAAAGCATGGATTTGATCGCCAGTTTTAAAGGTTTTGAGCTGATTCTTGGCCTGATAGGGTGCAATGGCTTTCTTGATTTTATCGACTGTGCCCAAAAAACCTGCCTGCTTGGCTTTTGGTAATTTTTCTACCGTTGTGGGATTTATCCAGAAATCCAGTTCAGCTTGAGACACATAAATGTTGGCATTGGGAAAATTGGCAACACTATTATTACTTATACCGCATACATGGTCTGGATGTAAATGCGTGAGCAGGATGGCATTGACCTGTTCAGGTTTATGCCCTGAAGCCTTTAAATTGGAATACACTGAACCTAGGTGTGGACCATTACAGCTTGAAGTCCCGCTATCGACCAGAACCATTTCCTTGGCTGTATTGACCAGAAAGGCATTCACGGAGGTTTGGATGCCTTTAGCTTGATCGACGTAGTATTTTTTCAATATCTGGTCGGCTTGAGCTGCTGGAATATCTTTAAATAAGGCTTTGGACAGATAATTGGTGCCATCTAGCAGGGCAGTAATTTGGTAATCCCCGAAGTTATGTTGATAATAACCGGGAACCTGTTTTTGTTGTTGGGTGCTAGAAACGGATTGTGCATGTGTTTGAGAGATACCCGCCATTGAACCTAAAGCAAGCAATGACACGACGAGAGAAGAAGTGAAGTATTTCATAGCTATTCTTATGTAATTAAAGTCAATTCTATGTATTAGCACGGATGCCAGCAAAAAAGAATATGAATATATTTACCATTTTTTAAAATGGAAGTGCTGATTTGTCATCTGTACTAAAAAATCAGTCTGAATCTGTATATTGATTTTTTGAAAGTAAAGAATTTATTTTTAATTAAAATATTATTATAAATAAAATGCTTAGATACATTTCACTTTTTATGAAAAGCTCGTTAACATGGGGTATTACGAAGAAGCTTTGGGTGTCGCGATGAGTTTTTGGAAAAGAAAAAACAATGCCAGCTTTGTATTTTTCATTATTACCTTATATTCACTACTTGGTTTTGGACTGGGCTATGTGATTTGGGAATTTGTGTTGCAAGGCTAAGTGACCCAGCAATAAAAAAGCCTCTAGAGATAGAGGCTTTTTTATATTTATAACCTATTTAGCACATTCAGGCTGAGAACGGTCAATCACTTGAGTGCCTTCTACACGATAGCCAATCTGGCCAATAATAAATGCTTGATTAAGCTGAGTAATTACCACATCAGAAAGTGCAACAGCACAACGGTCTTTTTCAATTGCGCGATCTACTGCTGTTTTGAAGTTAGGAATACCAAGTGGGAATAAAATCACAGGAACTTTATCTTCACCTTTAACACGTTCACCTTTCACAAACTGGTTTGAGTTTAGGTTGTAGTTTTTAGTAGATGCAACTGTCATGTCAGCCATACGTACCGAACAACCTGTAAATGCAATTGTAGACATCGCTAGAACTGAAACTAATAATTTTTTCATGCTTACCCCGAATAATTATAAAAGAATAAAAAAGCGCATTGATTTTATATTGAAAATATTAAAAATCAAGAAAGTAAATTTAACTGATGATATAAAAAAGCCCCTACATACGTAGAGGCTTTTCTTTTCTCAAAACCTAAACTTAAGACACTTTATCACCCGGTTTAGCACCAGATTCAGGTGAAATCACCCAAACACCGTCGCCATTACCCGCAGCTAGCACCATACCGTTAGAGATCCCAAAACGCATTTTACGTGGCGCAAGGTTTGCCACCATCACCACCAGTTTACCTTTTAAGTCTTCAGGTTGGTAAAACTCACGAATACCACTGAACACATTACGTGGCTCAGCTTCACCAACGTTTAAAGTGAGTTGAAGCAGTTTGTCAGAACCTTCAACCGTAGCCGCTTCCAAAACTTCAGCCACACGCAGGTCAACTTTCATAAAATCATCAATATTAATGATTTCAGCTTCACCGACTTGAGGTTCAGCTTTCTTTTCAATCTTCTTCTCTTTTTTCTTCTCAGCTTTTGCTGGTTCAGCAGCAGGAGCAGCTAAAGAATCTTTAGATGCATCCACCATGGCAGCAACCGCTTTTGGATCTACACGTTGCATTAAGGGTTGGAACAATGCAATTTCATGACCCACTAGAATGGTTTTGCGAGAAGCAAAATCGAAGCTTTCAAGTTGCAAGAAATCTTGAACCTGTTGAGCTAGTGTCGGCAATACAGGAGCCAAGTAAACTGCCAATTGACGGAACAGGTTGATCCCCACAGAACATACATCATGAACCTGTTGTTCCTGACCTTCCTGCTTAGCAAGTGCCCAAGGCTTTTTCTCGTCGATGTACTGGTTGGCTTTGTCTGCCAGTGCCATGATTTCACGAATCGCCGCAGAGAATTCACGTGCTTCATAAGCTTGAGCAATTGAACTACCGGCATCAATAAAGCTTTGTACCAATTCAGGTTCAGCACATGTCGTGCTTAACTTGTTATCAAATTTGGTGTTAATGAATTTTGCACAACGGCTGGCAATATTCACGACTTTACCGACCAAATCTGAATTTACTTTCTGAACGAAATCATCAAGGTTCAGGTCAGAATCTTCAACTTTGTCAGAAAGTTTCGACGCGAAGTAATAGCGTAGATATTCAGGATTTAAATGCTCTAAATAGGTTTCCGCTTTAATAAATGTGCCGCGAGATTTTGACATCTTTTGGCCATTGACAGTCAAGAAACCATTCACGAATAAGCCTGATGGCGTGCGGTAGTTTGCACCTTCAAGCATTGCCGGCCAGAACAGGGCATGGAAATACACGATGTCTTTACCAATGAAGTGATAGACCTCATTTTCAGAATCTTTTTTCCAGTAGTCATCAAAATTCAATTCAGGACGTTTGGTTTTGATGTAGTTTTCAAAGCTCGACATATAGCCGATTGGCGCATCCACCCAAACATAGAAATATTTGTTTGGCGCATCTGGAATTTCAAAACCGAAGTATGGCGCATCACGTGAGATGTCCCAGTCGTTCAAGCCATTTTCAAACCATTCGTCCAGCTTGTTGGCAATCGATACCGGCAAGCGACCTTCATCACGAGTCCATTTTTGCAGGTATTCACCAAAATTTGGCAATTTAAAGAAGTAATGATCAGATGATTTTTCGACTGGAGTTGCGCCACTTAAAGTGGAATGCGGATTCAACAACTCTGTCGCATTATAAGTTGCACCGCAGACTTCACATGAGTCGCCGTACTGATCTTCCGCCTTACATTTAGGACAGGTGCCTTTAATGAAACGGTCTGACAGGAACATGCCTTTTTCAGGATCAAAAAGCTGGGTCACCGGACGAACTGCAATATTGCGCGCATCACGGTTTTTCACATAGATTTCTGACGCACGGGCACGGTTGGTATCGCTATGTGTAGAATCATAATGATCGAAATGCACACCGAAACCGTCAAAGTCACGAATGTGTTCTTTTTGCACATTGGCAATTTGCGCTTCAGGTGAAATGCCATTCGCTTCGGCACGTAGCATGATCGCGGTTCCGTGAGCATCATCCGCACAGACATAAGTCACATCATGACCCATCGCACGCATGGCACGTACCCAAATATCTGCTTGGATATAGCCAAGTAAGTGACCCATATGAATCGGGCCATTGGCGTAAGGAAGGGCATTGGTGACTAAAATTTTACGCACGGATTCACTCTCTCATTCGTATTCATTATGCAATGGGCCATAATTTTACATGATGCCGAGGGGATTACAAAGAAATGCTTTGCTGAAACCCTGCGAATAGATGGACTTGGACAGCCCGAATACAAAAGCCTGCATCATCTTTAGCATATAGCTTTTCAATACAGATTTGACTCAGCTCATGCTACATCCTGCAAACAATAGCAACAACTTGTACAGGCTTTGTTGCAGTTTGCTTACTTCGCCCGATTCGCGTAATGCTTTGTGCTAAAAAAATGGCTGATTGTTTATATGATATGCCTAAGGAGGGTACCTCATGACTCAGCAGAACCAAAACAATACGTCGAAGCAAAATCAAGATAAAGAACAACATGCACGCGAATTGAATGATCAGCTTGCAAAAGAGCAAAAGCAAAACGAGCTGGATAAACAGCATAATCAGGAACATAAGAACGGGCAAAGTGCCCAGACCCATGCTGATCAGAAGTCTGATACCCAGCATAACGGTAAAGAGGAAAATGCTGAGCAATCAGCGCAAAAAGACAGTTCTCAAGAGAATCAGTCTGATAAAAAAACTGAAAGCTTTAAGATGGATGACTTAAAAGCCAAAGCGATAGCGATTGGTGAAGAGCTATTGCAAAAAGGTGAAAAGCTTCTGAATGAGCTGAAACATGGCAAATCTGACAACCAGCAAAATGCTGAGCAAGGTTCGGATGATGCGAAAAAAGCCAAAGCGGATCATACCTCTCAAGATAAGTCATCTAACAAGTCAGATAAACAAAATGCTAAAGATGGTCAGACCGATCAGCAGGCAGGTATGGCAAATTTAAAAGATGAAGCCATGCATAAGTTTGAAGATACCAGACAGAAAATCACAGACTTATTCAGCGAAGCCTCGGTTAAGTTCGCTGAGCTGAAACAGATGGCAACTGATACGATGAATAAAATGAAAGATAATCAATCGAAGGAAGGTGATTCTGATCAGCAGCAAGATGCCAAAGATACAGATTCAGAAAGCAACTCTCAGTCTAAAAAGGATGAATCGAAACAAGATCAGGATAAAAATACCAAGGATCAACAGGACAAATCTGAAAACAATAAAAATCATAAATAGTCTGTGATCGTTAAGCCACTTTAATCACAGAAGGTTAAAGTGGCTTAACACGCTCGAGATAAATAAAAAAAATTTATTACATCAAAATAGTCCATCTCTCTTTTCTTTCATTATTTCTATTCACCAAGATTCCATAAAATATTTCACAAAACCGAGTAAAATGGTTGGAAATTGAAGATATCTGTTTCATCTTCTCCAATACAGTGCTTAACCTTCGCCTAAAACCCCGTTAAACTAAGCGATTCAGATGTCGATCTACATTTTTGGAGTAACCTATGTCTTGGCTTTCTTCGCTTAAATCGGTTTTTTCGCCTTCCAAGGAGGTGAACGAAGAAGCTGTGCAAAACGTACTGCAAAACTATATCTTGCCAAATTCCAGCAATGCCTTGAAAGATCGTATTACACAGGTCAATGTACAGGGTGAAATTCTGCAAATCACTTTGAATACCTATCCCGAAGAAAAAGCGCAGCTGCAACAGATTCATGATGAACTGGCGGAAGCTTTGCAAAAATGTGGTATTCAAGAACTGAATATGCATGTGATTCAGCAGAAAACTGGACATAAGAAAGAAGGGGGTTGCGGGCATAACCATGCTGAAGGTGAAAACTGTTCAAGCGAGCCTAAAGCGGAAGCAAAACCCAATCTTCCCCCTGTGGTTGATGCGTCGGCACAGCCTGCAAAAACAGAAGAAGCTGATCCAAATAATCCACCGATTCAAAAAGCTGCGCCGCAACAGCGTGATGTCCCGAAACACCCACGCATTCAAAATGTGATTCTGGTGTCATCCGGCAAAGGTGGCGTAGGTAAATCGACCACGACTGTAAATCTGGCTTTGGCTCTACAGAAATTAGGCCTGCGCGTAGGCGTACTGGATGCCGATATTTACGGTCCAAGTATCCCGACCATGCTCGGCAATGCCGGCAAAACGCCAATGATCGAAGCAGAGCAGTTTGTCCCAATTGAAGCCTATGGAATGGCGGTGTTATCAATTGGCCATTTAACTGGAGACCACAATACTCCAGTCGCTTGGCGTGGTCCAAAAGCCACGGGGGCATTGATGCAGTTATTCAATCAGACCCTATGGCCAGACCTCGATGTGCTGATGATTGATATGCCACCTGGCACAGGCGATATCCAGTTAACTCTCGCGCAGCGTATTCCGGTGACGGGTGCAGTGATTGTGACGACACCACAAAACGTGGCATTGCTGGATGCGACCAAAGGCATTGAATTGTTTAATCGGGTGCAGATTCCGATCATGGGCGTGATTGAAAACATGTCGACCCATATCTGCTCAAATTGTGGTTTTGAGGAACAGATTTTTGGTACAGGTGGTGGCGATAAACTGTCTGAGCAATATCAAATCCCATTATTGGGCCGTTTACCTTTGGATGCTAAAATTCGTGAAAATGCGGATGCCGGTACACCTTCTGTCATTGCCGAAGATGCTGCTGCAGAAAGCTATATGCTGATTGCAGAGAAAATTGCCGCACAGCTACCCAAAGCAGAAAAAGACCATAGCCGAATTTTCTAATTCTATAGACAATTCAGATATTTAAGCCTTAGCTAAAAGCTAGGGCTTTTTATTTCTTATTTTTAAAATTAGCTCGATTTAAATGACCGAAATTGACTGAAATGACTATCGGGTATTTATCCTAAATATTTATATAAGTATTTGAATTAATTAAAATAAATAAATTTAAATTTTAGGTTATATGTTCTCTTACAATTATTTTTTTGCAGCACTGACCGAATTCTTCTATGCTACTCGGATTAGAGCGAGGTCAAACTATGATTTCATGGTTTTTTATTGGTTTAGTGGCAACCATTCTTTTAACACCAGGCCCAACCAATACCTTATTGGCATCTTCAGGCATTCAGGTCGGATTTAAAAAAACATTTCGTTTAATTCCTGCGGAAGCCTTTGGTTATCTGATTGCCATTAGCTTATGGGGCATTCTGATCGGAAAAATTTCCGTTCATCTTCCGCTTTTACCGACCATTCTCAAACTTTTTAGTGCTGGCTATATTCTATTTCTCGCTGTGAAATTATGGCGGACTGCAGAAATAAGCGAAAATCTTGAAAATGTCTCGATTCGCGCACGAGAATTATTTTTGGCAACCTTGCTTAATCCTAAAGCACTTTTATTTGCCTCAGCGATCTTTCCTGTCATTGTCTGGAAAAGCAGTCAGCATTATGTGACTCATATGCTTGTCTTTTTACTTCTGCTGATTCCGATTGCATTCTTCTGGACTTTTCTGGGTTCAATCCTGGCCAGAAAAAACAGTCGCTGGCTGAACCAGAAAAACCTGCAAAAAACGGCTTCGCTGGTGCTAATGAGCTTTTCTATTCCTTTAAGCTATTCTGCACTTTTAAGTTTATAAGCTGATCTCGATCATTAATTTTTGGGCAACTTGAGCTCTAAGACTTTCACTTATTTTCATTAGTGTCAATTTCAGTTAAAGTACGTCGCAATAACTTGTTTTTAAGATTTTTGGATTATATCAATGGCAATTAAGTCTGATCGTTGGATTCGCGAAATGAGCGAAAAACACGGCATGATTGAACCGTATGCAGAAAACCAGGTGCGTTTGGATGAAAATGGTCAAAAACTGATTTCGTATGGCGTATCCAGCTACGGTTATGACGTGCGTTGTGCGCGTGAATTTAAAGTATTCACCAATGTGCATTCTGCAATTGTCGATCCGAAGAACTTTGATGAACGCAGCTTTATTAATATCGAGTCGGATGTTTGTATTATTCCGCCGAACTCGTTTGCTTTGGCGCGTACCATCGAATATTTCCGCATTCCACGTAATGTCTTGACCGTGTGCTTGGGTAAGTCGACTTATGCGCGTTGTGGCATCATTGTCAACGTGACTCCGCTTGAGCCAGAGTGGGAAGGACACGTCACTTTAGAGTTTTCAAATACGACCAATCTTCCTGCGCGTATTTATGCCGGTGAAGGTGTAGCGCAAATGCTATTTTTTGAATCTGATGAAGTCTGTGAAACTTCATATAAAGATCGTGGTGGTAAATATCAAGGTCAGACAGGCGTTACTTTGCCGAAGACCTAATTGCTTTAAGATATTGAATGACGGGACTTTATGTCCCGTTTATTTTTTTGAGAGTTTCATTCATCGGAAACTGCTATTTTTCGCCTAATTGGCTTTGGCATCTGTATTAAAAATCAGCATAATAGATTCCGCATAACCATAAAAAAGATGCGATGCATTATAAAAAATCAAAGATTGGCGGCTGGGAAGCTGAAGCATAAGGTGCGGAGCATCGAATAAAAAGGAAAGAGTGAGATGACTCAAATCAAAGATAGATTTAAATTTCGCAAAAGTTATTTGGCGATGACAATCGGTTTCAGCCTGTTGCCTTCTGCACATGCGATGCAGGAATTATCAGATTCTTCTCTTTCTGACACCACAGGTGAGGGTGTTGCACTCGTCCTTGATGATTTTAAAATGGTGTTTCAAGGTCCTAAAGATCTTTCTGCTGGTTCCAGTTATGCCAGAGGGATTACAAATCCGGGGCAGGCGGATACTGGCTTTATTCGTATTATTCCGACGGGTGAAAATTACAACCAACTTGGGCAGCGTGTATACGATAAAGTTTATAAATCTACATATGATAATACTTTTCATGTTGAAAGAACGCAGAATTATGCAACTGAGTATCAGCAAGCCTATGATACGTTAAAAACTGATTTTTATAATAATAACTATAATACGATTAAAAATACTCATGATACACAAACAAACCGGGACGCATTTAAACAAGAATTAGTTGATTATTATTATAATACAGACTTTATGAAAGCCTATTATGACCAACGTCGTGATGATTATTATAATGGTGCAGGTAATACCTCACCAGGTATTGATTATGATATCAAGCATGATGGCACAACAGAATATGAATTAACGCCACTGCGACCAAATAAGTCTGATGAATATGCAAATTTAAATACCCTTGAAATGATTCAATTTCTATATGGGCAAAATGCTAATCAGCAGATTCCAAATACTGAATGGAGTACGGCGGTTGATAGGCAGAATATTATTGGAGCAATTGTAGATGCAAGAATTATTGAACTAGTTAAAGCAGAATACAACAAAAAATTGGAAGCTGCTCTAGCCGGAATGATGAAAGATGCAGATAGTGCTGCTATGGCTGAAATCATTGCTAGAGCAGATCAGGCTGCTAAAACTGAAGCTGCTAAAAGCTCTGTGAGCACTTTAAGAACTAAAGCCGATGTATTTATTTATGGTCTGGCATTATCGAAAAGCGATGGTTCTTTAAGCACACGATACAGTAATCAGGGTTTCAGCTGGGGATCAGCAGATAATCCCTGGTTATTTCGAGCAGGAACTGAAAACGTCAAACAGTTTAAGGACGCTGCTAAAGATGTAGGCTATATTGCTTTGGAAGCCCCATTAAGTCCAATTGCAGGGGTCGAAAGTGATAATAATATCAAGCTGGGCTTCTGGAGTGATATTTTTGCACGTGAGCTTAATTCCTCGAATGCTGTAGATCCTATAACAGGTGGACCAATATCAGGACTTGATACGGATTACCGATTAAGAACCCAATTTGTTGCCAATGGTCTGAGTTTTAATGGCTCGCAAGTTCGGTTATTTCAAACCTTAGAATCTGACAATAAGAATTATAGCCAAACATTGGGTATGGCGAGTATTGTTCGTCTGAATACCAATGATCGACCAGAAACTCTAAGCAGTAGCAATAGTAATCTTAACAGTAAAGGTATTCGTCTCAGTACCGCAGCAAAAACAGATGCGCTTGATGGTAATGTCCCGACCCCGGCCTTGAATGGAAGTGATGCTCCTATATTTCATGATTCTGAGGGCTTATATCTCTATAGTCCAAATATTAACTTGGTGCTTGGTAATATGTACCAGCCTTTCGTTGTTGGTTCAGAAGGCAATAATATTATTTTAGAAGTGACACGTATTCCCAATATTCCTGCTATTTATAATCAAATTTATCAAAATTATGGGGGCGGATTGGGTACAACAGATTTAAAGGGTTCGACCTGTAATGTCTATAGTTGTGGTACACCGATTAAAAATAATGTGTCAGATACCACCGCACTTTATCAAGGGCGTAATGCGACTCACAGTAGTATCTCAATAGGGACTACAGAGCGTATCTCAGGAACAAATATGCTGCGTGCCAAGGATGGTGTGAATTCAACAGGAATCGTATTTAAAAATACTGAGGGTGTAAGTAAGAATTTTGGATCTGCTGTCATTGATGGTGTCCTGATTCAGCATCTGAAAATTAGAACAACTGGTCTTTAAGGGAGTATAAGAATGTCCAAATTAGTAACACTCTGTGCATTATTATGTACTTCTATGGCCAGTCTTGCCGGATTGGAAGCCCTTGATCAGCAAGCACTAACCAATACAGTGGGGCAGGGTGGAGCTGATCTTAACTGGACTTTATCTTTAAACCATGTTTATGCGACAGATTTAAGTAAAGATAAAATTTCTCGGCTTGATGGAAGTGGCAACCCGCTAGAAGTATTTTATGTTCTAGATCCCACCGCTTGTGGAGCAACAAAACAATTTTGCCGTCTGGCAATAGCGCCGAATAACCATGTCGATGCCAATGGAAATAAAAAGTGGTTAGTCTTTAAAGGCATTCAAGGCACGATTCAGATTGATAAGTTTTCGATCGATGGAACAACCACCATTAATCATCGTAATGAACCACAAACGGCGATGCAAATTACCTTTTATGATCACCAGCCTTTAAAGATCCGTAATTTAGGCTTTAATACAGTTTCCATTGAAACGGGTACAGGTGCTGGCGCCTTGGAAGGTTATGCCAATACAGGTGTTTATAGTACGTATACAGGGCGTACCTATAATGCCGATGGAACTTATACAACCGCGCCCCAAGATGTTCCTTCATTTGATAAAGGTGCTGAAAAAGGATTTATGGGGTTGAACGTTCATGGAAATCTGCATACGTCAGGCAATTTGAAAATATTTGGTTATAACTGTACAGGTGGAGCACAAAGTCGTTGTTAGTAACAACGTCAAGTACAGCATAAGGATATATAAATGAAAAAAACAACAATAAAGTTGAAATTGCTAACAGTATGCATGTGTCTTATACAACAAAGTTATGCACTTGAAACTATTGAAGAGCAAGAATTGAGTGAAGTCACTGGACAAGATGGTATGGTGATTACTCATGAAATTTCTAAAGCCAGTATTGCTCAAGCCAATTGGTATGATCCAAATCCAACTGCCAACACTAAAATGGGTTTAGGTCTACATAATGTTGAGATTATTGGAAAAGATAGTAAACCAATCATTAGTCAACTTGAAATAGATGTAGGTGCCACTTCACAAGGGGCAGGACTTCGGCTAGCTGCAAGTGTTTCACCCTTTCAAGCCACTGCAGATTTAAAATTGGTAAAGATCGCCTGTACGACCAATCCATGTAGTCAATCTGCGAATAGTATTCGGACTGCGGGTACTCAATCTAATCAAAGTTTGGGGGCATTAGGGATTAGTACCTCTACACCGCTTAGTGTGCTATTACAAACCAGTGCAGGTCTATTTAATAAAGATTCAATTGCCAGTATCGATTTTCAACTTAAAAATGCCACGATTAGTCATAAATTAGGCGAAAATAGTCTGATTTTGAATGACTTTAACTTTAACTTCGCGGGTCAAGGATATATGTACATTGACCCGGATGAAGGCGTGGTACTCACCACACGAAATGGCAGTCAAGATCATTATGTGGATCTAAAGCGTGCTGAAGATATTACTGATATCGCGGCTGGCCGGGTTAATCCGACCAATCCAGGGGTTAATATTGACCTGCGTTATAATACGCCAAATAATGAACGCAAAAATATTATGCGTTTAGGAGCTTCGGGTGCAGTCACTAACGCAAGATTATCCATGAGTGCAGATCAAACCCAGATAGGTACTTTTGATGTTAGTAACAAGGTGAATGGTGTACTAGAACGTCAGGACAAAGCTGCTACAGGTTACAGTGGCCTGGTCGGAGAAGGTGGGTTGAATCTAGGCTTGTCTGCAGATTTTACAGGTATTAATAGTACCGGGCTTCCAGCAACTATGGCACCTACAACATTTGAGATTGGTCATACCGGTAAGGGAAGCCATTCTGTGCAATTCTCCAAGCTCAGACCCTTGACTACACGTAATGCTGCCGGTGCTTTACACGGTAAAAATGCTTATATCGACTTTGGAAATATATATATAAATACCATTACTGCAAAAAGTCTCGAGTTCATAATCAATGAAAATATGCAAAAGACTTTAGGTAGTAGTAGCACTGTACTTAAACAGACACTCAGTACCACCACGAATGGAGAGGATTTTGCCTATATCGCCGTACGTGGAATGGATTTTCAGTCCATTGCTGCTAAAGCACGTTTCATATCAGATAACTCTTTGGCGGAAATTGGTGGCGATGGTGGTTCATGGGGAATCGGTATTCCTATTTATAATTTAAATGCCAATGTTGCCTTGTCTGGAACGACTTATGGAACAAACAATAAGCAAGCAATTGCGTATAACATTATGGCATCTACAGAAGGCTATGGAATTGACAAGAAAACCGGTTTACCAAGCACAACCTCGATTATATTGATTGATGGCAAGAATGGCGATCATGGTGAGGCTGTTAACTATTATGCTGGTTTTAGGAATGTCGATGCTTTGATCAAGTCAGAAGGGATTATTAGTTATAAAGATGAAGGTATTTATATTCGTGCCGATAAACTGCTGATTGGAGCCAAAGCTGAGCTTGCGATTGGTCAATTACCAGGATCTAAATATAATTGTACCAATGCATCGGTCACTAAATGCGGAAGCTATGTGCCTCATGATAATTTTTCTAAACGTGATGATGTCCTGACTAATATTGCTTTTAAACTTGATGGAAACGGCGAGCTCCTCATCATTCCAGGAGTGGATCCGACCAGCGATTCACCAGATACCAACTTCCTGTCATTTGATGCAAATTTTAAGTTTAGACCCCTTACCGCAGAAGAAACTGCAAATAAAGATAATCTGGGCAGCTATTTTAGTATTGCCAATGAAGATATTGATTCAGCCGGGGTATTAAAAACTTCGTCAATTAACTTTAACCGGATGGAAGGTCATTTGGGTGTTAAAGCAAAAGTTCGTGTCAGTGCAGATACAGTGACTTTGGATAATCAGGTCAAACTCAATTATGAAAATAATATTGCAACACCATTTAAAACCAATTTTGCCATGGCGACCAATGGCAATATGCAAAACATGGCAAGTATTGCACTGACTGGTGGAACCATTCGTAGCACGATGGGAATCACACCACGCTAAAAATCAGGATGAGAAAAATGAAAAAAATAATATTAAAAAGTCTAGTGGTAGCTATGATGGGCCTAAGTGGCCAAGTATCTGCATTAACCTCATTGGAAGACCAAGAGCTCTCAGAAGTCAATGGGCAGGCTTTATTGTCAATGGAGGTTCAGTCTGGATTTAACCAGATGGATAATCTAGGAGCTACTTATGACCAGAGTAATATCTCATTTTATAAATTAGGCTTGGAAGCCGAGATGGAAATTAATGCCAATATAAAAAAGCTACAGCTCGGGTGTGGCGGTGTTAATGGTGCAACCGGCTGTGATATTGATATTGATCATATAGCCTTAAGTGGTAATCCTACAAATGGTGCGGATCGTGCCGCGACCTCAGCTCTGATTACTAATCCATTTGTACAATTTGCCATAAAAAATCCAAATCAGGCGTCTACACGTGAAGTTTTAGGTTTTCGGTTAAGTGCGGAAAAGATTTCGGGTCTATTGACAATGGGGACAGAAAATAGTGCTACACCAAATGGTATTAACAGTTTCAGTGGTTATATGAAAACAAAATCCTCATCAGGAGTTGCAACAACGGCTCCTCGTGTCATGGATTATGCTGCAACTGGAATGAATATTGAGGGCACGGTAAAAGGCACTATATTAGGTCAACCATTACCTCTGGATTTACATTACACATCTAGCAATTATGCTTTCCAGTTAAATTCTACAACAGCACCTTTTACTATTCCTGCTACAATAGTGTCAGGAACAAGAATGAAAGAAGTTGTACTAAAAGGGACAGGGACAGTAGGTCGTATTGATTTTAAAGGACCATTAAAAGCAGAATTATTGGATGGAGCATTAAAATTAGATAAAGATATTACAGGCTACTTAACCGGGCTACAGACAGACATTACCGTTAAACAAAATCTCGGACTTATTCATGCTTTATATTTAAATAATCCAGCTTCACTCTCCTTGCAATCCCAAAGCATTTTATGGCCTGGTGCAGCAGTCGCGGCAAAACAAGGGTGGTGGCTGGCAATGGAAGATGAAGTGGATTTAGGAAGTATTTCACCTTCATATAGTGTGCCAATTTCAGATGCTGTTTTAAAGCAAACTATTGCAGGAATTAACCATGATTTAACCACTAATGTGCGAGATTGTGGAAGTCTGGTTTTTGGTTGCGTGCTAGGAAGTGCACTTGATGTAAAGGAAATTAAAAATCCTGCGCTACTTGATTTCCCTCTTACTAATTTAACTTTACAAGGCCAGAACTTTAAACCGAACTGCTTTGGTGGACATAAATTCTGCTAAGTTTAGTTGTAAAAAATCCCGCATTACGCGGGATTTTTTATAAGAAAGCTAAATTATTTAGCAATTTTTGCCAATAATTCTTCTTTCGAGATATTTACTGATTCAGCATCACGGCGGCCTTTATATTCAAACGTACCTGCATCCAAGCCTTTTTCGCCAATTACAATACGGTGTGGAATGCCTGTAAGCTCAAGATCAGAAAATTTCACGCCCGGACGTTCATTACGGTCATCGAGTAACACGTCAAAACCTGCAGCTTGTAATTCAGCATAGAGTGCTTCCGCAGCTTCCATAGTTCGTGGAGATTTGTGTGCATTCATCGGCACAATAGCAACTTCAAACGGTGCAATGGCAGTTGGCCAGATAATGCCCTTCTCATCAAAGTTCTGCTCGATTGCAGAAGCCACCACACGCGTCACGCCAATACCATAACAACCCATGGTTACAGTGAATGGTTTGCCATCTTCCCCCAAAACTTTACAACCCAACGCTTCAGAGTATTTTTGACCTAACTGGAAGATATGACCCACTTCGATACCACGTTTGATTTGAAGCGTACCTTTACCATCTGGAGATGGATCGCCTTCAACCACGTTACGTAGGTCATAAACTTCAGTGAACTGCGCATCACGTTCCCAGTTTACACCTGTTGCGTGTTGATCTGCTGCATTTGCACCTGCAACAAAGTCAGACAATACCGATGCTGCACGATCAACAATGACGGTGATACCTTTTTCGACCAGACCTTGAGGACCGACAAAGCCAGCAGTTAAGCCAAGTGCTTGAAGTTGTTCTTCAGTAGCAAATGTCAAAGGCGCAGCAATTAAAGGATGTTTTTCAGCTTTAATTTCATTCAGTTCGTGATCGCCACGAAGGAATAATGCAACCACAGGTACATCTTGACCTTCTTCAGTCGCAACACCTTGAACTAATAAGGCTTTTACTGAATGAGCAGGATTGGTACCCAAGAATGCTGATACATCTGCAATGGTTTTTTGATTTGGTGTATCTACCAGTTTGAGTTCTTGTGTAGGTGCCGCACGCTCACCGACAAGTACTGCTTCTGCCATTTCAATATTGGCTGCATAGTCAGATTCAGTCGAGAAGGCGATATCATCTTCACCGCTTGAAGCCAGCACGTGGAATTCGTGAGAACCTGAACCACCGATTGAACCGGTATCTGCTTGAACCGGACGGAAATCTAAACCAAGACGGGTGAAGATTTTGCAGTAGGCTGCATACATGTCGTCGTAGGTTTGTTGCAGTGATTCCTGGTTAGCATGGAAAGAGTAGGCATCTTTCATGATGAATTCACGTGAACGCATTACGCCAAAACGTGGACGAATTTCGTCACGGAATTTGGTTTGTACCTGGTAGAAGTTTGCAGGCAGTTGCTTGTAGCTTTTTAATTCGTTACGTGCAAGGTCAGTGATCACTTCTTCATGCGTCGGACCGAGAACAAATGGGTTGCCATGGCGGTCGTTGAAGCGTAAAAGTTCAGGACCGTATTGTACATAACGACCTGATTCTTCCCACAAAGACGCAGGTTGAGTCACCGGCATATAGACTTGAAGTGAACCGACTTTGTCCATTTCTTCGCGAACGATCGCTTCAACTTTATTTAATACGCGAACGCCCATCGGCAACCAGGTGTATAGACCTGAAGCCAACTTACGAATCATGCCGGCACGAAGCATCAGCTGATGGGAAATAACCTCAGCATCGTTCGGGGTTTCTCTTAACGTTGCAAATAAAAAGCGACTCGCGCGCATGGAAACTGTCCTAAAAAATTAAGCGTTAAAGCAGGGATTATACAATAAAAAATGAGGTGAGCATTTGGGAATGTCACCTCATTGTGTTGCATTAAATTATGCCATGATTTTACGTGCCTGACGCAGTATAAAATTCTTAAAGTCATCCAGGTAAGTAAAGATCACCGGCACCACCACCAAGGTCAGCAGGGTAGAGGTAATCACGCCACCAATCACCGCATGCGCCATCGGTGCACTTTGTTCGCCACCTTCACCTAGCCCTAGGGAAAGTGGAACCATGCCCATGACCATGGCACTGGTGGTCATCAGAATAGGACGCAAACGGGTTTTACCAGCGGCAATAATCGCATCATAACGGTATTCGCCGCGGTCCATGGCCTTCTTGATGAAGTCGATCAGCAGAATCGCATTCTTGGTCACCAGTCCCATCAGCATGATAATGCCGATAATCGAGAACAGGTTCATGGTTGAGTTAAACAGGAACAAGGCCAGAAATACGCCAATCAGCGACAATGGTAGTGAGGCCATAATTGCCGCAGGATGGATAAAACTGTTGAACTGCGAACCGAGCACAATATAGATAAAGACAATCGACAGGGTAATCGCAGTCAGGGCATAACCTGCGGATTCTGCCATGTCGGCATTGGAGCCTTGAGTATCGAAACTATAACCCGGTGGCATATCAAAATTTTCTTGCAAGCGGCTGATATCCGTACCAATGTCGCCTGCAGGACGTCCTGAGGTATTGGCCTCGACTAGCACTTCACGTGCCAGATCACGTCGATTAATCTGCGAGGCACCGAGTTTTTCTTCAAATTTGGCCACGCTCGAAAGCGGAACCAGAATTGGTTGATTATTGGCATCGGTTTTATTTGAGGTGATATACATATTCTGTAAATCGCTAGGCAAGCTGCGCTGGTCTTCGGTCAGGCGCAGATTCACATCATAGGTTTCACCTTTTTCATCCTGCCAGGTCGTGACATCATCACCGGCAATCAGCGGACGCACTACATTGGCAATCTGATTGACTGATAAACCTAAATCACTGGCCAAGACGCGATTAATCTGTACATCAAGAGTTGGCTTGGGTTCTTTTAATGAAGTTTCCAGATCGACAATGCCATTAATTTTCGCCATTTCCGTCATAAAGCGATCAGAAATTTTTTGCAGTTCATCCAGATCCGGGCCTTTGATCGAAATCATGATTGGCTTCTGGCCACCAGAAACGGTTTCATCGGCGGATGCCACCGAGGTAATGCTGATTCCTGCAACCGATTGCAGGCGCTGGCGAAATTCATTATTTAAGTCATTCAGGGTCTTTTCACGTTCGGTACGCGGCGTCACGGTCACCCGTAAACTGACATGGTTTTTACCGCGGTCGGTTGCGCCATTAATCACCCCATAGGTGGCTTTGACATCCGGATGCTGACGAATAATCTGATCCACCTGCTGGAGTTTGGCCTGAGAATATTCAAGCGATGAATCGACCGGTGTTTCAAACTTGATCCGGATTTCACCTTTATCGGGAACCGGTACAAATTCGGTGCCGATCAGTTTGGATAAACCCAGAGCACCAAATAATGAAGCCACAGCAATCATTAAGGTAATCAATCTGAAGCGCAAGGCCAGTTTTAATAATTTTTCATAGACATGGCTTAAGTTGTCCAGCTTGCCGGAGATCCAGCTAAAGAAACGTTTCACCCGACCTGGTTTTTTATTCGGATCTTTTTTCTTTTCTGCCCAATGTGCTGAGAGCATCGGGTCCAGGGTAAAGCTGACAAACATCGAGATCAGAACGGCCATACTTACCGTGACCCCGAACTGGTAGAAGAAACGGCCAATAATTCCGCCCATAAAGGCAACAGGCAGGAATACGGCAACAATGGTCAATGTCGTGGCCAGTACGGCTAAGCCAATTTCTTTGGTGCCATCGAGCGCGGCAGTGACATGATCTTTGCCCATATCGGCATGCCGGACAATATTTTCACGCACCACAATCGCATCATCGATCAACAGACCAATACTCAAGGACAGCGCCAGCAAAGTCATCATATTGATGCTAAAGCCAAAGGCCCAGATAAAGGTTAAGGTGCCCAAAAGAGCAATCGGCAGGGTTAAGCCGGTAATCACGGTTGAACGGAAAGAACCCAGGAATAGCAGGACAATCAGTACAGCCAGTACCGCACCTTCAATAATGGTGCGGGCTACATCACCAATGGTGCCGCGGATACTTTTGGAGGAGTCCACCACCACTTGTAAAGTGGTACCTTGCGGAAGCTGCGCCTTGATGCTTTCTAAAGCTGCGTAGCTCTTGTCGACTACTTCAATGACGTTTGCGTCTGAACTGCGCAGAATATCAATTGCGACTGCGGTTTTGCCATTTAGAAAAGCAGCGGATTCCAGCTCGGCCTGACTGTCTTGAATATTGGCCACTTGTCTCAGGAAAATCGGTACGCCGTTTTTATTGGCAATGACCAGATCGCCGAAGGCGAGGGGATGCAAGACTTTGGAATTGATTTCAATGACCAGTTCCGAATTACCCGATTTAAGTGTCCCCCCCGGGACTTCGATATTCTCGGCCTTTAAGGTATTGATGACACTGTCCACACCGATGCCAAAGGCTTGCAGTTTTTGCGGTTGCACCTGAATCCGGATCTGGCGCTGTGCATCACCCAGCAGATTAACCGTTCCGACTCCTGGTACTGTGCGCAGTTGTGGCACAATCCGCTGATCCAGATAGGAGCTGAGCGCTTTCACATCCATATTGTCGGATTCAAATACGATCGACATCACCGCATTCGCCGTCGGATCATAACGTTCAACAATCGGCTCCTGAATTTCATCACGAAATTCAGCAGTCACAGAAGCAATTTTATCCCGCACATCCTGAGCTGCAGTGGTCGACGTGACATCCAGATTAAATTCAGTGGTGATGATGGACAGGCCTTCACTGGACTGGGAAATCACCTGTTTTAAACCGGAAATGGTATTGATCTGATCTTCAAGTTTCTTGGTAATTTCCGATTCAACCGTTTCCGGTGAAGCACCTGGATAATTGGTATAAATCACCACAAAAGGGAAATCGACATCAGGAAATTCTTCAACGCCCATCCGCTGCCAGGAAGCCAGCCCTAGCACCATCAAACAGAACATCATCATGATGGTGAAAACCGGATACTTCACACTAATTCGGGTAAACCACATAGCAATGATCCTGTGTGAATGGCTTTAGTTGGCGCGAAGGGTGACAGTTTTTTGCAGATCGGCTTCGCTAAACTTAACCCGGCTGACCTGATCGGTGCTCTCCAGTCCTTGAACCACGGCAATGTTGTCACTATAACGCTGTTCTAGAACCTGAACATTGACCTTGATAATTTTATTCTGGCGAATCACCCAGACATAGGGTTTGCTCTGGATATCCTGGAGAGTATCCAATGGAATCAGCTGGCCAGAAACCTGTTGTGAACTCAGAATGTTGCCTTCAACGAAGGAGCCGATACTTAAAGATGGAACAGATTCATTCGGCGTGGCAAAGAATTCGATCTGGCGACTGGCCTGATCTGCGATCGGAGAAATCCGGCTAATCACGGCAGTGAGCCGATTTGGATTACCTTGAATGTTGTATTCGACTTGACTGCCCAGTCTTAAACCTGATTGCAGATCACTGGGTACGCGTGCCTGAATTTCCAATCGTTTTGGATCGACGATTTCAAACAGGGTTTGTCCAATTGCCACGGTTTGGCCCGGTTCGACCTGGCGCTGGATAATCACGCCATTGATCGGGCTGGTCATGGTGCCATCACGATCTGCTTTCTGGGCAATATCGACATTGGCTTGCTGGGCACGAACATTTTCAAGCTGGGCCTGATAATCGACCTGACTTTGTTCATATTCTACTTTTGAAATAAAACCCTGATCGAGCAGGCGCTTTTTACGCTGCATCATGTTGCGAGCCTGATTGGCTTGCGCTTGAGTAGAGGCCAGATTCGCACGTGCCTGTGCCAAGCGGGCTGCATTGTCCTGATTATTCAGGCGTACCAGCACCTGTCCTTTAGAAACCGTTTGACCTACCTGCGCGTTTACGCTGGTGGCAGTAGCAGAGACCTGTGACTGTATGCTGCTTTGATTGACTGCACGAATGGTGCCGGTGAATGCGGTTTTTTGAACTGAATTGCCAGATTGAACTGCAACTAGATCTTGAGGAATGACTTCAATGGATTTGGCTGTTTCGGTTTGCTGTACGGGTTCATTTTTATCACAAGCCACTAAAAACATATTTAAGCAAAGTGCACTCATGATCAGGATAGAGCGCGGGGAAGGCATATTTAAATCATGAGAATGCGGTGCAGTTTGCATATGAGTCCTTTTAGCTGGCTATGGATCAAAACCACGGCTAGCTATTTGTATTTATTCAAGTGCTTTTAAACGGGCGATAATTTTGTCGTATTCTGCTTCCAGATTTCGATAGCGACTTTGTAAAGATTGAATATTTTCTTTCTGGGAATCGAGATTTTTCTGGTTATTGTCTAATGTTTTTTTCAGGTGTGCCGGTGGGGTTTTACCTTTACGTAAATATTCACGTTCCTGACGCACAAACATGACCCGATCTTTTTGCAGTTGCTTCATTTGTTCTTGCTGAAAATCAATCTGTTTTTTTAACTGGACCAGGCTATCGTTTTTTTTCTGTAAAGCGGTCTGGCTATTGCTATAAGCACGCTTGAGTTTATGATCTTCGGCAATCCGCTTAGCCTGTTGAGCACGCTGTGGCGCCTGTCTGATATCCGCTTCGGCATTATAAGGACGCGCACGTTTAATGACCTGCATATTCTGGTCAAGTGCTTCATAACCATAACGGATATGATTTGGTGTGACGTTAGTACTGATATTGGCCACACCCTTGCTGTCATAATAACGATACCAGGTGGCTTTTTGCGGGAGTTGGTTGCTACTCGCGCACGTTAAGCTCACCTGTAACAGTAGCAGCACAACAACAATGAATTGACCAGTCATTTTATTTTTATCAATGACAGCAAGTTTTCTTAAAAACTGACTCATCATTGGCTCCCCGAATTTAAAGTTGACTAAATTACTTATTTTAAAGTAATAATCTTGTTATATTAGACTTAAATTTATCAATAAAAAACTACCGTTAGTCAAAAAAAAACCAATAACGATAAGAAAATGTGAAGCTGTTATTAAAAATAAATGATTTTGTCTACTTGTGTAGAAAATGTTCATTGATAATACAAGTGACTTTATGTTAAAAATGTTTATCGATCGTAATAAAATAATCCTATGAGCCTTATGGCATATAGTTTCTAAAATGGGAAGGGTTAAACAAATGGACGATAAATTCCAAAATCTAAAAATTATGGTTATTGATGACTCAAAGACCATTCGTCGTACTGCGGAAACTCTTCTTCAACGCGAAGGTTATGAGGTCATTACTGCAGTAGACGGTTTTGAGGCTTTGTCAAAAATTGCCGAAGCAAATCCAGATATCGTTTTTGTAGATATTATGATGCCGCGCCTAGATGGTTACCAAACCTGCGCCTTAATCAAAAACTCTCAGAATTACCAGAATATTCCTGTGATTATGCTATCAAGTAAAGATGGCTTATTTGATCAGGCCAAAGGTCGTGTCGTGGGTTCAGATGAATACCTGACCAAACCTTTTAGTAAAGATGAATTGCTCAATGCAATCCGTAACCATATTAGTGCTTAATATTTGATTTTTTTGGGGAATTGGCATGGCACGTATCCTAATTGTGGATGACTCACCGACAGAAACTTTTCGCTTTAGAGAGATTCTTTCTAAACATGGCTTTGAGGTGATTGAAGCAGCCAATGGCGCAGATGGCGTCACCATGGCACAGGCAGAATTGCCGGACCTAGTTCTGATGGATGTGGTTATGCCGGGTGTGAATGGTTTTCAGGCAACCCGTCAGATTGCACGTGGTGCAACGACCAAACATATTCCAATCGTGATTGTCAGTACCAAGGATCAGGCCACTGACCGTGTATGGGGCAAGCGTCAAGGCGCAGCGGATTATCTAACAAAACCAGTCGATGAAAAACAATTAATAGATGTAATTAAGCAGCACCTCAATGCAGGATAAGCTCTATGGCAGCAAATGGATTTATCGAATTGCTTCGCATTGCGAAACGGGGGAATAAAAACTACGTTTCCAATGGCAATGAAGTTAACCGATGGTCGGGCATTGCTTTTGAGATGATGGGGCAATATTTTGTTGCCCCGCTGGGGGAGGTATCAGAAGTGATTTATCCCCCAGAATATACGCCGGTACCCAAGACACAAGCATGGGTGTTGGGTCTGGCGAATATCCGGGGAAGACTGTTATCGGTTTCTGATCTGACGCAGTATGTATCAGGGCAGAGCAGTCAATTTTCACCGACTCAAAAAGTATTATGCATCAACCATAATGACCAGTATGTGGGTTTGGTCGTAGATCAAGTTTTGGGTATACAACATTTCAATAAGAAAAGTTTCTTTTCGAAGAAATCTGAATTGGATAAAAACTTACAAGAATATTGTCAGGGGTTTTTCCATCAGCACAACCAGCAGTGGCATGTGTTTTTATTCAGTCGTCTGTTGCAAAATCCAAAATTTATGAACGCATCTATAAAATTTATAAATTAAATGTCGCGCTCGAAAGTAAGCAAGGCGTCAACCGGGGAGAGGCTGCATGGGCTTTAAACTTAAAAAGAAAAATACAGGTGAGAGCACTGGCCGCAAAGGCGGTAATGCTTTTTTAGCTAAGATTCAAACGCAAGTAGATCAGTTATCACGTGTATTTGGTGATAGTGAAAAATCAAAACCGCTGATCTATGGAGCAGCAGGCTGTCTTTTAGCCGCACTGATCACTTTATTGTATCTTTTTTATAGTGTTCCACGTACCAACGAACTCACTCAAAGTCTGGGTGATTTGCGTCTCCTCTCGCAAACGATTTCGCGCCAAGCGACTGAAGCGACAGCTTCGGGTACGCCTGAGGCCATGAAGAACCTGACTGATTCGCAAAAAGCTTTTGCTGAAAACCTTGAGACAGTTAAAAGTATTCACTCTAACAATGATGCTTTGCAAGCTGTTGATAAACAGTGGACAGAAGTATCCAGCAGTATTGATCTGATTACCTCGCAACAAAAGATTATTAACCAGTTATACGACACCAACATCGCGATTGGTGAAGCGATTCCGGGGATTCAGGCGGAATATAACTTGATGGTCGACCAGATGGCACGTCAAGATATGCCATCGAACCAGGTGGTTATTGCCAAAAACCAGGTATTCATTGCAGAACGTATCTTACGTTCAATCAGTTTGGTACTGACAGGTAATGATGGTTCACGTGAATCTGCGGATGACTTCAGTGCCGATACCGAAACTTTTGGTTCTTATCTGAATGCACAGTTAAATGGTTCTGCTGAACTGGGTGTACAGCGTATTGCTGATCCAACCCTGCGTGAATCTCTGGAAGGCATCAAGGCTGAATATGATGACGTACTGGAATCTGCATCAGCGATTATTCTGAAAAACTCTACACAGATCGTAAAAGTTCGTCAGGCAGCCGCATCTATTTTTTCTCAATCTGATGTGCTTTTGGACAACCTGAATAAATTATCGGGTAACTCAGGTCTTAAAACGGTTGTTCCGGCAGTCCTTCTGATCGCATTATTAGTCGGTTTCTTGCTGTGTGTATTCAAGTTACTTTCTCTGCGTGGCTTGTCGGATAAGCAGCGTGTAGGCCGTTTACAAGAAGAATATGACCGTAACCAGAATGCGATTTTACGTTTACTGGATGAGATCGCCGATCTTGCAGACGGTGACTTGCGTTCATATGCAACAGTATCTGAAGACTTTACTGGTGCAATTGCCGACTCGATTAACTTTGCGATTGACCAGTTACGTGACCTGGTATCGCGTATTACTGAAACTTCGCAAGAAGTTGCGCAATATACTGCAACTACACAAAGTATTACCAACCAGTTAGCCGAAGCATCTGAACATCAGGCACAAGAAATTGCCGGTGCTTCTGCAGCGATTAACGAAATGGCACTGTCGATTGACCAGGTATCTGCCAACGCCGATGAATCAGCGGTGGTAGCAGAACGTTCAGTACAAATTGCTGCAAACGGTGCGGATGTCGTACATCGCTCGATTGAGGGGATGGATACGATTCGTGAACAGATTCAGGAAACTTCAAAACGTATTAAACGTTTGGGTGAATCTTCTCAGGAAATTGGTAACATCGTTGCCTTGATTAACGATATTGCCGACCAAACGAACATCTTGGCATTAAACGCAGCGATTCAGGCATCGATGGCCGGTGAAGCGGGTCGTGGTTTCGCGGTCGTAGCCGATGAAGTACAGCGTCTTGCGGAACGTTCAGCTTCTGCAACCAAGCAGATTGAAGGCCTGGTAAAAACCATTCAAACGGATACGAACGAAGCCGTTATTTCGATGGAACAAACTACATCGGAAGTTGTACGTGGTGCGAACTTGTCTAAAGATGCCGGTGTAGCACTAGATGAGATTCAAACAGTATCGAACAACCTTGCGAAACTGATTGCGAACATTTCTGATGCTGCGAAACTGCAGTCAGCATCTGCAGGTCATATTGCGACCACGATGAATGTCGTACAGGAAATTACCTCGCAAACCACCAGTGCAACCTTCGATACAGCACGTTCAGTATCTGAACTGGCAAACATGGCCGATGCATTACGTGAATCTGTATCTGACTTTAAACTACCAGAATAAAGTCAGACATGATGGGGAAATGTGTCTTGACCGCGGTTGAGACACATTCAGAAAATACAGATAAAGCCTCGACAAGATGTACTTAACTTCATACGTTAGGTATCGCGTGACGGTCACAATTAAGTTTGAGCGCCCTTCTTGGCGGCATAACGTAAGAAGCATGAGCTATGAAAGAAATATTAAAAAATTTAGTTGAAACGACAACGCTTCCTGAAGATAGTTATCTTGACCAAGATGCAGAAATTCTTGAAATTTTTGTTGAGGAAATCGAAGAGATCTTCGTTGAGTTAAATGCTTTATTTCCAGAATGGTTGAGCAATCCAGATCATCAAGAAAATCTGAAGACCATTCGCCGCCATTTTCACACCCTGAAAGGTTCAGGCCGCATGGTCGGGGCAAAATCGGCAGGGGAAATGGCCTGGGCGGTTGAAGATACCTTAAACCGGGTTTTGTCCGGTTCGATTCAGCTAACACCGACGGTACAGAAATTTGCCCAAGCGGTACTGAATGTCTATCAATATGCTTTATATCCAAAATTCAAACATGTACAGCAATTGGATCTCGATCTGCGTCCAATGGTGCTGTTGGGACAACAATTACAACAACAAATTTCGCCTGAACCTGCATTGGAAGAATTACTGGCATTGGCAGATCATTTGACCGCTGAAGGTCAGATGACAGGTCTTGAGCTTGCAGACAATGAGTCAAGTGAAGTTGAGCTAACAATAGCGCCAGTAGAAGTACCGGTTCGCAGTGATATCGAAGAAACTGTGGCGATCTTTATTGAAGAAGCAGAAGAGCATCTGGATACGATTGCTACCTTCCTTCGCACTGAAGATGAAAAATCACAAGATTATAATGCGCTGATTCGTGCGATTCATACTTTGCGCGGCAGTTCATCCATGGCGCAGATTGACCAGATTTTTGAGGCCAGCTCTAAAGTAGAGCATCTGTTCAAAACCCTGCTGCAAGATGAAATTGTCTCAACCTCAAAAGAAACTGCTTTACTGATTCAGTATGCCGAGTTTGTCAGTGACTATCTGCATTTGCTACGTCAGGGCAATACTGCAAAACTGGATGCGGTATATGCCACCTTTGAGCGTGTCTGGAATGATTATGGCTTTGCAGTTACTGAAACCAATAGTATTCAGACGCAAGGCTTGGTGTCCAAACTGGTTGAGCTGGATATTGATCTGTTATTGGATGCCGAGTTTGAATTTGATAAACGCGCCCAAGTCGATTATCCGGAATATATTCAGGCACTCAGCCAGCAGGCTGCGGAATTGCTGGCACATACAGAAAGCCGGGCAGCGCAGGGAATTCATGAATTCACTGCCGATCTGAAATCGGCTTATGATGCGCTGCTTGAAAAGCCAGTGCTGCTAAACAGCGATTATGCTTATGAACTGTTCGCACAGGCGCATCAGGAATTTATTCATTTATTTGATACCTTGGCCGCAGGACAGCGCGTCATTCTGAATGATGAAATTCAAAAAATACTCAGTGAACTGTCTGCATTTGTGCAGCAGGATCTGGAAATATTTGCTGAAGATAATACCAATCAGAATGTTGAGCTAAGCTCAGAGGCCACACAGGTGGCTGAAACTGTTGCGACTGGCAGTGTCGATTTTGCTGGCTTGAGCCAACGCATCGCTGCGGATCGTCAGCAGCAGCAAAGTACTGAAACCAACCGTGATTTTGATGAAGAATTATTAAGTATCTTCCTGGAAGAAGCGGATGAATTGCTCGCAGGCATTGATGAAGATCTGAATACCTGGAGCAAAAAACAGGATGATACGACTTCACTGAACAATCTGATGCGTCATTTGCATACCTTAAAAGGTGGTGCAAACATGATTGCAGCTTCGCATATCGGTTTGATTGCGCATGAACTGGAAAGTATTTATGAGCGTGTGATCCGTCAGCAAATTGCCGTGACACCTGCTTTAATCCAAATTATTCGCCTAGTACAGGACAACGTTTCCGATCGTATTCAATCGATTCGGGAAGACGGTATTGATTATCCTGCACCAGAAGCGATTGCGATTCTGCAAAATATTCAGGCGCTGGTGTCTGGACAAGCTGTTACTGCTGCGGAGAGCGCGAACGCTGGAGTTGAAGTTGCAGAGGTCGAAGCGACATCAATTCCTGAACCGCAACTTGAAGAATCCACAGCGACTGAACAGCCTGCAACTGATCTGGCAGAAGCTGAAGAATTACTGGAAATCTTGGAATCTCCTGAGGCTACTGAAGACACACCAGTAGAACGTTCTGAAGAAGACCAACTGAAATCCATTGTTGAAGAATCTTTCCTGGAAGAATCCGAAGAGATTCTGGCCAATGCCGAGAAGCTCCTCAATCAATGGTTTGATCAGCGTAGTGACCGTAGTTTATTGCTGCAATTACAGCGTGCTGCCCACAGTATCAAGGGCGGCGCACGTATGATTGACGTTGAAGAAGTGGCCAGTATTGCCTATGAGCTAGAAACGACTTTTGAACAGTTTGCGGTCTATCAATTTAACTCGAATGCCTATGATGGCTTATTGCAGAAAACGCTGGTCTGGTTAAGACAGGCGATTTTCCAGCGCGACTATAGCGGTTTTGAGCAGCTGCACAGCAGTCTGAAAAAGATTGCTTATGTGGATGTTACTGCGCAATTGCCTGAGCGTCTGGCGAAAACAGATAATCTGGTGGTCAGTACCGACTTCGGCTTTGTTGAAGGTGATGGTACTGAACCACCACAGATGATGGGTGAGTGGGCAAATAGCGGCACCAGCGATAGCAATAACGAGATGATCCGTATCTCTGCTGATCTGGTCGAGAAGATGATTGACCTGTCCGGTGAGAACTCGATTAACCGTTCGCGTATCGAGATGGACCTGGGTCAGCTGGGCAATACCCTGAACGAGATGGAATTGGCGATCAAACGTCTTGCTGATCAGTTACGTCGAATGGAAGGCGAGCTGGAATCACAGATTATTGCCAAACATGGTTCAGAGAACTCGCGCTATGCCGACTTTGACCCGCTGGAAATGGACCAATATTCGTCGCTCAACCAGCTGTCCAAGTCACTTGCAGAATCAGCATCGGATTTGGTCGACTTCAAGAGTACGCTGGCCGACAAGATTCGCGAAACTGAAGGACTGTTATTGCAACAATCCCGTATTCAGGCCGAGATTCAGGAAAGTCTGATGCGTACCCGTCTGGTTCCGTTTGACCGGATGTTGCCGCGTTTACAGCGTATTGTGCGTCAAACCTCGACCACCTTGAACCGTCCAGCAGAACTGATTGTACAGAATACCGAAGGTGAACTGGATCGTAATATTCTCGAGCGTCTGGTCACACCATTTGAGCATATGCTGCGTAATGCGATTGACCATGGCCTGGAAGATACGGCAGATCGTATCGCACTGAACAAGCCGGAAGTGGGTTCGATTGTCTTGAACATCAGCCGCCAGGGAACCGATGTAATTGTATCCTTTAGTGATGATGGTAAGGGGATTGATGCAGAGAAGATTCGTGAAAAAGCGCTGAGTCTGGATCTAATCAAAGCGGATCAAGTCATTGATCAGGAAGAAATCCTGCAATTTATCTTCCATCCTGGTTTCAGTACCGCGAAAGCAGTGACCCAGATTTCTGGTCGTGGTGTCGGTCTGGATGTGGTACAAAGCGAGATCAAATCACTGGGCGGCCATGTGTCAGTGAGCTCGGAACTGGGCAAGGGTACGGTCTTTACGATTCGCGTACCGACGACCGTAGCGGTCAGCGATGCCTTGATGGTGAAAGTGGGCGATCAGCAATATGCGATTTCTCTGGCGCAGATTGACCGAATTGTGCGTATTGCACCGACCACATTGGAAAGCTATTTCAACAGTAAAGATGACTATTTCAAGATCGATGGCGCAAACTATAAGCTGCGTTATCTGTCTGAGTTTGTTGGCAACCAGCCGATTCCACGTCTGAATAATGTTGGTCATTCATTGCCGGTGCTGTTGATCAAAGGCAATAGTGGTCAAACCATTGCCTTGCTGGTCGATCAGCTGGTCGGTTCACGAGCGCAAATTGTGGTGAAACCGATTGGACAGCAGTTTGCCAATGTCGGAGTGGTGGCCGGTGCTACGATTCTAGGTGATGGTCAGGTCTGTCTGATTCTCGATGGACAGAATGTTGCCCGCCAGATTCAGGCGACACAGCGTATCAAACAACTGAATGATCAGCGTGATGGTTCGCGTAATTCCAATGCACGTCGTCTGGTGATGATTGTCGATGACTCGGTGACTGTACGTAAAGTGACGTCGCGTCTGCTGGAACGTCAAGGCTATGATATTGTCACTGCCAAAGATGGTGTGGATGCGATCGAGCAGCTTGAAAACGTCAGACCGGATCTGATGTTGCTGGATATCGAAATGCCACGTATGGACGGTTTCGAAGTGACCAATCTGGTTCGTCACCATGATATTCACCGTGACTTGCCGATTATCATGATTACCTCACGTACCGGTGAGAAGCATCGTGAACGTGCATTCAGCCTAGGTGTAACACATTATATGGGTAAACCGTTCCAGGAAGCGGAACTGTTGGCCAATATCCAACAACTGATTGCTGAAAAACAGGGGTAATATATGAGTCAGACCAATTCAAGCAATAAAATGGCTGATCAGATTAGCCAGCAGGAACTTCAGCATCTGATTACGGTATCGACCGGATTTATTGATGCCTATATTATTGATTGTCATGGCAAAGATCCGATGTTATTGCCACAAAACATTGTCCTGTCAGCACTGGATAGCAATACTCAGGTCAAAACTGTAGAATGGCATGAGGCACAGTTACCGGTCTATGCAGTGAATGATCCGTCACGTCAAAATGGGGTGGCATTGGTGATTGAGGGGGATGAAATTACTCAGCGCTTTGCCCTGATGTGTAATGAAATGCCGAAAACCATCCGGATTCGTATTTCCGAAGTGGTCGATGTCGATCAGCCGGTGAATGATCCTGCCATCTTTCAATATGTGCGCATGAACGAACAGCTGTTCCATATTCCGAATATGACCAATATTCAGGCTACAATCGGGCTGTAATCCAGGCTATAAAATATAAAAAAGGAACTCCATGGAGTTCCTTTTTTATTGCGTTATGAATTTACTTAATTGGCAAGTAAATTCACGAGAATCTGCTCATAGATTTCAGCCAATGGCTCTAAGTCTGCAATATCGACATGTTCATTGATCTGATGAATCGTGGCATTCAATACGCCAAGTTCCAGTACCTGTGCGCCGGTAGGGGCAATAAAGCGGCCATCTGAGGTACCGCCCGAAGTCGATAGTTCAGTTTCAGTCCCCGTCACATTCAGAATGGCGGTTTTAGCTGCATTTACTAGTTCACCAACTGGCGTCAGGAAAGGCAGGCCAGATAGAGTCCAAGAAATGTCATAATCCACACCATGACGATCCAGAATTTCTAAAGTACGTGCTTTGAGTTCTTCGGCGGTCACTTCAGTTGAATAACGCCAGTTGCACAATAGGTTCATGGTGCCGGGAACTACGTTAGTTGCGCCTGTACCCGAATTGATATTGGAAATCTGGAAGGTCGTCGCCGGGAAATATTCGTTGCCATGATCCCAGACTGTGTCGCACAGTTCAGCAATGGCTTTGGAAGCGGTATGAATCGGATTGACGGCCAGATGCGGATAAGCCACATGACCCTGTTTGCCTTTTACAGTCAGGTTGGCATTTATTGAACCACGACGGCCATTTTTGACAATATCACCCAATGTATTGGTACTAGACGGTTCACCGACCAGACACCAGGTGATTTTCTCATTACGCGCTTCCAGTGTTTCAATCACTTTCACCGTGCCATTAATCGACGGACCTTCTTCATCTGAAGTGATCAGGTAGGCAATCGAGCCTTTATGGTCTGGATATTTTTCTACAAAACGTTCTGTGGCAACTACCATAGCTGCTAAAGCGGTCTTCATGTCGGCACTGCCACGACCATAAAGTTTGCCTTCACGGATTTCAGGTAAAAAAGGATCTGAGTTCCAGGCATCCAGATTACCGGTTGGCACGACATCGGTATGGCCAGCAAAACAGAAGACCGGACCTTCTATGCCTTTGCGTGCCCAGATATTATCTACATCTTCAAAGCGCATGGATTCAATGTTGAAACCAATCTTCTTTAAACGTTCAGCCATGATGTTCTGGCAGTCATGATCAATCGGTGTGACAGAAGGCTGACGTAATAGTTGCAGGCTTAAATCGAGGGTAGCGGAAGAGCTCATACGGTATTCAACAGTCGATAATTTTTTCGGTTCTATAATAGGCGAATATAGACGTGAATGTGAACGACTGATATAAAAAAACCCTATCTGAGATAGGGTTCTGTGAGCGTTTAGGAAAAAACTAGTTTTGACGGATTTCGTCAGAGGTTTTTTCAGCAGTATTGGTTACCGCATCGCCAGCCTTAGACACATCTTTGCCCATGCCTTTTACGGTGTTACAGCCAGTCAATACAAAAGCCATCATTAATGAAGCAGCAAGAATTTTTTTCATCATCATCTCCGTATAATCAATAATAAAATTATTATGATGTGGGACTTAGAGTAGAAAATATACGCTCTAAAAAATATGTGGTTTTCATAGTGCTTCGGTTAATAAATGTAATGCTTTATAGGGGCTTATGCGATGGATGCTGGATCAGCACCGGATTGCGATACATATAAAAGTCATCACTATCGAGTTTTTTATAAAGTCCATCCGTCCACCAGATCGCAGCTGAACTGCTCGGCCGGGCTTGCGGATAAATCCATTCATGTCGTTGCAGACGATAGAAACCGTGCTGTGCAGCAGGAATATGCTGTCCCCATAAGCCCAGACGACGCTCGGTATTGATCCATGAGGGAATTGGCTGATCGGCATGATGTGTAGGCAAATACAGCTGTCCCTTAAGGACGCAAAACCGTCTTTGAATGGGATGCTGCAAAGCCTCATCAAACTGGAATTGTTTTTGTGTGAAATGTTTCATTTTTCTGATTAAAGTATCGGTGCGGTTTAGGCCATACCAATGCGGCAGGCTAAAATCTGCTTCGGCCAGATAATATTTCAATGCCACTTCCCAATGTTCAATCTGTCCTGTATCAGTATTTAATAACAGAAAATCTAGCTCCCCCAGGGTTTTGGCGCCTTCAATCTTTTGCAGACTATGAGCAAGCAGCTGATACGGATGATAGGCATCATCGAGTAACCAGAACCAGATCAGCATTTCAAAGCGCAGCCCTAAACGCGTACTTTTCAGTTGCTGCACAAATTCGATTAATTCTTCTGGATGCTGATCAAGAAACTCTAAACGTGGATGGTAACGGTTGAGATAGTGCTGCCAGGCCTGGCTTTCATGCAGTTCAAAGTAATATATAAGCTCAAGTTCATCTGGAATATGGAACAGGATATTCGGACTGCCGACAGCGAACGCCAGTTGCCGCACCAGAGGATGTTGATAACGTTGCCATGCTTCTACAAGATTTTGGTTTAAATTGGAAAAGGGCATAGTACAACCTGTGAAAAGTGCAGAAATACAACGGACAGTATCGGAAAACGCTTTATACTACCTGAATTCTGCGGCTAGGGTTTATGTATGAAAGTGTTGTTTTGGCGAAGTCTGGTGGTGCTGTTTGTGATCCTGGGCTTTATCGGTGCAATCCTGCCGGGTATGCCAACAACGGTCTTTTTGATTCTGGCGGCCTGGGCGGCATCCAAAGGCTGGCCACAAATGGATGACTGGTTATTGAATCATCCCAAATATGGTCCGACCTTAAGAGATTGGCGTGCCCACGGTACTGTACCGCGTAAGGCCAAATGGCTGGCCAGTATCATGATGCTGATCAGCGGGATCATCATGCTGTTTACTACTGCACCCTTGGCCGTAAAAGCCTTTACCAATATTACGATGCTGATCGTCGCGATCTGGTTATGGCGACGCCCTGAACCGAATCAGATCCTTATTCAGCAAAATACAGTTGACCCAGAAAAGACAGATCTACCAACAGCGCCATCTGAAGATAATCAGTTAAACCCTATAAAGCCAAATAAAATAGAGTCTGAGAATAACAAGTCATGAATACCTTGCATCTGGATCAAGCCGATATCCTGATTGATCTTGCCCAACAAAAACTGTATCTGCCCCGTCTAAACAAGCAATATCTGATTTCCAGTGGCAAAAATGGCATTGGTGAAACTGAAAATAGTGGCAAGACTCCTCGTGGCTGGCACAAGATTGCTGAAAAGTTTGGTCAGAATGCTCCCTTAAATAGTGTATTTGTCGCACGTCAGGCGACGGGTGAAATTTATAATCCCCAATTGGCGGCAGAATTCCCGCAGCGGGACTGGATCCTGACGCGCATTTTATGGCTGAGTGGCCTTGAAGCGGGTTTTAATCAAGGCGAGGGCTGCGATACCTATCAGCGTTATATCTATATTCATGGCACCCCAGAAACCGAAAAGATGGGAGAGCCGCTGTCGCACGGCTGTATCCGTATGCGTAATCCGGAGGTCGCTGAATTATTTGACCTGATCAGTGAAGATGCACTGGTCTATATTTCAGAACAGGCATTAGATCTGGAAAAACTAAATGTTTCGAAAAGCGATTAAAAGTTAGACTTTAAGATCATGTGAAAATGATTTTGTTTTTATGAACTGAATCTGCTTGTTGGAGACAGCAGAAAAGATTGAGTAATCTGATCCAGATCGTATTTTTATCGCATGAAATGGGTTAAATGATTATTTGAAGCTTAGATTTACTGGCATTTTCTGAATAAAAATAAATGACAGTTGCAAGATTACATGAACACAACGTCGAGTATTTTAAAGCTTTGTATAATCCTTAATCAGAATTGCAATACATCGTATGGTTAGACTGAAACCTGGCAGGGTAAAACACAAAATTTCGCTTCAATTTTGATTTTGAAAATTAAAAAATTTCGGTAGAGACTTAAAAAATAAACAAAAAGTGTTGTTTTTTTTAACAAACAACCTATTTTTTAATCACTCACACCTAAAAAGTGGAAAACATTCCGAAAAGCGTTTGACAGGCTGTGCAGATTCTCTATAATGCACCCATCAAACGATGATAGACGTTTAGAAAGGGCGCTTAGCTCAGTTGGTAGAGCGTCTGCCTTACAAGCAGAATGTCGGCGGTTCGATCCCGTCAGCGCCCACCAAGCTCTTTAGCGTTAAGACACTTTAGTGCAGCGGTAGTTCAGTTGGTTAGAATACCGGCCTGTCACGCCGGGGGTCGCGGG